>JAAUYH010119577.1_pt1 | contig 10319 bp, 10 predicted proteins | sample 7278061 | NCBI WGS metagenome assembly JAAUYH01 (sample SAMN14350203, study PRJNA611818) | marine sediment metagenome | isolation source: surface marine sediment (0.6m) | place: French Polynesia: Moorea | collected 2018-08 | reverse complement strand
CCACGTACCCCAAGGTAAGAACTTTAACACTTCCCAATAACGTAGTCCTATTGGACTTAAACTTGACTTACCAGTCAAAGTGGATAACTTTGACTAGGTTTTTGGTAAGTCTGGTTCGTTTGCTTCTAAAACTAAACGATAATTTAAAAACTGATATTATTGCTACTTTTAGAGAGTGCTTATTTATCACTTCAGGAAATCTCGCGTTTTACCATTTTAAGGTGCGATCGCTAAATTAGAAAAATTAATTAAAGTATAAACTATGGCTCAATTTCCACTGGTCAGCCTCTGTATTCCTGTACATAACGGTGCAGAGTTTATCCAGATGATGCTCAATAGTATTGAGCAAATTACATATCCCAATTTAGAAATTATCGTTTCCGACGATGACTCAACAGATGAAAGTATTACTCTTATTAAATCTTACCAACTATCTAACTGTAGAATTTTTACCCATGTAAGATACGGTCTAGTTAATAACTGGAATTACATTATAAAACAAGCAAAAGGCAAATATATAAAGTTCTTATTTCAAGATGACACCCTCGAACCAGACTGTATTACCAAGACGGTAGAAGTCGCAGAACAAGACGAACAAATAGGCTTAGTGTTTAGCGATCGCAACCTAATTTCTAAAAAACCATTAGACTCAAAACATTTTCCAGAAAATCTGTATCAAGGTTGGAGTAACTTGCAGCCTGTTCAACCCGGTCTTAGTCTCTTACAAGATCCCAATCTTCTTGAACATCCTCATAATAAAATCGGCGAACCGACAAATGTTTTAATCCGGAGAGAAGTATTTGAGCAAGTTGGTCTTTTCGATCCATCCTTTAAACAATACCCGGATCTAGAAATGTGGCTTCGCATTATGACCCACTACAAAATAGCATTTATAGATGAGAAACTAGCGTCATTTCGCATTCACCCCAACCAAGCTACAAGTCATAATCTAGCCCAAAAGGATTCCTGGTCAGAAATTTATCGGGTTTGGCTGAAACTAATCCGTGACCCCGCTTATCAAGTTGTTCCCGTTTCCACCCGCCAGGGCATAAAAGTGACTTTAGTTAAACAACTACTAAGGGAGTATATAAAAAGTATTTTCTTGAACAAATGGCATCGCTGCGGTGCAATCAAAGAATTGATAAGAACAACTCTAAAATCAAATTAAGACAAATATATCTAGAATTATTTATCATAGGTTCTACCGCAAATTGAAGAAAATGTGATTTACTTCTTAACTGTTAACTATTACTCCACTTCTCTCATTGCTAGATTAATTCAATCTCTTCCTTCGCAGTACAAGATTTCCTATCAAATTGTTATTGTTAACAACTCTCCAGAAGACCACAACTTAAAACAACTAGATAATGACAATATCCAAATTGTAGAAGCTAAAACTAACCTCGGTTTTGGTCAAGCCTGCAATCTGGGATTAAACTGGATATATCAACAAGACTCGGAGGGAATAGTCTGGATAATCAATCCCGACACCTACCTGCTTTCAAATACCTTAGAAAGAGTACCAGAATTTTTTACCGCTCATCCAGAAATTTCTCTTCTCGGAACCCTAATCTACACCCCAAATCATGATATCTGGTTTGCTGGCGGTCGTTTTATTCCTCATCTGGGTGCTATTTTTGCTACTGACTTATTTTCTTCTCATTCAGAAAGAGAGTATGTACCCTGCGACTGGATTAGCGGTTGTAGTCTGCTAATTAACTTATGCCATTTCTCAAGTTGCCCCCAGTTCGATCCACAATACTTCCTTTACTACGAAGACTTCGATTTTTGTCGCCGCTATGCCAGTCAAGGACATCAGATTGCTGTAACTGATCGCCTAGCAGTAGTTCACCAGCCTTCCTCTATTACCAACCGCAATGTAGCTGCAAAAATCAAACACAGTACTTACAGCTATCTGTTAACCTTAGAAAAGTATGCCAATCCGATCGCGTTCTGCTTCAGATTTGGGCGTCTGATCCTTTATGCTTTTTTCTTACTGCTAATAAAGCATCAAGTTGCTTGGGGTAAACTAACAGGAGTATCAAGCTATTTACAAAGGCGATGGGTGCTTTAGCAGGGGGAAAAGTCAAAGGTATTTTGAATTAAATTGTATAATTCCAAAGCACTTGAATCGTATGTTTTAGATAGAAGCTTAAAAGTTATATTTTTAAGCATTGCTTCATCAATCAAATCAATTAAATCATTTAAATCCATGCCTCCAAAAATTTCTTGGGAGGCTTTAATTAAAGCTCTGGGCAAAGATTCGTCAAAACTATCCTGCCAATCGTTCTGCTTAATATAGTAAGATTTTTTTCCTAAACGATTGCGCTTTTGAATCTCTAAAATACTATTTATAATAGAGTTACGCCAACTTTTAGTAACTCGCTTTTCTACCTGAATTTTAATTAGATGAATCAGAAGAATTACAAGAAAACTTTGCAAGTTATTAATTTTATCTTGTCTGCCCATTTCTTCTAATTCTTCAACTAAGAATAAAGATTTCTCCCAGTCATGATTAATAATTGATTGCTTTAATTCGATTATTTCTTCCATAAGTAATTTATAGGTTCTACAGCTTAAGATGGCTCTTAGTATTTAGTTTTAATTAAAGCTTCCGCTTCAGTGCGATTTGTAATTTCATTATCTAGAGTTGCTACTAATAATTCTTCTAACATTTGTTTATAAGCTGGACTTGGTTTGTAGCCTAGTTCTTTAAGGTCATTACCATTTAAAATTGGTTTTACTTTGGCGAGTTTAGTGAGATATTGCCAAAGAATTTTACGGTTTTGACGAGAGGTTCTTACTGCTACGAGAATTAAATCGACGTATCTGTAAGGACGTAATAATTTATATATTTCGCTAGGAAGCTGACAATTAGGTAATTTACTGATAACTTCTCTTTCAACCTGTTTTAACTGTTTAACTCTCTTGATACTATCTTTGGGTAACTGTAAATTAGTCCCTACTATTCCTCTTTCTGAAGCAGGTAAAGCAGAAATTAAAACTTCTAATCTGATTAACCAATGTTGTAAGTTATCGTCTGGATCGAGATAATTTAGCCAACGGGAAACACAACGAATTTCCCACCATAGTTTTTTGGTTAATTGTAAATCTTGATGGAGACAGCGTAATGCGCCTAAATCTGCCAGTAACTTTAATGCAGGTTTCCAATAGTTAGACTGTAATATATATTTTAATTCCCCTCGTAGTCTGGTGGTTAAAGCTGGTGCTTGTTTATCACTTAATCTGAGTCTTTCATAGACACCACTATCGATCGCATATCTAATATATTCTTCGGTTTGTGGTTCAATCCTGAATTGTAATCTTACGGCAAATCTTACCGCACGATAGATACGGGTGGGGTCTTCAATAAAACTATTGGGATGGAGTACCCTAATTTTACGCGATCGCAAGTCTAATAATCCGCCAAAAAAGTCTAATAAGTCTCCTTTGCGAGAGAATTCTGCTTTACGCGGAGATGTTAGCCGTATTGCTAAAGCGTTAATTGTAAAATCTCGGCGATACAAATCCTGACGAATGGAACTGGCTTCTACTTTAGGGTTGGCAGCAGGATAGGGATAAAATTCGGTTCTAGCAGTAGCAATATCTAACCAAAGATTGCCTAGTATGGGGTCTTTATGCCATATTAGGGCAGCAGTTTGGAATTCTCCGTGAATAGATAAACGAGAATGGGGATATTTTTTTTGAATGGTATTAGCTAGGGTAACTCCTGCTTGGTCGTCAGTTGCACGATGAAAACCATCTACGACTAAATCTATATCTTGTAGTAATAGGGGTTTGTCATCTTCAGTTAAGAGTAAATCTCTGACACCACCCCCTACTAGGTAAAGATTCCATCCTCTGTTTTGTGCTTCGGAGGCGATTTGAGATAATAGTTCCCAAATAGGATGGGCTAGTCTATTTTTCAGTGTGGGCAATAAACAAGAAGTTAAGGCAGGAGTTTTTTTACTTGTTACTTCTAATTCTTCTCGATCTTGATGCAATTGACGCAATACATCGGTGCGAGTCACAATACCGATTAATTCTCCCCGATCTAAGACTGGTAATCTCCCTACGTCGTAAGTCACCATCAAAGATTCAATTTCAGGAAGAGTGGTATCGGAAGTGATAGTTTTGATGTTCCGCGTCATGTATCCTGTGACTGGTGAATGAGAAAAACCATGATGTAATGCTAAATCTAAATCTCTGCGAGAAATCACTCCTACTAATTTCCCTGTGGTATCTACTACGGATAAACCCGAATGTCCGTAACGAAATAAAATTCTTTGTGCCTGTTCTATAGTAGTGTCGGGACGAATTGTTCTCACGGGAGAGGACATTAAATCTCTGGCTGTGGGAGGTTCGGGTATTTGCGATCGCAACTCTCTGACTAATTGTTGAAATACCTCTTCCGTTTGATCACTAGCGGTTGTCATGGAAGCCGCTTGAGAATGTCCCCCACCACCGTAAGATGTAAATAGTTGATTGAGATTGATTTGGCGGATACGCGATCGCCCGATTACAGTTAATTTATTAGTATCTCTTTTGTGATATTCATGTCCTAGTAATAAGGCATCACTTTCTGTGAGATCGACTAATCTAGAAGTCAGGCTGGATAATCCTTGGACAAATTTTGGGGTTTTTAGTAATACGGAAGTTATCTTATAGCCTCGTAGTTCTATTGTTTCTAATTCTGATAAAGCTTTTCGGAGTAATTCTTGTAACTGAGGCGATAAACCAGGTTCGACATATTCCGCTATGGTTTTAATATTGGCACCATTCTCCATCAACCAAGCTAAAGCTTTAGCATCTCTGGGAGTAGTTTGATCGTAAGTAAGAGATCCTGTATCCACATGAATACCTAATGCCATTGCTGTCGCATCAAAAGCTGTGGGTGTAACTTCTTGTTGTTGTTGTAGCAATTCCACTATTACAGTAGTTATCGCCCCTACTTCTTCTATATTGCTACTAGTTGCCGGAATATCTGACTCTAGGTCAAAATGATGATCGTAAATTTCGATATTAGTTATATTTGGTAAATCAAACCAGGTAGCAGCCTTTCCTAGGCGATCGCGTTTTTGGGTATCGGGAATGTACAGCGATCGGATATTCTCAGGGGTAACGCTACGCAATTCTATCAGAGGAAACTCATCTCGATGTAGTGCTAGAAATTCTCTTACTGTTGGATGTGCGCCACCAGTCAACACTATTTTTGCACCTTTTTTTAACAGTGATAAACCCACTGCTGCGCCTAAAGCATCAAAGTCTGCGGTTTGGTGACATAAAATTAAATCCATTATTTTCAGTAATCAGTTATCAGTAATCAGTTATCGTTATCAGTAAGGTTTAGTTATATAGAACGTTTCTAACTAATCTAATGAAACCCTAAAAGTTAAAGAGCATCCCAATCCCCAGTTACTAATCACTAATTACTATCACAAATGGCTAATGGAAATTTAGATAATGAAAACATTATATAAATGGTCAGTAGAAGATTATCACTCCTTGATTGAAACAGGAATCTTAGAGGGAAAGCCTGTAGAGTTATTAGAAGGAGAATTAATTACTATGAGTCCAGAAGGAATACCTCACAGCTATACTAATGATAGCGTAGCTGAGTATTTGCGGAATAAATTCACAGGAATTGCCAAAATCAAAGAATCTCATCCTATTACTTTAGATAATTCTGAACCTGAACCTGATATTGCTGTAGTGAGTTTGCCCGAAACAATTTATCGCAATCACCATCCTTATCCTCAAGATATTTATTGGTTAATTGAAGTCGCTAATAAAACTTTAGAAAAAGACTTAAAAGAAAAAAGTATTATCTATTCCCGTAATGGCATTATGGAATATTGGGTAATCGACTTACCCCATAAAAAACTTTGGGTATTTACTAATCCTCAGAACAATAAATATCTCAATAAACAAGAAATTACTACAGGAATTATCAAACCTGTTTCTTTCCCTAATATTGATATTGAAGTGGATAAGTTATTGCTTTTCTAAAAATTTATTTTTTTTATTCCCAAAATATAAGGCATTAACCGTGCAATATTTTTAGCATCATCAATACCACGATGATGAGTTCCTAATAATTCTATTTCTGCAATCTTTAAAGCTTGCGCCATGCCATAACGTTGTTTTAATCGTTGGTTACTAGAAAATAGTTTTTTCAAATTAATATGCTTACTGCTAATTGGATAAGGTGACTGATGAAAATTACTATCTTGTTGAAACTGTTTGCGGTCATAATCACCCCAAGAACCAAAAATAAAATTAGAATATTGATAGAGCCATTGTTTAAAATTAGCAATTGCTTCTTGATAGCTTGGTGCGTTATTTACTTGTTTTTGAGTAATAGAAGTTAATTTGGTACAAAAGTCAGTCAAAATAGGATTGCGAACAGGCTTAATAAAGGTTTGAAACTCACTTACAATATTTAGATTTTCAGCTTCTACCATTACTGCGCCAATTTCTATAATTTCCATTTCTTGCCGAGATATTTGTTTTGTATCGCTACAAGTAGCTTCAAGATCAATAATTAAAAAATATTTGTATTGTTCAATAATTATGGTGTCGGTTTGCATAGAAAAAATATTTATTTTAAAAAATCATACAAATTAAATTCTAGATATTTCATTATTAAACAAACAATTTTTGTTTTAAGCATTAACCCTATTACCTATTACCTACCTCAACACTGCACTTCTAAGCTAGACAAGTTTAATTGCCTTAAATCTAAGTCGAACATAATCAGCAACCCAACCTTTAGATTCTGAAAATATTAGAGGATATAATCTGGTTTCTGCTTCTTTGATAAAAATCTCTTGTTGTTCTTTACTTAAATGACTGGTAATACCATTAGCAAAAATTTTGAGCCACTGATTAACACCATTACTAAGAGGGGTTGGTCGAGATATTAGTTCCATATATTCAATATTAAACCCTGCTTTTGTTAATACTTCGGAATATTCTTCAACAGAAGGAAAGTACCAAGGATTTTTAAATCTTCCAAATTCAGGAAAGTCTTGAAAAATTGAGGACATTGTATTGACGAGATGTTGAATATTTCCTTGTCCACCAAATTCTCCGATAAACCTACCTTTTGGTTTTAATGCTTGATAAACTCCTTCTGCTACTTGATGTGCATTAGGCATCCAATGTAGAGCAGCATTACTAAATACAGCATCAAATTCTTGATTAAAGTTTAAACTTTCGCCACTTAAAACTTCTGCATTTAAACCTAGTTGTTTAGCTGCATTAACCATAGCAATACTAGAGTCAATACCAAGAACATGACATCCATATTTTTTGATTGCTAGAGTTAATTTTCCATCGCCACAACCGAGATCGAGAATTTTCTCTCCTTTTTGAGGTGCTAAAAGTTCTATTACGGGAATTCCTAATTGAGGAACAAAAAAAGCATTTTCTCTGTACTGTTGGACATCCCAATTTTGATTACTCATGTTTTTATTTTGAATAATACCAAATCAAAAAATGTTTAACGGTTTTGTGGATAAACATGGAATGAAATTAGGAGTTGGTATTATTTTCCTGAATAGTAGTGATCGTACTATCTAGCATTGTCCAAAAAACCGTAATATACTATTGTATTCTGTCTGCTCAACAATCTCGCTCACGATAATGTCTTTATCTCACACAATTCCTTTAGATCAAATCCGCTACAACGAACAAGGGTTAATACCAGCGATCGCACAAGATTATCTCGATGGTACAGTATTGATGATGGCTTGGATGAATCGGGAATCTTTACAGAAAACTCTTGAAACAGGGGAAACTTGGTATTGGAGTCGCTCCCGACAAGAATTATGGCACAAAGGTGCAACATCAGGACATATTCAGAAAGTGAAAAGTATCCGTTACGACTGTGATAGTGATGCGTTGCTGGTAACGATAGAACAGATAGGAGATATTGCTTGTCATACAGGGGAAAGAAGTTGTTTCCATCAAGTAGCAGACAGCAAAGATACCCCTCCAGCAGATATGTTATCAGAAGTATTCAAGGTAATTCGCGATCGCAAAGAACATCCTGTTGAAAGTTCTTACACTTGTAAGCTTCTAGAGGGAGGAGATAATAAAATCCTGAAGAAAATTGGGGAAGAATCAGCAGAAGTAGTTATGGCGTGTAAAGATGATGATAAGGATGCGATCGCATCAGAAGTAGCAGACTTGTTCTATCACACTTTAGTAGCGTTGGCTCATCATGATGTAGATATTCGGGATGTCTATCGCCAGTTAGATACACGACGCAGATAAATCATAAACTAATCAATAATCCACTCTGAAGCCCGTTCCCCTAGGTCAAGGGGAATACTAACAGCCTTACCTAAACGGGGTTTTTCGCGAGTTCGAGTAATAAAATCTTTTACCTGTTCCACTCCTCCCCAAGCATTGAGATAATTAGCAACTGCATCTAGATGTTCGAGATATTCTGTTTCTGATAGAGGAAAAGAAGCTTGCTCTAAATAACGCCACATCACCTGAACATATATCTTACCTTTGACTTTCCGTAGCTGAACATCAAAAGAATAGCCCCATTTTTTCCGTAAAATACCCCGTAACTCTTTTCCTGTCATAACTAGTTCTCAAAAATTCTCTCTTAAAAAAGGTTTAAAAAGGTTTTCCAATCTCCCCATGAACCATGAACTCAATTTTTTTGTTGATAAAATGGTCTTTCGGAAGGATCGGTACTCAAATTCTGTAATAATTTAATACAGTAGTTGTTAATCTTTTTAAAGACAAGAAACTTTGCAACTCTGCTAACGATTCATTTATCGGGATTTAATCATCCAGCAGAAAACAGCATACAAAATGACCTTGTCCTTATCTTAGTTTACAAAAATATACAATTGACATTTAGTTATGGCTCAAATTTCAGGCTCTTCTGATGTCCCAGATATGGGGCGCAGACAATTTATGAACTTGCTCACCTTTGGCACAATTACAGGAGTAGCTTTGGGAGCATTGTATCCAGTAGTAAAATACTTTATTCCTCCTTCTAGCGGTGGTGCTGGTGGTGGTGTAACTGCTAAAGATGCTCTAGGTGATGACATTATCGTCACTGCGTATTTAACAGATCATCTTCCCGGCGATCGCAGTTTAGCTCAAGGACTAAAAGGCGATCCTACCTATGTAGTAGTACAAGGAGATGGTGAAATCGCTAACTACGGAATCAACGCCGTCTGTACTCACCTAGGTTGTGTTGTTCCCTGGAATGCTAGTGAGAATAAATTTATGTGTCCTTGTCATGGCTCTCAGTATAACGAAACAGGCAAAGTAGTTAGAGGTCCTGCACCCCTTTCTTTAGCTTTGGCTCATGCAGATGTGACTGAAGATGACAAGTTAGTATTTAGCACCTGGACAGAAACCGATTTCCGTACTGGAGATAATCCTTGGTGGGCTTAGTTTGCAAAAACAAGCCATTAGTAATATTTTGTAATTGGAAAATTGTTGACAAAAGAGATGAGAATACCTGCACCCTTGGCAGTAGGACGTTTTGTAAAAGAGACTGTAACTAAAACAGTTATTCTGGCGATCGCAACTATTGCTATCTTTTTAGCTAGTGATTTAGCTATACCTCAAGCTGCATCAGCCTATCCTTTTTGGGCGCAGCAGACTGCTCCTGAAACCCCTAGAGAAGCTACAGGCAGAATTGTTTGTGCTAACTGTCACCTAGCACAAAAACCCTCAGAAATTGAAATTCCTCAAGCGGTATTACCCGATAGCGTTTTTGAAGCAGTAGTAAAAATTCCTTACGACTTAGAGAGTCAACAAGTATTAGGAGACGGCTCTAAAGGTGGTTTAAACGTTGGTGCAGTCTTAATGCTACCAGAAGGCTTTAAAATTGCACCTGAAGACCGCATTCCCGAAGAAATGAAGGAAAAAGTCGGCGGACTATATTTCCAACAGTATAGAGAAGACCAAGACAATGTTTATATTGTTGGACCTTTACCTGGAGAACAATATCAAGAGATTGTCTTCCCTGTACTTGCTCCCGATCCTAAAACTGATAAAAATATCAACTTTGGTAAGTACCAAGTTCACTTAGGTGCTAACCGTGGACGAGGACAAGTTTATCCTACAGGCGATCCCAGCAATAATAATGAATTTAAAGCTTCTGTAACTGGAACAATTGCTAGCATCAGTGAAGTAGAAGCAGGAGGCTACGAAGTAGCAATTAAAACTGAGGAAGATACTGTAGTTGATAAAATCCCTGCTGGACCTGAACTGATTGTCAGCCAAGGACAAGAAATTGCTGCTGGTGAAGCTTTAACCAACAATCCTAACGTTGGTGG
>JAAUYH010220450.1_pt1 | contig 10321 bp, 12 predicted proteins | sample 7278061 | NCBI WGS metagenome assembly JAAUYH01 (sample SAMN14350203, study PRJNA611818) | marine sediment metagenome | isolation source: surface marine sediment (0.6m) | place: French Polynesia: Moorea | collected 2018-08 | reverse complement strand
GCGTTGGCGAAGCCCTGACCGAGCGGTCCGGTGGTCACTTCGACCCCGGCTGTGTGCCCGGCTTCGGGGTGGCCGGGCGTGGCCGAGCCCCACTGCCGAAAGTCCCGCAGGTCGTCGAGCTCGAGGCCGAACCCGTACAGGTGCAACAGCGCATACTGGAGGATCGAGGCGTGCCCGGGGGAGAGAATGAAGCGGTCGCGGTCGAACCAATCGGGCGCATCGGCGTCGTAGGTCATGATGCGGCTGAACAGCACGTGAGCGACCGGGGCCAGCGACATCGCCGTGCCCTGATGCCCGCTACGAGCCGCGTTCGGCCCGTCCATCGCCAGCCCTCTGATCACCGCAATCGTGCGCGCATCGAGATCGGTCATCGACCCCTCCTCCTCGTCATGCGAAGTGCCTAGCACGCGCGACGGCAGCGGCCATGCTTTGGGTCAGTCGGTGAACACCAGGGTCGAGGCGGTGAAGCCGTGCACGTGGTTCGCGCCGTTGACCGGACCCAGCTCCCCGGCGCAGAACATGCCAGCCGTTGCCGTCGATCCGGTCAGCTCGTGCACCAGCTCGGCGTCGTGATCGGGTCGGCCGAACAACCTCTCGCCCCGGCCGTTGCACGTGAACACGAGGGCTGCCGATCCCGTCGTGCCCGCCAACCGATCACGCAGGTCGACGTCGGCGGTCGAGGCGTCGCGTACGTGGAACTGGAGGGTCGTGCCCACGGGAACGGCAGCGCCGATGGCCAGGGCACCGGTGTTCTGGTCGGCGCCGAGCAGGCCGCGGATCAAGAAGTCGCCGGTGTCGAACTCGGTACGGCCCTCGTCGATCACTACACCGATCTGCAGGCCGGTCGACAACAGCTCCCTCTCGTCGGGCGAGGCCCTCTCGACCAGCTCGCGTAACCGGTCCATAGGGGTCTTGGAGCCGAGCTCGGTGATCACGTTTCCGGTGACCCCGGTGACGGTGTAGGGATCGCCGATCGGGCGGCACCCCTGGGAAACGATCGTCGCCGTGTCGACACCGGAGAGATGGACCCCGACGGCGCCGTCGACGTACAAGCCATCGTCGAGGATCAGCCTGTTGCCACCCGGTTGTTGGGCGGCCGAGGCGAAGCCGCCGTGGAAGCGCAGGCCGGAGGTCTCCGGCCCGCCCAGCAGCGAGGTGACGTCGAGCGTGAAAGGGTCGGCGAGCAATACGACCGGCCCGGAGTCGGCTGCCCAGCCCCCGACCGGCTCGGCGGCACCGGACTCGATGCGGATGGGTTTCGCTGAGATGCCCGAGGCCGCCCACAGGCTGATGGCGCTGCGGTCCTCGACCTCGCGGTCCTGGGCGATCACCCCGCACGCGGTCGCTCCGACGAGGGTGCCGGGGGCGAGGATCTCTCCGAGCGCCGGCCCGATGTCCTCGATGGCGCCGGTGTGGCTGCCCTCGACGAAGACGAGAGCCAAGTCGACCGGTGCGTCGAGGATCTCGAGTGCGGTGCCGGCCACCTCGCCGACGGCATGGGCGGCCAGCGGGTGTTCGCTGACGGCGGCGGTGGCCCTCACTCGGCGGTCGCCGCCGGAACCGACGGCAGGAACGTGTATGGCACCGTGAGCGGATGTTGCTGGTCGATGCGGACGTGGGCTTCGACCGTCGTCGGCTCGGCGAGCTCGATCTCGGCCCGGACGAGGCGATACCCGAACTTGCCCGGCTCGATCTGAAGAGGCTGCACGTTTCGAGCCACCTGCTCGCCGTCGATCGTGAACACGGCCTCGAGAACCCCGTCGCCGGGATGATCGACTGGCGCCCGCACGAGTACGACCAGATGGGGCGCCCACGTGAAGGGCACGTCGGCTGGTAGCGGGGCCGAGAACTGCACTCCGCCGAGGTCTATGCGCGTGGACGGTCCGTCGACCGGGCGGAGGTCGATGTCGTCGATGAAGAGGGCCGCCAGGATCTGGAGCTCGTTCATCAGGCCGCCGGGGGAGTGGCGAACACCGGCGTCTCGTGACGGATCGTCGCCCAGCCGACGCGGCGCGCCGCCCTGATGAACCACCAGCCCGGATCGAGCTCACGGGAGCCGAGCGAGAACCTCGCCGATGTCGGAGCGGCGTGGTGGTTGTTGTGCAGGCCCTCTCCGCAGGTGAGCCACGCCAGCCACTGCAGATTGGTGGCCGAGTTCTGGTAAGGCCGCTTCCCGAAGGTGTGGGCCATGGCGTTCACGGCGCCCGAGAGCTGGAGGTAGAGCACGAAGTGGAAGGCGACGGCGAGAAGCCCACCCCACCAGCCGAGCACGAGCACCAACACCGCGGTGGTGAGGCCGAGCCCGATGATGGCGTGGTCGAACAGGTACCGGTCGAGCTTCGTGGGCGGGAGGTCGCGGGCGAACTTGGCCACCTGGGCGTCGTCGCGGGCCACCCTGCGATACAGGAACACATTGGTCAGCTGCACGCGCACCCAGCCGAGGCGAGCGGGGGAGTGCGGATCCTCTGCCTCGTCGGTGAAGGCATGATGCTTGCGATGAACGGCGGCCCACTGCCGGGGCCGAATTCCGGTGAGCAGCCAGATCGTCGTGCGGAAACCCATCGCGAGGCCCGGCGAGAGGGTGAGGGCCTTGTGGGCGAGGTTCCGGTGCAGGTAGACGGTCGTGGCGACGTTGGCCACCTGGGTGAGAACGAATCCCACGAGAAGAGCGACGAGAACCGTGGTCAGGGGGCGCGTCCTTTCGATCGACGGTTGATTCGAATCTACCGGCGGTGGGCTCGGGCGACGAACCCGTCGTCGACGACTCGCCACGGAGAGGGGTCGATCGTAGGCTGGGCCCGCATGCGGCGCTGGATACTCCCGATCCTCCTGCTGGTGGTCGCCGGATTCGCCGCCTGGCAAGCGGTGCGCACCGACTCCGCGCTCGCCGAGGAGCCCGAACCGACCACCGAGACGGCGTCCGCTCCGGCGACCCCGTTGCTTTCGGTCCGCCGGGTGCCCGAGTACCTGCGGGCCCCGACGATCGCCGACCGGCTCGAAACCGACCTGCAGGGTCTCACCGGCGACTTCCCGACCCAGAGTTGTCTCGTCGTCAGCCAAGCCGGCGAGGAGGTCTTCGCCTACCAGCCGACACTGCCGCTCGTTCCCGCCTCGACCCAGAAGCTGGTCACCGCTTTCGCCCTCTACGGGCTGCTCGACGAGGAGCGCATCTACACGACCCGGCTCGTCACCGACACCGAGGTGGTCGACGGTGTGCTCGACGGCGACCTGTGGCTGGTGGGCGGGGGCGATCCGCTCCTGGCGACCAGCGACTACGTGGATCGGTACGAGGAACCCCAGCTCTTCACCGACCTGGAAGTCCTCGCCGACGCCGTGGTCGCGGCCGGCGTCACCGAGATAACCGGTGCCGTCGTCGCCGACGAGAGCCGATACGACGACGTGCGCTACCTGGGTGAGGAGATCTGGCCGCCCCGCTTCATCGAGCAGAACCAGGTCGGGCCGATGTCGGCGCTCACCGTCAACGACGGGTTTGTCCGCTTCGACCCGGAGAACACGGCCAACTCGCTCTCGACGGCGGCTTCCGACCCGGCGCAGTTCGCCGCCGCCTACTTCGACGACCTGCTCGAGGCGCGGGACATCATCATTCGCCGGTCGGCTCGAGTCGAGGCTGCGCCCGAGGGTGCTGCCGATCTGGTCGTGCCCCTGTCGTCGGCCCCGATAGGCGACATCACCGATCAGATGGTGAGGATCAGCGACAACATGGCGGCCGAGCTGCTACTGAAAGAGCTCGGCCTGGCGGTTGACGGCTCCGGCTCCACCGCCGCCGGCGTGCGCGTGGTCCGGGGGGCGCTGGCCGACGCCGGCCTGCCCATCGCCGAGGTCGGCGTCGCGGACGGGTCGGGTCTGTCGCTCGCGAACAAGGTGACGTGTCGGATGCTCGTCGAGTTGCTCGAGGCGGCCGCCGGCGGGCCGATCTACGACGGGCTCGCCGTCGCCGGGGAGTCCGGCACCTTGCGGGAGCGGCTCGTCGGCACGATTGCCGAGGGGAAGATCCTGGCCAAGACCGGCCGCCTCAACACCGTCGGGGCGCTCGCCGGTGTGGCGACGGCCGGCGACGGAACCGAGTTCACCTTCGCCTGGATCGGCAATACCACCGACTTCTACCCGGTCGAAGACATGATCTCGGCCCAGGATCGACTGGCCATCGAGCTGGTCGAATATCCGGAAGGCCCGACCGCCGACATCTTGGCGCCCGTGGGATGACGGACGACGAAACGGTCCTCGCCATGTTCCCGCTGGGCAGCGCCGTACTGCCGACTCAGATCGTGCCGTTGCACGTCTTCGAGCCCCGCTATCGCGCTCTGGTCGAGGACATCGCCGACAACGACCCACCGTCGTTCGGCATCGCCCTGATCGATCGCGGTCATGAGGTCGGCGGGGGCGATCACCGGGTCGACGTCGCCACACGCGTCGAGGTGCTCCAGACGGAGGAGTTCGACGACGGCCGCTATGCGGTCATCGCCGCCGGGGTGGAGCGGATCGACGTGCTCGAGTGGCTCGACGACGACCCCTACCCCCGGGCCCGGGTCCGACCCCGCCACAGGGTCGACGATGGTGGCGGTTCGCTCGACGATCTGGAAGCCTTGGTGCGGGGTGTGATCACCCTCGCCCTGGGGGAGGACGGGTCGCCGGAGATCGAGTTCTCGGGGGATCCGCTGGTTCGCCTCGACCAGATGTCGGCCGTAGCCCCGATCTCGACGTTCGATCGCCAGCGGGTTCTGGAGACCGCGACCACCAGCGAGCAGATCCGGGTACTGACCGAGGCCCTGGTCGACCGCCGCGACGTGCTGGCCGTACTGGGCGACGATGTCCCGCCCGACGCCGATTCGGGACCGCTAACGTGAGACGCCAGAACACACGGGAGTAGGCGTGGCCGAACACAAATCACCGACCGAGAGCGCCAGCGAGGCATTCAATCTGGTCAAGGCGTATGCCGTGCAGGAGACGGCCGACCCGTTGAAGGGCATCGGCCGTTACCTCAAGTTCGGAGTACCCGGCGCCATCATGTTGGGTCTCGGCCTGTTCTTCCTCGCCCTGTCCGGTCTGCGGGGTCTCCAGCAGGTCGAGGTGTTCAACGGGGGAGACGACGGCGCCGGTTGGTTCGTGTGGGCCCCGTACGCCATCGTGTTTGCCGGCGCCGCCCTGATCCTCGGGTTCCTGGGGACCCGCATCGCGAAAGGCCTCGAAGAGTGACAACCGAGAACGCTCCGATCAGCAAAGACGACATCGAAGCAAAGTTCCGCGAGATCAAGGACGAGGTCGACTCGGTCACGAGCTCGGCCAAGAGCAAGGCGATCCCGGCCGGCATCATCGGTGCCATCGTCCTGGTGCTGTTGTTCTTCCTTCTCGGTCGACGGGTCGGCTCCAAGCGGTCGGCCACCGTCGAGATCCGGCGGCTCTGACAGGTATCTGAGATGGCCGGCATCGCCCGCAAGGCGACCGTCAAGCGCATGATCCGCGCCAATGCCCTGCGAAAGGGCCTGCTCGGTGGCAGCCCATTCTGGCGTTTCATCTGGTTCGCAGGTCTGACCCGACGCCTGTGGGGTCGGGTCAGCAAGCACGGTGACGCACCTGTCGTCTTCAGCGAGGACCTCCCCGAGGGTGAGGCCTACGTGATCTCCCACGCCCCCGAGCGCAGCCGGCGGGGTCGGGGCGACGGCCGACGCTATTTGATCGGCCCGAAGCGCAAACGTCCGCACATCACGGCGCGAGCGGCCGGGCTGGCCTACGCCGCGGCTCGCAAGGCTCTCGACACGAGCACGGCGGTCGATGATGATCGTCCGGCTGCGTAACCCCAGCCGGCAGGTCGAGATCGACGGACCTCTCCGAGCCGATCAGCTCGTCGAGCAGCTGGGTCTCAACCGCGAGAGCGTGCTGGTGATCGTCGACGGCGCGCTGGTCACCGGCTCGGCCCGAATCGACGACGGCGCCGATGTCGAGGTGCGCTCGGTCATCTCCGGCGGGGCGTCATGAGGTGCCGGGTATGCCGGGCCGACCCGGTCATCGAGCTCCGGCAACACAACGCCGCCTTCTGCCCCGAGCATCTGCTCAAGTTCTGCCGCGATCAGGTGGCCCGCACCATCGACCGCTTCGACATGTTCCAGCCCGATGACCGGGTGCTCGTCGCCGTCTCCGGCGGCAAGGACTCGCTGGCGCTGTGGGACATCCTCCACGAGCTCGGCTACGAGACCGAAGGCCTCGTCATCGGTCTGGGCATCGGCGATTACAGCGAGGCCAGCACCGGCGCCGCCCAGAGGTTCGCGAACTCGGCGGGTCTCCGGCTGCACCATCACGACCTCGCCGAAGAGCACGGCTTCACCGTGCCCGATGCGGCGGCGGCCACGGGTCGGGTGCCGTGTTCGGCGTGTGGGCTGTCGAAGCGCCACGTGATCGACCGGGCGGCCCTTGACGGCGGCTTCGACGTCGTCGTGACCGGCCACAACCTCGACGACGAGGCGGCGGTGCTGTTCGGCAACGTCGTGCGGTGGCAGACCGAGTATCTGGCCCGGCAGCGGCCCGTCCTTCCGGCTCGCCCCGGCTTCCCTCGCAAGGCCAAGCCCCTGGTCCGGGTCAGCGAGCGCGAGATGGCTGCTTACTGTTTGGTGCGCGGCATCGACTACATCGTCGAGGAGTGCCCCATGGCCCCGGGCAACAAGCACCTCGAGTACAAGGCGGTGCTCAACGATCTCGAGGTACGTTCGCCCGGCGCCAAGCAGGCCTTCTACTTCGGCTTCCAAGAGAGGGCGGCCGAGCACCTGGCCGGAGCTGCCGCCGACGATCCCGCGCTCGGGTCTTGTCGAGACTGTGGCTCCCCGACGCCCAACGAGATCTGTTCCTTCTGCCGGCTGGCATCGCGGGCGTCGGTCGAGCTGACCGGGCGGCTGGCCGAGGCGGTGGCCGAGTGAGCGGCGAGCTGCAGGCCGGTGAGGTCGTTCAGTTCATCGACAACAAGAACCGGCGGTATCTCGTGACCCTCGAACCGGGTGGCGAGTTCCACAGCCACGCCGGGCTCGTGCCCCACGACGATGTGATCGGCGGGGCCGAGGGGCGGATCCTCAAGTCGACGCGAGGCGGCACCTACCGGGTCTTTCGGCCGACACTCAGCGAGTTCGTCCTGAAGATGCCCCGCGGTGCCCAGGTCATCTATCCCAAGGACCTCGGCCCGCTGCTCATGATCGCCGACATCGGGCCGGGCGTTCGGGTACTCGAATCAGGTGTCGGGTCGGGAGCGCTGTCGATGACGATGCTGCGGGCCGGGGCCGAGGTGATCGGTTACGAGCTGCGGGACGACTTCGCCCGCCGGGCCAGCAACAACGTCGAGCGCATACTCGGTCACGAGGCGCTGAACCGCTATCGGGTCGAGCTCCGCGACGCCTACGAGGGCATCGACGAATCCGATCTCGACCGGGTCGTGCTCGACCTGCCCGAACCGTGGCAGGTCGTACCCCACGCGGCGACGGCGCTGCGGCCCGGTGGCATCCTCGTCGCCTACACGCCGAGCGTCATCCAGGTGAGCCAGGTGCGCGACGCCCTGAAGGAGCACGGCTTCGACCTGCTCGAGACCGTCGAGGTCATGCAGCGGGGCTGGCACGTCGAAGGAAACGCTGTTCGCCCGGACCATCGCATGGTCGGCCACACAGGCTTCCTGACATCGGGACGGCTGTTGAGGAAGTGAGTCGACGGGGCTCAGCCCCCGTGAATTCGGCGTCGATCGCCGTCGTACGAGGCTCGGCGTCAGGGGTGCGTGGCTACGTGACTCCCCGGACACGGACCAGCGTGTCGCCGTAGGCCGCTCCTCCACCGCGGTCGGTGGCGGCGTCGTTCGTCAGGTCGTTCACGACCAGCCCGTCGTTGCCGTATTCCGTCGACCACCAGCCCCACGGCACCGCCACGACCCCGGGGCGCAGCCGGTCGCTGATCCGCACCGGCAGACGCAATCGTCCGCGCTCATTGAACACCTCCGCGTGGTCGCCGTCGGCCAGGCCCCGATCGCCGGCGTCGGCGGCGTCCATCTCGAGCGCGGGCGGTTGCTCGCGCTCGGCATGCCCGGCCAGTCCGGAATAAGAGGTGTTGAGGAAGCGGACGTGCCGTTTCGGCGTGACCAACACCAGCTCGTCGGCGGTGGCCCGACCGGCTCCCTCGCGGGGCGTCACGAAGCTCGGCAGCATCGGCGCACCGTCGTCCCCGACGGGCCCGGCGAGCTGCGCCCGGCCCGAGGGGGTGTGAAAGCCACCCTCGGCGTAGGGCATGAGATCGGTCGTTCCGCTGACGCGGACGAAGCCGCGCTGGCGGAGCTCGTCCCGATCGACAGCGGGGCCAAGCGCCATGTCGATCAGCTCGGCATCGGTCGCGGCGAAGATCGGGTCATCGATGCCACAGGCCCGGGCGAGTCGCCGGAAGAGCTCGGTGTTCGGCACCGCCTCTCCCCGAGGGGCGATCGCGGGCTCGTTCCAGCCGAGCCACAGATGGCCCCAGGCTGGGACGACGTCGAGGTGTTCGGCCTGGGTCGTGGCCGGAAGAACGACGTCGGCGTAGCGGGCGGTATCGGTCATGAACTGCTCGGACACCACGGTGAACAGGTCGTCGCGGGCCAGGCCGGCGCGGATGCGTCCGGATCTCGGCATCGAGACGAGTGGGTTGCCGTTCCAGACGACGAGCGCGGCAATCGGCGGCTCGAGCTCGGTGTCGGTCAGGTGCCGGCCCAGCTGCGGTTGTCCCAGGCCCCGCCGGGATAGGCCGAGCCGGTTGCCGGGCTCGTCGAAGACGGCGAGGTTCACATCGTGGAGCTCGGCCCAGGAGCCGACGCTGCGGGCGACACCGCCACCCTGCTGTCGCCACGAGCCGGTCAGGACCGGGAGACAGGAGACGGCCTGGAAGAACATGGCGCCGTTGTCGTGGTGCTCGGCTCCGATCAAGCACCGGATCATGGCCGGTTCGGCCCGCCCGTAGTCGCGGGCCAGCTCCCTGATGGTGTCAGCGTCGACGCCGCACTGCTCGGCCGCCCATTCCGGCGTGGAGTCGGCCACATGGGCTGCGAGCTCCTCGAAGCCGGTGGCGTACCGGTCGACGTAGTCCCGGTCGATGAGGCCCTCGTCGAGAATGACCTGGATCATGGCCAGGACGAGGGCGACGTCGGTGCCCGGCAGCGGCTGGATGAAGAGGTCGGCGGCATCGGCGGTGATCGTGCGAATGGGGTCGATCACGACGAGTCGGGCCCCGCGGGCCCGAGCCCGCTCGACCACGGGCCACAGGTGGCGATTGGTCAGCCGGGTGTTGGTGCCCCACAGGATCACAAGCTCGGCATGTTCGAGAGCGCACGCATCCGCGCCGAGGGGCGCTCCGTAGGTCGCAGCCATGCCGTGAGCCGCGGCCTGGCCGCAGATGCTGCCCGTCTGGCGACTACTCCCGAGGTGGGCGAAGAACGCCCGGCTGATGGAGTTCTCCTGGATCATCCCCTGCGTGCCTGCGCTCCACCACGGGAGTATGGCCTCACCACCGAGCTTCGCCCGAACCTCGCCCAGCCGATCGGCCACGATCGCCAGCGCCTCGTCCCACGAGGCGGGCCGGAACGATCCGTCGCCCTTGGCCCCGCGACGCACGAGCGGCGTGAGCAGCCGGTCGGGATCGTTCACGCGATGGACGAAGCGGTTGACCTTCGGGCACAGCTCGCCGGTCGAGTACGGATGCTCGGGATTGCCCCGGATCCGCGTGAGAGCGCCATCCTCGGCGGTGGCGATCCAGCCACACGAGTCGGGGCAGTCGTGGTGGCACGTGCCCAGTACCTGGAGCGTCGCCACGCTACACCTCGATGAAGATGCACTCTCCGGGGCATTCCTCGGCGGATTCGATGACGCCGTCCTCCTGGCCGGAGGGGACCGAGGCCAGCGCGTTGGGGCCTCCCTTTTCGGCCGTCAGGTTGCCGCCTTCGATCACGTAGGCGAGGCCGTCGTCGAGGAGCGTGAACACGTCGGGGGCGATCTCCACACAGATTCCGTCGCCGGTGCAGAGATCCTGATCGATCCAGACTTTCATGGAAACTCCATCGTCAGCGGTCGCAGCGAGTGTAGCGATCCGGGAATAGGTGGGACCGTTCCTGTTGCTGTACTCGTCGGCGTGGCACTCTGGTGACGCCCGAGGGTCCGGCTGGGCGGGTACGGTCCCAAATAGGAGGACGGCATCGTGGTCGACGACGAAACCCGACGACAGCTCCAAGATCAGCTCGACGAGGAACGTCGCCACGCCTCCGTGCAGGCCGAGGACATCGAGGCCCTCCGACACCACCTGCAGGAAGCCCCCCTGC
>JAAUYH010179933.1_pt1 | contig 10321 bp, 7 predicted proteins | sample 7278061 | NCBI WGS metagenome assembly JAAUYH01 (sample SAMN14350203, study PRJNA611818) | marine sediment metagenome | isolation source: surface marine sediment (0.6m) | place: French Polynesia: Moorea | collected 2018-08 | reverse complement strand
CTACTGTTTCAGTTTTCCCAGAAGAATCAGGATTGCGATCGGGGTTTTTAACTAGATCTTGCTTTAACTGTCTTTACTTCTGCTTCACACGGATTCTTTTAACCTTTTTTTTGCAAAATTGCTTTCAAGACAGCTTTTGATTGTTCGATCTGTTCGGGAGTTGGAGCCGTTTCTTTCCAACTATCGCGTTGTTCTAGATTCTCTAACCATTTACTTACCAGGGGATAAGGTTCTAAACTAATTCCTAATAGGGGAATAGAGGCTACTGCTGTTCCGGCTACGATATCAGCATAGGTAAATTTGTCACCAATAAAATAAGGACTGTTATCGGGTAAATTAGCTTCAAAATATTCTAAAGCTGTTGCCATAGTTTGTTTGGCTTTGGCAATTTGTTCTGGGGGAATTTTTACTTCTAACATGTCTTTCATTAAAACAATCGAAGCAGGGGGTAATTCATTAACTGTAACCAATTCAATCGTACGGATTTTGGCAATCTCTTGAGCATCGCTAGACATAAAACTAGGTTGCGGATATTTAGCTTCTAAGTAATCGAGAATTGCTAAGGATTCTAAGACGGGGAAATCATCGTCAACTAAGACAGGAATATGGTGAAAAGGATTTAATTTCAAAAAGTCTGGCTGAAATTGATCGCCGCTAAGTTTCATTAATATTGGTTCAAATTCTAGATTCTTTTCTAGTAAAGTTACCCAAACGCGACGCGCATTAATCGAAAGACGAGAATAGTAAAATTTCAACATGATGAGTACTCCTGATTAAGTAATAAGTAATAAGTAATAAGTTTATACCTAGTTACTTAGTTGTTTTGTCAACATTACCTTGATTGATTCCCCAGCAGCAACAGATGTTTGACCAATGGGAATGACGGCTAAAGCGTTAGTTTGGGAGAGATTAATTAAATTACCAGAACTATGACTCCCCCCAGCCAGAGAAAATTCTGGTATTCCCTCAACTATATTGAGTTTGCCCCATACATAAGTTTCTCTTTTGCCAGCAGAGCGTAATTCCTGCTTGGTGATTGCTTTAATAAAAGTAGGTTGCCAATTATTTTTTAATCCTGATAGTTTTTTGATCGCAGGTTGGACAAAACGCCAACAACTAACTAAAGCAGAAACTGGATTTCCCGGGATGCCAAAATAAAGACCAGAATTCTCGAAACTTGCTACCGTTAGAGGCTTGCCTGGTTTGACAGCTACACTACGAATGTGGATTTGTCCTCCCAATTCTTCGAGAATGCGATCGACATAATCGTAATCACCCACTGACACTCCCCCAGTAGATAACACTATATCAGCTTCTGCGATCGCTTGCTTGATAGCCGCTTTGAGCTTTGCTGGTTGATCTGGTATGATTCCTAAAAAGATTGGCTTTGCCCCATTACCACTGACAAAGCTTCCTAAGGCATATTGATTAGAATCTACTATTTGTCCTGGTTTAAGGGGGGTATCAGGAGTAACTAATTCATCTCCTGTAGATAAAATAGCTATCTTCGGACGACGATAAACAGTGAGTTCATTACATTGGGCAGTAGCCAAAACAGCAATATCTGGAGCATCTAGAGCGATTCCAGATTCTAACATTGGTTCTCCTGCTCGATAAAAAGAACCCCGATGTCTAACAAATTGTTGCGGTTGCGGAGAGGAGAAAATTGTGACTAAATTATCATTCCGTTGCGTATTTTCTTGAATCACAATAGTATCGGCTCCTTCTGGTAGCATGGCTCCCGTGAAAATCCGAGCGGTTTGTTTTGGTGATATTGTCTTTTGAGGAACTAAACCGGCGGGAATTTCTTCAATTATTTCTAGAGTTACCGGTGTTTCTTTTGAGGCTTGTTGAACATCTTCATAACGCACTGCATAACCATCCATAGCCGAATTATCCCAATAGGGAAAATCCAATTTACTACTAATTGATTTGGCTAAAATACGCCCTCTAGCTGATTGAAGATTAATTATTTCCGTATCTTTGGGAATACTTAACGGTAGGAGTAAATCGAGAATTATTTGTTCTGCTTCTTGGGCTGGTAACATAGATGTTTCAGGATATCATATATATTGAAGATATTAAAAGATATATCTGACACTCAACTTATCAATTTATCAATTTATCAATTTTTGATACTTGAATGGAGTCGCTATTAGGAAAGATATTACAAGATCATTATTATATAGCTCGCCAATTAGCACAAAATAACTATTGGACTGTTTATCTTGCAGAAGATCGGATGGCTCCTTCTAGAACCTTGTGTATTATTAAAGAGTTAAAGATTCCAATTGAGGAAAAAAAAGTAACCTCTCAGGTATGGCATGATTTACAGGAGCTTCTAACCCTAGAAATCATGAATCTCAAGCAGGTCGATCATCATCCGCAAATTCCCGAAATAAAAGATGTTTTCACTATAGATAAAGCATTTTATTTTGTCAGAGAATTTATTGCAGGAGAAACCTTAGAACAAGAAATTGCTCATCATACCTTAACAGAAGCGGAGGTGATCATCCTCTTACAAGAATGTTTGCAATGTATAGATTTTATCCATCAAAAACAGATTCTCCATCTCAATCTTAAACCTTCTAATATAATCCGCTCTAATAAAGATAGGCGAATATTTATAACCGATTTTGGCAAGCTTAAAAATTTGGTAGAAGAGCATAATTTGCAACCTCGGTTTCTAACTCATCAATATCTAGAAAATCAAGAGTTTACTGCTCCAGAATGTCAACAAGATAATCCAGTAATAGCTAGTGATATTTATGCCTTAGGTAAAATAGCGATTTATGCGTTAAGTGGCAAAAAAAGTAGCAGATTAGAAATTAATAATCTAGATAATTATGCTCGCTCAGCAATTAAAGATTTAAAAAGTTCCCAGGAAATTAGTATTAGTTCTAAATTAGCTAATATTTTAAATAAAATGACTTGCGATCGCCATCAAGATCGCTATCAATCTGTTACAGAAATTTTACAAGCTCTAGAGGAAGAAGAAAATGTAGTTTTTTTCCCTCCTCCTTTTGAGATGGAAGTTTCTGAAGCTAAAAACATCAGAAATGGCTCAAAATCACAAGATAATTTTCGTTTACAAAAAGCACATAAAACTCCTAAAGTTAAGTTTTTGGGTCTTGGGCTGTGGCGTATTTTTGTTATTGCTGTAGTGATCATTATCTCATTGATAGTCACAACTGTTATGTATGGCAATAAGTATCGTAACTTCAAAGAATATAATAATGAGCGTTATAACATTTCTCTGAAATATCCTCAGGACTGGTCTCTTGAAGAATTAGAAGATCCCATTACGGGCGAGATTGCCGTGTTATCGGCACCTTTGGAAAATGGTTTTGATTTATTTACAGAGAAGATTTATTTGTACATTGATGAATTACCAGAAGAAGTAAATAATTTGGAATTGTATAGTCAAACTATGATTAAAAAGGTTAAATCCCAGTTAAGTCCAGGGACTATAATTTATGAAGGGGATATTGATAATTTAGATGGTTATAGAGCCCGATCCTTAGTATATAGTAGACAAGAAGGGACTTTATCTTTACAACAGATGGAAATTTTTACAGTCAAAGGCAATCGGGCTTATATTTTTACCTATACTGCAGAAGATATTAAGTATCAAAAATTTTTGAAAATAACGAAAAAAATCCTGAGGTCTTTGGAAATTTAAGATTTAAGTTTATCTCTAAGATCTAAGTTGTACTATAAAAAAAGCGATCGCTGAAATTGAAAGAGCGATCGCGTATTCTGGGCTAAAATCAGTTAAATTAATTTAGGGTTCTAGAAAGTGAAGGTTGTCCGAATCACCCCAATAACTAAATCATCATTGTTACTGTTGTTGTCGGGGGAAGTAACCCAAAAAATACCAGGAGTAATGGCAATATTGTTAGCCAGGTGTCTAGTGGTTTTGGCAGTTGGTTTGATATGAAGAGCAAGGAGGGTACTAATGTTGCTGGGTGGAAGATGCCTTATGTTGTGGAAATGGCTTTATACCCATTGCTAGTTGCCCAGGCAGTTTTGACTCCATTTGTCAACGAATGGTTTGGCTTTCCTGTAGGTTTGCTCATCAACTCATTTTATGGTTGTTTTTTGATGCATTTTTTTCTGGTGCCTTGGGTACAAAAATTATTTAATTTCTGGCTTTTACCTAAACCTAGTGAAGCAAAAAAAATCAATCATATTGGAGTTGTTTTATGTTTAATTTACTTGGGTATAATCGCCTATGTTTACGTGAAATTTTTATATAATCTAAATCTTTGGGGCTAATGTAATAGTGAGGCGACAAAACCAAAATTATTAATCAATTAATCGTATTTTGCTCTAATAGAGCATGTTTGATAATTCTATAATTCTTTGTAACGAGGGATAATTGAGAACATGAAATGAATGGTTTCAGCAAAAGGTAATCTCCCTGAATCCTTGCTTTTGGTATTTTTCAAACACGCTCTCTAACAATTATGTTCAGTTCTTGGCTGTTGATCTCTCTTGTTAACTCCGAGCATCAATCAGAGGCAGAATTTACCTTAAAGATATTACTAATAGGGGAAGAATTTCTTTATCAAGTGGCCTTTGTCATCAAGATAATTCTCGAATTTTCAGCGCTTTTTATTATTTTCATCTCTTATTTTGATGCCATAAAAAGGCTTCTGCGTTCTCCTTCCCGAATATCTAGGTCTACGATGATAACTAGCGTACGTTTAGAGTTAGCTTGCTAGTAGGGTGCTGTTAGCGCTAGCGCAACGCACCTTTTCTCAGCTTTTTCGGGATATTTCTTGCTAGAAATCACCTTATTACTTCCGTACAGCGGTACTAGTGGATTGTGTACCTTGAATAAGCGATTCGACAAACTTCTATTAAGGATAGTCAAGATTTGTAAGAATCAAGTTTGTTGAGAATTTTTTAAGGAAAGCTGCTAAGTATTATTCAACAATACCTCCAGAACTAGCACTGTACATCTGTACAGGTATGACTTATACAATTGTAGAGTAGGAACTAAGAGCATGTTTCTGATACTTTTGTATTTAGATTACATTCTGAAGCATGACAGATTGTCACCCTTGAAATTACTTAAATTCAACTTAATAGAATAAACTATAATATTAGGAGGTTAAAATAATCAAATAGACTAATTTAAGTCTATTTATCTTTTATTTAAAATATTCAAAAAAGCAAGTTGTGCCCCTAACCCAACAGGGCACGAGAAATGGCAATAAGCTAGTTCTGGAATAGATAAATTTTAAGTTGAAATCATGAAACGACGTGACGTTATTAAGACTGCGGGGATTGCTGTATCATCTGGTATTGCTGCCTCAGTATTATCACCCCGCCTTGACCTGGCTGTTCGCAAAGCATCGGCTCAGGAACCTAGCACTGGCGGTAATACGCTGCTTGTGAAGAATATTCACACCCTAGTCACCATGGACGAGCAGCGCCGAGAAATCCGCAAAGGTGCCATTTTTGTGCGCGGCAATGTCATCGATGCTGTGGGAACAACAGCAGAGCTGCCCGAAACCGCTGACGAAGTCCTCGATCTGAAAAACCGCTATATTGTTATGCCAGGAATGGTGAATACCCATCACCACTTCTACCAAGTTCTGACACGCGTGGTGAAGCCAGACGGAACACTTTTCCCGTGGCTGAAGACGCTCTACCCGATCTGGGCTAATATGCGCTCGAATGACATCTATCTCAGTGCCAAGCTTGCCGCCGCTGAGTTGCTTCTGAGTGGCTGCACTACCTCTAGCGATCATCTCTATATCCTGCCTAATGACTCCAGGATTGATGATGAAATCCGGGCGCTGCAAGAAATAGGCATGCGGTTCACCGCCGTACGCGGCAGCATGAGCATCGGCGAAAGTAAGGGCGGACTGCCACCTGATTCTGTAGTAGAAGACGAGCCGGAGATTCTTAAGGATTCTCAAAGGCTAATCGAGCAGTACCACGACAACTCCCGCCACTCTATGCTCCGAATGGCGCTCGGTCCCTGTTCACCGTTCACCATCTCCACAGATCTGATGCGCGAGTCTGCCAACCTGGCACGGAACTATGATGGCGTGCGGCTCCATACTCATCTGGCCGAAAATCAAGACGACATCAAATACATGAACAAAAACTACAAAATGCGTCCTGGACCATGGACTGAGTCTGTTGGTTGGCTCGGGGATGATGTTTGGCATGCCCACTGTGTACAGCTTGATGACAAGGACATTGGAATGTTTGCTAAAGCGGGTGTGGGAGTTGCCCATTGCCCTTGTAGCAACATGCGCCTAGCAAGCGGTGCTGCCCCGATTAGAGCGATGCTTGATGCCGGTGTGAACGTTGCTTTGGGAGTCGATGGCTCTGCCTCGAACGATACCAGTAACCTGATCCAGGAAGCAAGACAGGCACTACTGCTAGCCCGTGTGAGGGAAGTAGATGTGGCAGGTATGACGGCACGGGAAGCGTTAGAGATTGCCACCCTTGGCGGTGCCAAGGTTCTGGGGCGGGATGATATTGGTTATCTTGCTAAGGGCATGTCGGCAGATTTTATTGCTTTTGATACGGAGCGCAAGCCATTCGTGGGAACCCATGCAGACCCTGTAGCAGCTTTAGTACTGTGTCAGACAGATTATGTGGATTACAACTTCGTAAATGGACGTAAGATCGTCGATCAGGGTCGTCTAACAACGGTGGACTACGATGTCTTGGCACAAGAGACACGAAAGGCAGCGATTAGATTATCTGAAAATAGCTGAATGAAAGATTTCTCAAACGATTAGAAAATCGGGAAAAAGCCTACGACGAATTCTTTGAGCGCGTAATTCCTGTTTTTAGATTACTTTAGTAAAGGTTAGAGCAATTGTTATGGCATTTCCTAACCAAACCGAACAACAAAGTCCTATCGGAGTTGTTTGATGTTTAATTTACTTGGGTATAATAGTCTATGTTTATATGAAATTTCTATTTAGACTAAATCTTTGGGGCTAATGTAGTAGTTAGGCGAAAAAGCCAAAATTATTAATCTATTGATTGTATATCGCTCTAACAATTATGTTCAGTTCTTGGCTGTTGATCTCTCTTGTTAACCCCGAGCATCAATCAGAGGCATAATCTTTCTTTAAGATATTATTAATAGGGGAAGAATTTCTTTATCAAGTGGCCTTTGTCATCAAGATAATTCTCGAATTTTCTGCAATTATTATTATTATTATTATCGCTACTTTTGATGCTATAACAAGGCTTCTGCGTATCTTATTCCCGAATATCTAGGTCGGCGATAATTACTAGCGTACGTTTAGAGTTAGCTCGCTCACTAGCACTCTCACTAGAGTTTCTTTTGGCAGCAGATATTGCCGGGACAGCAGTTTCTCCTGACTGGAATGCCGTGGGTAAATTAGCAGTAATTGCTTTTATTTGGACTTTTTTGAATTATTTTCTGTAAAAAGATGTAGAAGAATTACAAAAGATAGCCAAATCTAAATGATTGGATTACTATAGTAGCTCTTTAAAGATTTATCAACGCGATCAAGACTATATCAACAATCTTAATTCTATTTTAACTGTTTTTCTACCTCATCTGTACCAACGCTCAAAAACATAAACTAAAGTATTGCGAGGATCAAGATCAATGTCACAATGGCTCTGGCAAGTTTTTCAAAGGACTTCAGTTGTTTTAGGAGCTCCCTTATTATCTATCAATAATGCAATAGCAATGGAAACTTCTGCGGTTCCAACTGTTGCTCAACATACAGAAGTCCTTCCTACTAGAGAAGTAAAGCTAGCAAATAGTAGTGTCCCTCAATCTCTGCCCAATTCTGACACGGAAACGATCCCTAACCAGAACGGAATTTTAGAACAAATCGAGCAATATCAAAAGATTAACAGTGCCCAACAGAAACTAACACAAGACTTGTTTGAGACTAAAGCTATTTCTAACCAGAGCGAACTCTTAGAACAAATCGAGCAATATCAAAAGATCGACAGTGTCAACCAAGAACTAACAGAGGACTCGATTTGGCAAGTAAACAACGTCAATCAGCTACGGGACGTTACCCCAGAGGATTGGGCTTATGAAGCACTGAGAAGTTTAGTGGAACGTTACGGTTGTATCGTGGGTTTTCCCGAACAAACCTTCCACGGAAACCGTAACTTAACGCGTTGGGAATTTGCCACCGGCTTGAATGCTTGTTTAGAAAAGATAGAGCGTCTAATCGTCAGTAGCGAAACTGTTCTGCAGGAAGATCTTGAAACTTTGCAGCGATTGGTGCAAGAGTATGAAGCAGAACTAGCAGCCTTAGGAACCCGGGTAAATAATCTAGAAGGTCGTGTTGCCTTTCTAGAAGACCATCAGTTTTCTACTACAACCAAGTTTACCGGCCAGGTGTTTACCTACCTTAGTAGTGCTTGGCGAGGAGGCGATCTCAAAGCAGAAGGAGCCAGTGTTTTCAATGCGTTTGATCCTCCAAGAGATGAGAATAATCGACCTAGGAGAAGAATAGTTGATTCTAACCCCCAAGCGACCCTTAGCTATTACTCATTCTTAAGATTCAATACCTCTTTTTATGGAGAAGATAGTCTCGTCCTACAATTAGCCGCTGGCAATATTGCTAGAGCTCCCGCCAATGATTTGCTCTCAGCAGGATTCTTAAATTCTTCCGGTACGCCATTTGCTCTGCAAACGGGAACCCCAAATCCCAATCAGCCTGTTGTTCATGAACTTTATTACGACTTCTCAGTAGTAGATAATCTACGAATTGTCGTCGGACCTCGCATCCAGGTCTATAAATATTTTGACGGTAACCGTTTTACCTATTTTATTAATGGGGCAGACAGTTTTAACAGCAGTGGTTCGACCCAGTTTAGTGCCATTGACCGAGGCTCTGGTGCCATTATCGCCTGGGATATTAATGAGACCTTTAAGTTGACTACTGGTTATGTGGGTAACAATACGGAATTTCTTCCCCCTGCCATAGGTTCATCTGCTTCAGACCCCAGGCGTGGTTTGTTTGGCGGTACTTATAACATCATGGCAGAGTTAGATATTGCTCCCACTGACAACCTCAATCTCCGCTTTCTTTACACTCGAAATCGCCTAGAAGCCGCTCCTGAAGGTGTAAACAAGGGTCTTGTTGGCGGGGCAATTGGAGAACCAATTCCCTATGGTTTAGCTGATGATGGGTTTGGCGGTGAGCTTCGTCATGCCTTTGGCGATGTATTCCTCTTCAATTTCGATTGGTTGGTTACTGACGGGTTTGGTCTGTTTGGCCGTTACAGTTATGGGAGTACAGACTTAACTCCCAGAAATCCAGATAGAAAAAAGGGTGAAATTAATTCTCAGTCCCTACAATTAGGTTTTGCCTTCCCTGACTTGGGGAAAGAAGGAGCACAAGGAACTTTTTCTTACTTAATTCCCTTTTCCATTCTCGATGGTCGCGAGTTTCTGGTGTCTGGAGGTGGTGATGGAGGTGTCGGATACGAGTTTGAGCTCAACTACTTCTACCCCATCACTGATAACATCGCCATTTCTCCCTCTTTTTATGTTGTTATGAATCCTAATAACTTTGACGGTAACGATCCTATATATGTCAGTAACTTTCGATTACAATTTGATTTTTGATGGATGCTATAACTTTTTTATTTGACATCCTCTTACCGCTGAAGTAGGGAATTACTAAGCATCACTAGTTGGAGAGCGGAAAAAAGTGGGGGAGATCGTAGTTTTAAGTTTTTTGAGCAGTTATTGATATCATAATTAATCGAGCCAAAACTCCTGAAACCGATTTGGAGATAACTCTATATAACAAGTTGATGGTATTTTAAACACCATGACACCATCAACACCAGAAATCAAAGCACGAGATCTAGATCACTAAGGATCGGTTGAGGAAACTTGTTGGCTAACTCTAGATAAAAAAAGCGATCGCTGAAATTGAAATAGCGATCGCGTATTTGGGCTAAAATCAGTAAAATTAATTCAGAGTTCTAGAAAGTAAAAGTTGTCCGAATCGCCCCAATAACTAAATCATCATTGTCACTGTTGTTATCTGGGGAAGTAACCCAAACAATACCAGGAGTAATGGCGATATTGTCATTAATCTGATACTCAAAGAAAGCTTCAACATGAACCGAAGTAGTATCATCATCCCCTAGAGCATCGATAGTAGATGAGGTTACCCAAGGCTCCATCCCCACAATAATTCCTGCCATATTGCCTTCTTTGACTAGATCGGGGAAAGCAAAAGTAACAGCCCATTGCCAGATATCTTGACTCCCACGATTCAGACCCTCGCCAGATTCTAGAGTACCAACATAAGAATAGCTGCCCCATCCT
>JAAUYH010061780.1_pt1 | contig 10322 bp, 5 predicted proteins | sample 7278061 | NCBI WGS metagenome assembly JAAUYH01 (sample SAMN14350203, study PRJNA611818) | marine sediment metagenome | isolation source: surface marine sediment (0.6m) | place: French Polynesia: Moorea | collected 2018-08 | reverse complement strand
ATTCAACATCAACTAGCAGACCGCAAAAGAGCGATTAAAGAAAAAGAAACTCTCAAACGAACAGCTACGGCATTAGCCAAAGAAAAAGAAGTTTTACAACAGCGACTTAGAGATTTAGAAGTTAGGGTACATACTCAGAATAAAGAACTAAATAACTGGAAAAAGAAATATATTGAATTGGCGGATAAAGTACGGGATTTTCCTTTAGAAAAAGTAGCCTATGAATTAGGTTTAAACCCAGACACTAAGGATAAACATAAATGGCAAAATGAATATCATATTATTAACATCACTGGTAGCAAGTTTTATGACTGGAAAGAATTAAAAGGGGGTGGTGGAGCAATTGATTTAGTAATGCAGATTAATGATTGTGATTTTAAACAGTCAGTAGCTTGGTTAAATGACCGTTTTGGGGAAGGCGCGACATTAGAAGCTGTTAGTTATAAGACTAGAGAAATTATCAAAGAAAAACCAGTACTTGAATTCACTCCACCCATACCAGAATCGAGTAAATGGCAGGAAGTAAGAAAATATTTAACTCGCACTCGTAAGTTACCTAGTGGGTTAGTAGATAGTCTGCACAAAGAGGGGTTAATTTATGCTGATGAACTTCAAAACACTGTGTTTATTCGACGTTCTTTAGATGAATCAAAAACAACTGGAGCAACACTGAGAGGTACAGCAGGAGAAGATAACACTTTTAAAGGATTAGCTAAGGGAACGAAGCGAAGTGAGGGCTGGTTTTATTTTTCACAGGGAGGACAATCTAGTGACCCAATAAACAGAGTCGTGTTAGTAGAGTCTCCGATTGATGCGATGTCCTTTGCAGTGTTAGACCGTAATGATAGTCGAAGAACGATTTACATCTCTACTGATGGGGATGGTCATGTACCTAATGAATTTTTACAGCAGTTAAGGGATGTTGTGGTTGCTTATGATAATGACCAAGCAGGTAATTTAATGTCACAACAAGTTTTATCTCAGTTGCCTAATGGTGTCCGTAAAACACCAAAAGCTATAGATTGGAATGAAGAACTGGTGAATAAGTTTAATTGGTTAAAAGAGAGTCGGAGTCAGGAAGTTAAAAGGCAGTCTCAACATGAACAAAAAAGGGGGAGAGGATTGAGTTTGTAGTGAGTGTTAATTTCATTATTCATAGAATTAGAGCGAGAAGATTCGCCTATTCTTCAAATGCACCTAAAGCTTTCAAGGTGATTTTTTGTGCTTCCGTTAAGCCTTTAATCCCTGTAATATTCATTTTTTCGTAGAGTTTAGGAGATCGCAGTGTCTTAAGACATTTCCCTGTAGATATATCCCAAAGTTTAATTGTTTCATCATGACTAGCTGGACTTTAGGAAAAAAGTGATCAATAAAGTACTTTTGTAGATAATGTTAAGTTTTGAAGCACATATGTCTTTATTGTAAAGTGACCGAATTATCATAGATGCACCTACTTCTCCAGGAACTCCTTTCTCCTCAATTTATGAGGAGGTTGCCATACCCCTAATTAAACTCATAGAGCTAGAAATTTGTTATGGGTCTTTTACCTTTTGCTGTTATCTGCTTGGGCTTGTTTGCTCTGCTCGCGTTTGCTTGGATTCCAACCATAGAACGAAGCTTTCAGGTCGACCGCTCTCCAGCCATAATCAAAAAATCAGCACTCTTGGCTCTATTGAGTACCATCAGAGGCGTTCTACTGATCGCAACCCTCACTTCAACTTTAACCTGGCTGATGCTCGTTACGGTTCAGCTAGTATCTGGTGGTATCAGGGTTGACTCGATAGAATGGGGGGTCGATACACTCCAGATGTTGCGCCAGAGACTAGACGGCTTTGGCTTCGCTTGGGGTCTGACTTGGACTTTTTTGCTTAGCGGTGGACTTGCTCTCTATGCATACAGGCGAGGCAAGTTGCGCACGAAGAGTGTTTTTGAGCGCATCATCTTAGAACAAATCGCTGTGCTAGAACAGCAGTACAAATCAGGAACCCTGGAACCTCTTGAACCCACGTCAGAGATGATCCAAGCTCAGAGGCATTTGGACGACATCATCAGACAGTGGAATGAATTACTGAGGACTGGGACACCCTCTACAGAATTGATAGAGCAGCTACATCGCCAGGTGCTCTATATGGAAGGATATATCCAGTCTCTCGACATTCAGCGTCGCCTCATCGTAAGGGTAAACCCCGAGCAAGTCAGACTTCCGGAACCCAATACGCTCTTCGAGAAGATACAAACATTCTTCTTCAGCCGAGGCTTGCTCGCAAGTCTCGATAGGAGTTCAAAGGTTTTGTTTACTTTGAGTATGCTGCTGCTGGTGCCAGCATTATTAGGACTTCAGTCCCCAGCCCTAGGGCAGACTATCAAAGCAGAGGTTGCTCATCTCAATAATGTCCTGGTACAGATCAGCGACCAACAATTTGAGGTACTGCTTGAGAAGCTCGATCCGCCCAAGGAGGAACTGAGTGAAGAGGATGAGGAAGATTTAGAAGAGGTTGGGGAGCTTTTTGAGAGTAGTATTACTAATATTTACAGACGCTTGCCAGGGAGTGTCATCGATACGTTATCCCAACCGCTTTCAGATATAAAGTCAGCCGTTGTTCGCGATAACATCCTTGACCTAGCAGCGGAGCAAAATGCCAGTATCAAGAAGCTCGATTCTGGCTTACGAGGAGATAATCTAGACCCACTTGAGCGTGAGATCGTCGATGTTTTTGACGATGCAGTCCAGCGGCGTGGGGCAAAGACTAAGGCAGGTCAGACAGTTGCCGAAAAGCTCAAGTCTGTGGCGCGCCGCGATCCATCGTTTCTTGTCAGCATCAAAGCAGTTCTTAAAAGCTTCCAAGATTCAGCAAGCCAGGGCGAACTCAGCAACGCACTGTTGAAAAGAGTGGTGGGGCTGGCAGCGGAGACAAACTTAGAGGGTGAGTTCGCCAAAATTGTGACGCGGGTCAGCGATGAGTTTCTAGACCCGACTACTTTCCAGCGAATCCTGCAAACGCAGTCAAATCAGTTCGCAACCGATCTTGTCAACGAGTACACTCAAACTGGCACGATACCTCTAACAAATGTATTACAGAAAAACGCAGATGCAGCTTACGTACCGGAAGTGCAGCCTGTCATGCGCACTGTTTTTGAAAAGTTACCAATTGAGCAGATACAGACAACACTAAAGGACTTTCCTCCTGCAATTCGTGAGGTGCCTGATCCAGATGTGAACTTCGCAGCCGTAGCTAAAAAAATAAACACGTATCGTAATCTACCTAAAGTGCGAAAACGCCCCGAGGATGCTGATGCCTTAGTATCGTTTGAAGACTGGTTCCCTGCACAATTAGGTGAGGAAACACGTACTAAGAGAGGTGAATTAATTGCTCGGTGGCTGGGAGATGAGGATGGGATACCTGATCCTTGGTTAGGTGGGCCTCCAACAGGTGGTTCTCCAACAGGTGGACCTCCGACAGGTGGACCTCCAACAGGTGGACCTCCAACAGGTGGGCCTCCAACAGGTGGTTCTCCAACAGGTGGTTCTCCAACAGGTGGTTCTCCAACAGGTGGGCCTCCAACAGGTGGTTCTCCAACAGGTGGGCCTCCGACACGTGTGTCTCCCACACGTGGTCAAACTTTCTCGCCGAAGCTCTCACGAGCACGCTTTCAGCGAGCACGCAGTTTCGGTCGCTTGCGTGGTTTTTCCCGTGTGGGTGGTGTACTCATAGGTAAAGAAGCAACAAAACAAGCAAATAATGACAATGATTTTACCGATCTTAGATGGGAGCAGAACGGACAAAATATCCGGTTCATCCTCACCGACACTAAAGGTCAGAAGTATCGTTCGCATCAGTATCGCATCTCTGTCGCCTATAATGCTCTAAATTATGCGGCCGATGGTCGTCCAACCGCTGTCACGATGGTGAAAGCACCTCCGATGAAAGAGTTAAAGATTCTGCTGCATCCAGCGCTAATTGACACCCCAATGGGTCAGCGCCTGATTGAGCTTGACCGCTTCGTAGACAAATACACCGGCAATACATTATCACGGAGAGAAACGACTGCTCGTATCTATATCCACAAAGCTTTATACGAATTGGCCTGGGCTAATCGTGGGCTTTTTATTTTGGATCGTTTAGGACAAAATTCATCACCTAATACTCCCCAAAATGAACTCTTCTTAAGAGAGGCTCAAAGAAAAGAGGATCAAAAGTTTTTACAGCAAGTCAGAGCTAATGCTAATGTCAGAAAAGCTGCTGCTATTGCCTTAAAAGCGCCTGAGACGCTGAGTGATCCGCAGCAATCACCACTGACTGTGAAGGAGGACTTCTTCGACCCGACGCTAGTAAAAGCTATGGTGACAGCAGCCTCTAATGAGACGCTTGATGGATTTGAACAGAACCTGAATAAGATATTCGAGCAGCAATATCAAAAAAATCATCTCTATCCTGAAGCTCTTCTCAAACGCTGGGGCACACCACCGCCCGATTTCGTAGTTTGGAGTGGAGTCCGTGAGAAAGACTTCTTTTCTAGAGCGGAAGACTTTTTGACATCTGAAGATACTCAAGAAGATATTCCCTTCAACTTCATGCTTCAGGTTGCTTTTACCTCAGCTGAGGAAGACTATGTTGATAAAAAACCTTGGGAGTTTCCGGGGATTGCTAACGAGCTGCATCAAACTGTTATTAATAGCGTGAGGAAAGATTCTCGTTCGAGAACAATTCTTGCCGATGCAACTGAATTTACCCAGTTGCAACGATTCTTTCGGATAGCACTCGATGGAGGTTTGGGAGATCGCTTCCCCATAGAGCGCTTACTGCAACTCAGTAAAGAGTTGAGTGCGCAGACGAATGAGCAACCTTATCGAACGCTCAGGTGGAATGCTCGGCCTGACTTACCTCAGAGACTTCGCAGAAGAATGACGGAGGAGAATAAAGCCGAAATTGAGCAACTACTCAGCATCCGCAGCGAGCTTAGGATCGAACGAGATGCCAAACAGGTAATCATAGAGTCAAATAAACCTCTGCCTGTCCTTAATTGAGTCTTAGTTATTCCTCGTGAAAGCTACAGTTCTGCGTTCAGACGCTGCTCTGCTTGTTGCTCCAAAGATTCCAGGTTATATTCGCGGGCAAGATCGCGAGCTTCCTCATAGTAGCGACGAGCATAGGTGGGCTGACCGATGGACTTTGCATAGAAATCGCCTAGCTGTATCAGCGCTCTGCCAATCAGCTTAGGGTCTCCAATATCTTGACAAATACTTAGTTTCTCATCCAGCAGGTGCATTACTCTGTCATAATCTCCAAGGGACTGATAGACAATAGCTTGATGACCCAATAAGGTTTGGAGACCCGATTTTTCGCCAATGCGACGGCAAAGCGCGATCGCCTCAGTGAATAAACTCTTGGCTCGCTTGATCTCACGACGCTGTAGATGAATTAGACCTTGGTGGTCGAGGCTTTTTTGTAGTCCGCTAATGTCGCCCAAAAGTCGACAAAGATGTTCCTGCTCGCGGAAGAGTTTTAGAGCAGCCTTATACTCGCCTTTGTCTATGAGGAGTAGCCCCATGTTCCCCCTGTTAGCACTGAGACCAGGGAGATCATTGAGTATCCGACAAAGCTTCTCCTCTTCTTCACAACATCGATAAGCAGCACGGTTTTCGCCCAGGCTGTAGAGGAGAATCCCTTGGTTGCCAAGGGAGGCAGCTAGAGCAGTCCGCTGGTTACTTTCCCGACAGATAATCTCCTGTTGTTGTAACAGCGACAATGCTTCAGTCATCTCACCACGGCTCTGATGAAGTGTTGCTCGTTGACTCAAACAGACTTGTAACAAATCAAGGTCATTGCTTTCGCGTGCTTGTGACTCTAAAACAGTGGTTATTTTGAGTGCTTCAGAAATATGACCACCATTAGTGAGAAGAGTTAATACAGGCCAGAGAATTGCTGTAAATGCTTCAGGATTCTGAAGGACAGGTGCATAACCAGCATCTCGACGATACTCACTCCGATCCTCTATTTGAGTCCAATAAGCAGAAATCTCATTAGCATACTTGGGCCAAGCCTGTTTCAGGAAATTTGGATTGGCCAGAAGCTGGGATAGGTGAAACCAGTCACCAAGTACAGCTAAGTGCCAGGGTAATTCTTCTAGTGAACGACGGGTAAGTGGTTGACGGGCGAAGTAGTTAGCGAGACGGTTATGGAGAGCATACCGAATTGGATCGCTGACTAAATAGCGTTCCTCAACAGCACGACGTAGAGCAGAGTGGAAAAATGAGAGCACACCTGTTTGCTTAAGCAGCGCATTGCGAATAGCAAGATAAAACGGCGACCAGAAGCCCATAGGCAAGGGGTTATCGTTATCACCAAGAAGATTCAGCAGTTCAGTCTCAGTAAGTCCTAGGCGCGCTGTAGCAAGCAACTGAAGACTATCCCTAACAAGGTTTGGTCGATTACGTTCAAAATCCTCTTCGAGGCGGGTTAGAACTTTCTGATAGAGTACCTCAAGAGACTCGGCAACAAGGTAGTAATCTAAGCGTTGAGCAAGTCTTTCGTGGATGCCGAACTGGCGTAACTCTTCTAGTAACGTCCTGAGATACAGTGGAGAGGAGCCTGAGCGAGCTCGGACAATGCGTTTCAAGAGCAATGGACTAAGTGCTTTTCCATAGTACCTCAAGTACCTCATAACAAAATGTTGCCGCCCCTTCTGTTTCAACGGAGTTAGTTCAAAAACCCGCCAGCGTCTCTTCCGTGCTTCATTAACTGTTCTGATATCATTCGTTGTCAGGATTAATTTGATTCCTTTAGGAATATTATTTGGTAGCCAAGATAGTCGCGCGGTATCAGCTCGATCATCGAGCCGATCTACACCGTCAATCACCAAAATCAGCCGAGTGTATCGCGTAGCAATCCTCAAGACACCAGCAAATGCAGCTGGAATAGCTACATCGCGATCTGGGATGTTGATGCTGAGTCCTAGCTGATTTTTTAGTTCATTGAGCAAACGCTTCAGCATCTCAACATAATTGGTACTCTGGGCAGTGGCTCCGACAAAGTGATATACCACAGACTTTGGGAGTCGGTACTTCCAAGCTCCGCTCCAGCCTGACCACAGTTGTGTACTGATAGAGGTTTTAGTGTCCTCGTGATGCTGGAGCCATGCTGAAACAAGTGCCGATTTACCTATCCCCGAGGGACCGCTTACAACCAGTGCATTGTGATAGCTAGCCATGAACCACTCAAGGCACTGGCGACCACAATGCACTTCAATGAATTGGCGTGAATGAATATCACGGAATGCTTTGTGAGCAAATGTCTCGTACTCCAAATCTGTTAACCCTTGTGTTTCTGGGAATAATCCTTCTATGATTTCTGTGAAGTCTTCGAGGACTTGCTTTCCGAGATCTTCAGAGTTAATATATTTTCGTACTGGAAAACCACTACTGCTTATTCTCTGCTTGAGGCGATGTAACCTTTCTACTGTGGACGGTTCGTTCGATTTTATTTCTGTATTATTCTCTTTAAAGTAGAAGAAAGCATACCGAGGATCTGGGCGGCGCTCCAAGACCCCGTAAAGAATTTCGAGCTCTGTGATGCTTGCACTCTGATGGTCTCGCAGCCACGGGTGGGCTTCGAGCAGTGCTTCGGAGATAATATTAATAGGTGTACCGTAGCGGTTGCCCAGAATGCCGATGAAGAATGGATAGCAATTGTCGATCTCTGCAAAACAGATTGAAAGAACCCGACCCTCCGCTACTTCCCGATCGGGAATGCCCCAGCGGAGATCAATTTCGATGAGGTTAGCGTCACGCTCCTCACATAGAGTCTGTAATTGTGGGAAAACCTGTTTGACTAGTTTTTCACGCTCGTCCTGCATATCTAGGAAAGTCGATGATATGAAGACCCTTATAGAACGGTATGGAGAAACATTGGATTTCATACTTTAGTTAACTAGACGTAAAGCTAAGGAATTGTCCCAAATTAACTGCGAGGTTTGAACAAATAATTTCATGAATGAATTTAAACAAATTAAAGATTGATTTCCAAGGAAAAACTTGAATTAATACAGCAATATGAATCCCCATAAATACCCAGGGAATTATTAATTCTGTTTTAGTAAATTGCAAAAAAAGATTAGGGTCTTCTCCTCTACCAAGAGCTTCCCATTCAGCATCATAAGGTGCAAGAGGTAGTTTTTCCTCCATTAAATGAATAATTTTAAATTTACCTGTATTCAAATCCTTGTATGATCTAATAAGTCTATACCAGCCATAGCAAAGTATTATTCCTGATAGGCTTACTAACCAATAAAATTTAGTATTAGTTCCTGCTTTTTCTCCTAGCTGTAAATAGCTAATGATAGCAATAATAGCAGTATTTAAAGTGAGAAAAAAAGAATTGTTGTCTTGTCTACGGTCGCTAATTTTTTCAGACGTGTCAACATACATCTTGTAAATATCTAGATAATGTTCTCGATATTTATCTCCATAATTTTGGGAATTCTGACTAAAAAGTTTTTGTTTATAATCAACTTCAATATTACTAGGTACTTGTTGAGATTGATCTTCAGAAGGATTATCCATAAAATTCGGCTATTTCCTATTTAGTATCGAGTAGGGAAATTAAGTCTTATTGCACTAGCTAACAAGACTACGTATACCATTAACAATAAATTTAGTATTTTTTAATGATTTCCTCATTCTACATCTATAGTTCTTTTGCTATACATCATAGTCAAGTGAAGCACTAATCACGTAATTACTTAACCAAGTAGATCAGTAATCACGTGATTTCATCCATTCCTCTACAGCTTCTCTCAAAATACTATTCATCGGGCGAGATGTATCAAATGATGCCCACTTAAGGCGTTTATATTGAGAACTATCCATATCAAAACTTATGCGATGGGGGTAAGTTTTTTCTTGGACTTTCTCATCCTTAGCAACAGAATCAGAAGAAGATAAATTAATTTCAGGGTCTAAACCCCCATCACTCACCCAACTATCAGGATCGGATTGTGCTTGAGGTAATTTAGCTATTTTACCTCTTTTTTTCTCTACCATTTTTTCAACCCCATCATTTTGATTACTTCTTGACTAAACTTTTTAATTTCAGTTGATGCCTTATTACTAGGAGATAGTTCCATAACTGAATAACCCGCAGATGATTCTGAAAAGACAACTCTCTGTCCAATAGTTGTTTTTAATAATGGGAACTCATAATCCGATAATGCTTCTTCAACTTCACGACTAATAGCAGTGTTAGTAATTTTTCGATTAATGATAAATGCTGCTTGAATCTCAGGTTTAAATCCTTGAGCCTCTTCAATTAGTTTGACGGTTTCCGATGCTGCCCAGACATCATAAGAAGATGGTTGTACAGGAATTAGTACGAGGTCGGCTGCTAAGATTGCAGTTCGAGCTAGAGCCGAAACCCTTGGTGGTGTGTCGATAACGCAATGGTCATAATTTTCTAGTAGTGGTGGTAAATCTCTATGTAAGGTATTTCTCGCCATCCCCACCACTGGAAATGGTGGTTTATCCTCACGAGAAGCTGCCCAACCCTGAGAACTTCCTTGAGGGTCAGCATCGATTAAAATGACTTTCTTTTTTGACAAGGAGATCGCGTGAGCTAAATGAACTGCTAACGTAGTTTTACCAGAACCCCCTTTGAGGGAAGATAAACAGATAATCATAATGTCAGTGACTACGTAATCACGTAGTCAAGTAGGCAAGTGAATACTTAAACAAGTGAATTAAGAATTACGTAATCACATAAGCCAGTGAATACGTATTCAAGTGAACAAGTGAATACTTAAACAAGTAAACAAGTGAATATTATCCCCAAAAACTTAATCTGGCAAGGCTCTAGACTCAACGTTCAAGACTACTTTCCAGCAAATCACGTATTCACGTATCTACTTAATCACTTGTTCACTTGAAACCAATTCTCGATCTGTAGTCCCTGAAAATCCTGAAAATCCGAGACATTATTGGTTACTAAAATAAGCTGATTAGTATAAGCAATGGCAGCAATTTGACCATCTACAAAAGCTGGAGTTTTCCCCATAGTTACTAATTTCGCTCTAAGGGATGCGTGCCATTGTGCTGATTTTAAATCGTAATCAAATAAGGGAACATTGGGTAAGATGACATTCTCAATATATGCCTGCAAAGTTGACCTTTTTTTTGATACGGGAAGACGATAACAACCAAACAATAATTCATGAACTACTAAGGTGGCTGTCCCCAATTCCTGTTGATGTATTTGTAACTTTTGTAAAACATTAGGATTGGGTTTGGGGCGGATAGCTTCTGACAAGATATTAGTATCTAGTAAATACTT
>JAAUYH010059124.1_pt1 | contig 10322 bp, 6 predicted proteins | sample 7278061 | NCBI WGS metagenome assembly JAAUYH01 (sample SAMN14350203, study PRJNA611818) | marine sediment metagenome | isolation source: surface marine sediment (0.6m) | place: French Polynesia: Moorea | collected 2018-08 | reverse complement strand
CCAATACTGTTGGTAGTTCAGTAGAAAATGTTACCGTCAGCATTATGTATTTCTGAATCAGCCCGTGCATTTCCCTGCATTGCTGACCGATTTTCTTCTTTTTTTCTTCTTTCTCTTTCTAACCATGGGGAGGCTGTATAATAAAAACACTTTACTGGCTTATATGAACATAATTTCTGTTTTTTTTCGTTTGAATCATTGCTGCTGCAAGTCTGAATACTTTCATACGAAAAGCCGCAGAGAATTGTTATGAATTGGGAGAAACTGAACTTTAAGGTGGTGTTGGCGAAAATTAAAAACAACACTTCGAATTACGGAGAGATCCGGGAAACATGCTACGAACAATCAGACTTTGGGAAATTCGTCTAGTTTAAATGTACCCTGTTGCCTTTGATCAGATGATACTGTCCGATTGCACAGAAGAAAAATACTCGGATCATTTCGATTTGCGTAGTAATTTTGTACTAACAATTCAATGCACAGCAGTGCTTTGGTACGATCCAGGGAGATGTATCGGAACGATAAAAGATCATCTAATAGTTTAAGCGATACAAAGCAATGGTCAATGGAAGCTATTGCAAAAATCTAGAGCACTAAATCTAGACTATTACTATCGAAATACGAGTACTCAATTGTAAGCCTCTGTCGAGAAACAGAACAGAACTAGGCACTTTCATTTGGACACAGTGACTGTGATGAACTCTCTGTTTACATACTCCACTGCAACGTTTCTTTCTAGGCAATAAGCTTGTGATTACCATCACCCTCAACTCATTTCCTAACCTTGAACACGTAAGCATCAGATTCACTATTACGAGAAGGCATCTCTATCTAGTGATTCTAATTGATTACCACAATGGGCCTCGGTAACTTGTGACAGTTTCATGGGTCATCGTGTGGACAGTAGTATTCTCAATGCTAAAATGGACTTTAATGTTAGAACTCTATAAAGGTTTGTTCTCCGTCTCCCTAGAGAACCAAGTCTTTGAAGTATTAGCAGCATTGTCCTGTCTCCCGAGCTACGATCGCTCAGGGACCTGGGATCGCTGAGAACCTTCCCAAGCATAGCGACTCTGTTTCTAATCGAGGTTTTCGACAGTCTGCTGAAAAATAGGCGAAAATCATTGATGAGCGATAACCTGTTCTATTCCATTAGCGGAATTTAAACCATAATATCTTAAGGATCTGTAAAAAATGTGTTATTTCGCCCATCCTCCGACAACGGTAGTTTCGTGATAGTCTATCCACTATATTTATTATACTGATAATGCAGTACTGTCCGAAACTGCGCATAGTTTTGGGCAGATGTCACTGGTCTTCCTCACTTGCTACACATTCAACAGCATGCCTCTCTCGAGCACGTAATATAGAGAAAGAAGCTGGTGGAGCAGCGGAATTTACAGCAGAATCCGGGAGAGAGATACGGTTGGTGAGTTGGAAATGGACCGGCGGTCGAATCGCGAAGGTGAAATGCGACAGTCATTGGGAAGTAATGCTCATCCGCGACATGTGGAGACACTGAATTCAAGGCTTGCTGAGCTTGGAGATTCTGCTATGATCAATGATGGCTCGAAGAAGCTGTGGGAGAACAGCATTTTGGGCAGTAGTAAGCGAAAGAGGCTAGCTTAGTAGATATGCCAGGGATCACGATCAGTAGGTATGCGCATCGCGAACATGGTGCTAGCGGATATGGCTGGCGAGGTATAGTGAAGAGAATTTTCATGCTGGACTAATGAGAGAGATCGGTCGAGAAAAGGAGAGTGCAGAAAATAATTTTCGTCACACTTCAATGAATTGACTACGACACCTGCATCCTGATATTATTTCTCGTAATCCTGCGCGAGGTATGATACTGTACTGTACCTCGGAGACTCTCTGGTATTCTTCTTGATTATGTCCAGAAGTTGCAGTTTACTTAGCAACAGGGCGCGGCTTTCGTATCGCCACCACGAATCGTATTCCACGAGTTACACACAATGCTGTACTGTATGCGAGTTCGATGTGTGGGGAAGAATGATACAGCACATGCTAGTTTAGTATCTTGAAAACGCTTCTTCGACTACAAATGCGTGTTTCCTATTTGAATTTGTTTCCCAATAGCCCAACTCTTCACTACTCTTCTCTTCTCTCACTATTCGATGACGACTAACGAATCGGGCGTACCAATTCTAAAAGGATTCGCTGCTTTTCGAGTGTTGACATCCGCTGATTGCTAGCTACAACTATACGAAGTTTCTCAACGGAGCCAAACGCGAGTTTGTGCATTTGGAAACTGATTGCGCCAGAGTCGGACGAGAAGAGTACATGTGCAATTGGAAGATAAAGAAGGGGAGAAGTAAGGGCAACACTACTCGAATTGTTGCTTGGGATAGAGAAAGTAAGGCATCGGAAAAATGCCGGTAGACGTCGGGTGTGTGGAAGAGATTTACCATTTCAAGGAGCGACTGAAAAGTTGATGAGTAAATTTGAAAGTGAAGCAAAGTTTAAAGGAACAACGTGTACTGGTTTGAAAATTGGAGATGATAAAGTGCTCTTACTGGAATCATGGAAACGGGTGGAGTTAGAACTTAATTTCTTAGGGCACGTGGAAGCCAAACCAGAGGAGAAAAATATATTTTTTACAGCAATATACTGTGTTAGTTCGATAGAAAATGTTGCCGTTTGCATTAAGTAGTGTTTGAATCAGTTCAGAGAGTTTATTTGTACTGCTGACCCCTTTTCTTCGTTTTTGTTCCTTCACATTGTGACCTTGGTGGGAGTGGGGGCTATCATGAAATAAATAAACTGGGTCACATGAACACAAAATTATTTTGCCATGCAATTCACAGCTGCTTCCCATCTGAGTACTTTGATGCGAAAAGCCCATGGCATTTTAGTAAATCGCATGATGCTGAACTTTCAGGTGCTGTTGTGACATAAATAAAGTATAGGATGTCGACTTACTGGGAGATCCTATGAAACGCTTGACCAATCAGATTAAGCGAGATTCTTCAGATTTAAATCTCAGAAAACTGAGACGAAAGTTTTCAGCGACTCTTTCTAAGGATCGACGCACTAATCGCTCCCAAGTTAGTTATGAAACCGTGAAAAAGAATTATAAGGATGATGTGTAAGTAAATGCTTGGACCGCGTGCGTACTATAGTAAACAGGAACAGAACACAGCTTGAATCACCGAGTCAAGTAAACTTTTCATGTGTCGATTTCGTATTCTCTCTCTCCTCCGCGCACTGTAAAGGGCGACAGTGATCACAAAGCGCTACAATTCACATTTTCTATGAATTTCAGAAACCGATTCTGGTTTTCTAAAGCAGTGCTGCCCCTACCACACCACTTTGTATTACCAATAGCCACAATACTTACCAGGCGTCCCTCGTGTCAACATCGCACGCCGCGGTGCGATTCGCCCCAACACCACAAGCTCCGCGTTGGTCGGACAAATTATTGAAATTACGAGCTTTTGGATTACGCCGAAAACATTTGCGGCACGCGTATCTGTTGCCTTTGGGTGCCCTTTCAACATGCCTGCTGTAGATTTTGTGTTTTACTTTTCCGCGATTTTTGCCTCTTGTAGCTGCTCGCATATTGCTGCTTTAGCTATTTTGATTCATCCGCTTGTAAAGCTACTAAAATATGAGGTGCTTGATATTTTTACTATTTACAGCGAACTGATTCTTCTTTTCGCAATGCAGAATCGAATAGAAGCTCACTTGCCAAACGGGTTGCCACGGCCATATTTAAAATCACGACTTCAGCGGAAGCTCCTGATGCTGCATGTCAGGTAGAGTTTAATGAAAACCACACAGTTAACAGCAGACGAAGAAGTCGAGATCACATTGTGTGGCCTTTTCCTCTCCTATTGGCGTGGAAATCCTAAAAGAGTTGGATACTCTCGTGACCCAAATCAAGTATGGGCGCATAAGTATCAAAAACGTGAGGGTGCTGAAAGCCTGATTTTTTGTGCAGACCGGTCTAGATTTAAAAGTCAGGAGATAAAACAACAGAAAAAGTGCTTGGACAGCACAGAACATGACCAACATCTCTGGTAACGCCACAAATAGGCGAGTTTCGAACAACAGCTCATCGAAACAACTGGCAATGACAGCTGAGACAAGCTGCAAAAACTACAAGGGACTGTTATGCTACTCAGCAACCGCAGATCTTGTCTCTCGTAGAAGAGGATTTCTTTTATAAAAATGAAGTGATGTTGGTTTCGCTTACTCAAATACGACGCAAAGTGAGGCACAAATGCAGAATCATTTGAATCCTACCAGACTTACTGTACGTTCTCCAATAGGGACTCCCTTTGCAAGGATCGCTCTTTGCCAGATAAGGAGCAAAAACATCAAAACTGCCATTTTCGGTTGGACCTTGAGCGGTACCGTTTGTGTTCGAGAAATTATTAGTTTAATTCAATATCCGACTTGAACGATTTTAAAAAATCAATATTTTATGTTGCGTATTAGATTAACAAGATTTTGATTTGCGATATTTGCTTATGCTATTTTGTTGAAAAGTGAAGACAAGCTAAAGAAAGATAAAAATTCAAAAACGAGCGCTTGTTTTATAATAATAAATAGAGTTTAAAAAATGGACAGCCAGACAGCAAATTCGTAAGTTAATTGAAGCCAAAGTAGTTACGAGAAATTCGAAGACCTCGACCATGACTGATACAAAAATCCCAGAATAGATACAGGACTGTCACTCTATAGACATTAACACTTTTATTTTGAGAGCACAACGATTCAACGCATGAAAACAATGTAAACATGTCTACTGATTATATTTGGTCAAAGGCCCGGACAAATTACATTGCCACAAATTATGGCTGTAAATCTGCATACATTTATGCACTCCATAAGTTGCTGGGACAAAAAAATTTGACTTCAAAGAGACAGATAATCATGGCGATACGCATGTTTCTTTGATTCTTTCGAAAGGAATCGGAGGAGTACCAGCTATTCGCAATGAAAAAATTTCTACATAATCGGCAGTACATTGGCGGCATGAGAAAAGAAATAGCGCACTCATTGCGAGAATGAGCAATAATTTTGAAATAGGAATGTTCTCTTTTTCATTCGGAGTCACCTTTCCATTTCGCTTGCAAATCTACCCCGAAAGTGTCGCTGAAAGTCAAACAGATTCAATATTTACAACATGATCAGTACAAGATAGGAAGAAATTTGAGGCTTTACCGAGACTGAATCAGTTTCAATTATGCCAATAGTAATGTCGCGAACTTTCTGTTGGATTTTCTAAATAGATAAGTTTTTTGAGTTAAAGATTTGAAAGCGTATTTTTAGAACCTTATGTTATACCCGATCAAATATCGGCTCAGGTGCTGAGCTATAAAAATATATGGAAGGCTTTGAGAAATAAATAGAGAAATATGAGAGAAATGGATTTTGCAAAATTGTTGCAGCTTTGGGGTTCGCCAATCTTCCAGACACAATAGAATCCTAAGCTTCTGCCTGGATTTGGCTGGGATTTATATGTAGGTTTATTTTGTCACGCAAAGTTGATGTTATCAACGTTCTAAGATGTAGACCTTGCTATTTGAGTGAATCGAACTAGCTCGGCTACCGTTTCCGCGCCTACGCATCCAGCTGGTGTAGCTATTTGAGCAATGTTCCAAATTCGTATTTCTTTCATTCTTTCCGTCGAAGGTTAAATATAAGACAACGACAGTCTGCCTCCTGTAGTGATCACAGGAGTAGGTAATTAGCTAAACTCTATCTATACTGACTATTAAAAGCGAAGTTGAGTTGACAAAAATCACATAGATTCTTTCATTCTATGCAAAACATCATCAATGATATTTGAAAGGATGACGCCAGACTTCTGAAAATTATCGTCTGGAATAAACCAATGCAAGGACAAATAGCTTGCGTTCATTCGTTACTGACCAGTCAATGGAACGGATAGGATCAGATTTAACGAAAAAAACATGCGATGAGAAAAGCGTACAATCATGATTGGGAGGAAACTGCGACAGAAACACAGATAGAAAGGCTGCTACGATGGTCTGGAAGAAAACGCAGTAGTCTAGTCAGAGAAGCGTTTCCCAGGAGATGAAAAGAGGATTTCTCACGTTAGAGTAATGACATGCAATGCCACTGGAGCTACACGCGAGGCAAAGAGCTGTGCATAGAGAGAAGTAGATCTATCGGAGAACCAGTTGCATACGCTGCTTGTTTGAGATCAATTTCAAAGTTCATTTGAATGAGCCTATGAGAAGCACAACATTGCATTTTGTTAGTCTGTCGTTTCCATAAAATAACCCAATTGAATCCGGAGGGGTCCAAGTTTTGTTGATACTCGATTACAAACACTTGATTTATTCTTGTTGGCTTTCTATCAATCTTTCTACTAATTTTAAGGCAAACATAAACGATAAATTCTTTATAAGTACCAGAACATGGTTCAGAGACGTCGCTTACTTGTTTCAACGCTGGTGAAACGTCGAAGTGATTTAAGACAGATTTTGAACTATGAACAACTAAAGGGTTTCATTTACTGTATAGTATAGGTTTTAATAGATGCGTTTCTTAACATTTTCGTGAACGAAAAGAACTGCCCTAAACTTCACATCACACGCTGTCGCAAAATATGTCAGGATTGGAAACATCATGAATGAATAATTGAGAAGCTCACGTCAGTCTAAATTTCCCGCCTCTACGTTTCATCGACCAAAGAATAAGAGAGCAGCCGCCAAACTGATCATGCGAAATAGTTCGGGAGCTGTGTTAGAAAGGAGAAGCCATAGATTCAATTTATTTATTCTTATCATGAAAATGAATTTGAAATTTAACGCAAATTAGGTGTGAAAATGACACCTGAATTACTCGGAGATACTGCTATTCATTCTTTGAATACAGATAAATCACTAGTTACTCTCTCTTTAATCGATTCGGTAAGTCACAAATTGTATCAATCTATTGTGAATCGTACTTTTATTAGACGTTTTAGCAATTACTCATGCATTTGAAGACGTCTTTCATGTGGAAATGATACGAAGTCTCCCGTACTCACGATCTGTACAGACAGCTTTGTATCTACTCACCTTGCACAGTTGCATCGAAGTTTCTCAAAATTGAACTGGGAGGAACCCAACGTCAAGAATTTTGACGAAACGCATTTTCAATTTATCTTAAATAATTTCAGAAAAAGAAGAGACTCAGCCGCCTACCATGATATACTAGGCAGTTGCGAAGGAATGACAGTTGTTTGAGAATTTCATGAACCCATAAATCAAAGTTGTTGAACCTATTATTCATATTAAAGAAAGCATCAGGAAACTGTCCTATTTCAGGTTGCCCTGTTCTTCAAGCTCATTGTTCTTTTCATACCCTGCGAAACGATTGCATGTGTAGAAAAGTACTTATGGAATATCATATTGAGGTTCGTGCAAGCAGTCCAGCTCCTTCAGGTAAACCAGGAATTTTGTATTGCAATATATATGAGGACATATCTTTGATTTCCAGGTCAGTCAAGCCTGGGATTACCTTTAGACTGTCCCTAAGAAGTTTACAGGCAATTCGACCGAGCATGTTCAAGCCCTGGAATACTTTTTCATGAAGTATTTCAAACGCATTTGAAAATAAGCTTGAGAATTCGAAAAATGTCGATTAATAGATACAAATCAATGTAGTCCTCAATCGGAGAAAGGGAATCATCCGTCTAAGTTATGCTACATTGATTTCGTATTGAAAGGCGTCGAGAAATCAATACTATATTAGACGAAGACGGAATATCGTCTACTCGAAAGGCAATGATAAATACAGCTATCTCGCTCAACGTTAATGGCGTTTGGAGAGTGAATAGTCTTTCCCGGAACTTACAAATAATAATAGAAGAAACATTGAACACTTTCATAGCTTATTCCCGGCTGGTATTCCGCCTTGTTGAACTCAACTGAGTATGACATTTGATATTTGCCTCCAAATTTAAGTTTCAAGAAATTTAGAGAGACTAGCAAAATCCATCTGTATAGCAAAATCGAAAGTAACAGTAAGTTTCGTGCTGCCGTAACCTGATTTACAATGAACGTCGCCTATTGTACACAAACATATCATAGACTATATTTTTTGACGTAGGATTTGCAATTGCTTCGGTATTATAAAACAATTGCGTAAATTTATCTACATCTTAACTTTGGATAAAGAAAAATAAGTCCATTATCATCTAATCTCATTTACTTTTCTACTCATCGTATAAAATTGCGTATTTTCTGACTGAACTTTTGCTGTGAGAGAGAAATTTTGTGCCTGGTTTCTTCTAATTATTTCACATTTTAGTCCGAGTTATAGTTTTCGAAGTCCAGAAACGATCGTAAGAGAAACAACTCAATGGACCAATATTGTGTGAAATCTAATTTTAAGCTGTATTGAGAAATATGGAAGCACGCATTCTCACTAGAATTAATCTAGCATCCATATTCACTCGTACTAATGGCAAGATATTCTGAAAACGGGTTGCGACTTGGTTTATTCCAGAGAAATCAAATTTTTCCCTGTATCATCAAATTGCATTCTTCCTGTTTGCTTAAGGTGAAATTTGACTAGACAAGTAGGAATAATTTTTCAACCCCTGCATAACTCTCTCCATTCCGATACATTTTACCAAATTTACGGTGTCTTACGCACCGAAACAATTGCCTATTTCGTTTATTCACATTAGGTCGCCTCTGAATCGCTCGTTTTTCTGCCGCCGAAGCGTGGTTGCATATAGTGTTATCTGTCGCAAAACCAGCGAAGGCCTTGGTTGCAACCCGATATGGGATGCGGTGTGTAGAAGCGGGTCGATAGACTAGGCGACTTCTACACGGTTGCGTCACCGACGGTAGGAGACCGGAACCCGTAAGGGAACGCCTAGTAAGCTTACATCTAGTACAGGAGCCTGGCGTACCTGAGGTAACCTCAAAATGAGAGGCTTGAGATAGAATCCTCTTGGGGAGCCGAATGGCAAACACTGTAGTTGTTCTTGTCGATAATCGATTGCCTCTTCTTAGAGCAGGTACCAAGGCATTTATTCACTATCAAAAAATACATCTGTAATGAACAAACTGAACTGAAAGAATGATAAAGGGGATTCAGTGGCAACAATCTTAGCAATTACCTAACTAAACAGCGAGAACAGAACACCGATAGTAAGCTCATGAATCAGACGTAAACGAAATACCAAGAAATAGGGGAAACACGCAACATTGTTACCTGACAAGAAATGTCGAGCGAACTCGACAAAGGACACTTCATATCGATTCGATCGTACACGACAGCGCAATAATACGTTCGAGCGTACGCGACAGGGACACTTGAAACCGAGCCGAGCGTACGCAGAACAGTGCATCCGAGACAATTATTACTGGCGTGTATTATGACTCACCGGAATATAGCCCACAAATCACAGTATTTCCCTACAATGGTGCTGTTTCGTTATGTGCGATTAATTTTAGCCGTACTTGCTATCCATCTGCGGTAGTTACGTATTTCCTGATAAACCAGATCGTTTTCGGTCAACAGTGTACCGTGAATCAGCATTCAACATCTGATAAGTATGGGAACCTTCCATCAGAAAAGCAGATAAATAAATTGCACTCGGACTATATGATGATGAAACGCACCGCCGACGTGCACAAGGTCAATTTCACGGCCGTTTAATACATCCTCTTCGTAACCTACCCTGAGTATCACTAATACTCGATATAAAAAGTTATGAACAATCCGTGCAGCACGTATTCAAGTTACAAACACGAAGAAGGCGATAATCTCAACCAACAAGTGAATCAGGCCTATTGTTCAGAACAGAGCGGGTATCTCTCAACCACTAGAATGTTTTTTGGAATTATGAAATATGGAAAATGGAATATCATTTATAATGCGACTATTAATTAGCCTGGTTCCACCAATATTTGACAACGCCCAAGATATACTGTAGTCGAAAATGTCCTTTATCCTTGCTTCCAGAATCCAAATCCCACGGACACATCCACCACTTAACTTTTGAGATCTTCGAAATTTTGCTTGACAATTAACGATATAATGGTTTCTGGTCAGACCTTTTCTGAAGTAAATTGTGTTAAAAAAATGATCGCATTCATTGTATTATGTAAGCTCCTGGTCCTCTAGTAGAATATTTTTTATTTCTTAAGGCACGGTCGAAAAGAGTATATTTTTTATAAAAAGGATGCACTTTCAGATTAGTCATGAATTGTTCTTTCTGGCCAAGAAGTGTGCTTGAAATAGGTTACTTCCTGAAGACATGGTTGCCGCCAAATTTTTGAAAACATCTTTTGTAACGGACATACATCAAAAAAACTTTCTTT
>JAAUYH010218268.1_pt1 | contig 10324 bp, 7 predicted proteins | sample 7278061 | NCBI WGS metagenome assembly JAAUYH01 (sample SAMN14350203, study PRJNA611818) | marine sediment metagenome | isolation source: surface marine sediment (0.6m) | place: French Polynesia: Moorea | collected 2018-08 | reverse complement strand
GCCCCATTACCCGAAGTATCGATCCCACTTCTCCGATGACGACGTGCTCCTCAAGCATCGGCTCGACGAAGCCGGCGTATGGCGAGTTGGCAAGTCGCTGGTCATAGTTGAAGACGCGCAGGCCCTGGGAGAAAAAAGGCTCCGTGTTGAGTGGCCACACGGTGGCGCTCCAACGGATCATGTTGACGTGATCGCCGCAGGTACTCCAGAGATTCCAACGGCCGGCGGCCGGGATGTGAAACCGCGAGACGATATAGCCTTTGGGCCAGTCCGCCGACATCGACGGTTGCACATTGACGCTGGTAAAGAAGCCTTTGTCGAAGCTGACTTCGTAGCGGGCTTTCGTGCCGGCGTCCGGCAGACCATGCCCGTGTTTTTCCGCGATTGCTGGACGATCCGCATAGGGCCGTCTGGCGGCGGCTGCGGCGACCCACAGCCAACCGGTGTCGCCGATCGAAACGTCGCCCCCTAGTGCAAACGCAATCGCATTTTCGGTTTCGTCCTCAGGTTCCAGAGTCTCAAGCGCTTCACTCCGACCCTCCGGAGCGAGGCGTTGCAGCGCCAGTGCCATATCCGTCACACCGGGTCGGATGCCCTGCGCACGGTACTCGGCATAACGAGATAGCAAAGACCTGGCAGCAACAAAGCCCCGACTGTCGGTCGGCGCACTGATCATCGGTAGACGGTAACCATCCTCGATCTGCAACAACAACTCGGCACCTCGAATCGCGAACACCTCCGCCAGCGCGCCTGTCTCCCGCCTCGAGTTGGAACCGACTGATTCGCCATCGCCTTGCTGTTTCACTGCCCATTGTCGGATGTCACCCCGCGTGTAGGCCGACGCCAGCCAGGCCAGCAGGAACTGGAGCCGGTCATCCGGTTGGCGGTCGACAATGGCCGCGGCGCGCTTCGCTAATGGCCCCATCGCTTTGGCGAAATCGTCGGGTCTTGCCGCACCCCTGCGCGACAGGCCGTCCATGACACGTTCAACGTCGAGCGGATCACTGGGATCCTCGAGGACACGCAGCCATTCCGCATTGAGTTCGTGAAACGACTCGATGGGCCGCACGTCAGTCGTCTTCTCTGCACTTGCCTGCAACGGCGGCGCATCAGTATCCGCCGACGCATCGCTCGTACCGACCATGGCGGCGAACCGCTCGCGGACCGATGGCGCAATGCCGTCGGCGTAGTCTTTCATCGCATCGACGACCTCCGGCTCGTCCGCGCCGCCCAGCGTTTCGATCAGGTCCAGGGCCTTCATCTGGACGTCCGCTGCCTCATGCAGGAGCGCGTCGGCGGCCAATCGCGCCGCTCGACTCGACTCCGCAGGCGCTCGCGTCGCGGCTCGGGCGAGTAGTCTGAGTGCGGTCACAACCGTGCCCTTGGCACGCGCTTGCAGGACGGGACGCACATGGGAAAGGAGGTCTTCGGGCAGCAACCTGTCCGCTTTGTCGATAACGCCGATAGCCCTCAAGGCAAACGACACTGTGGGCGGTATGCTACTGCCCAGCAGACGGAGGTACTGCTCGCATCGCGCGACTCGCTCGTCGAGCGTGGGCTCGAGTTGTTCATGGAAGCGAGAGAACCAGCCCGCACGAAACTGGGCGAAATCACGTTCCAGTGTGTTCAGGCTTTCATCGAGCAGGCGGTCACGGCTCAACGTGCCATCGGCCGCCAACTCGACGAGCGCTCCCGCCCAGCCGCTCGTCTTCCTGCCGCCGATGTACTTGTCGAACGTGGCGAGGCTGAGTTCACCGCCGCCCTCGACCTCGAACAGGCGCCAGACGTCCTGATCGCGAATATCCGGGGTGTTTCGGATGCGGTTGGCCAAAGTCATGTCCTTGGACCAAAGCTTGTCCGCGCGAGCCCTCCATCCCGGAAGGCCTTCGATCATGCCAAGGATGTAGCCATCGCTGGTCGGCTTGTCGCACAGCCCCGCGTCGTACAAGAGCCGGATCTCCAGGAATGTACGAGGCTCATCATCGACGAGGTATCGTGCCCACTCACTGGTCCAGTCGGGCTGGATCGTGCGCACAACGTCGAGGACGAAACCGTCGCGGGGGAGGGCGTCCCATCCGAGCTTTTTCAACTCGCCCAGCGTGGCCGTGGCGAGTATGCAGACCCTGGCGTTCTCCTGCTCGTCCCAGGGCGAGTTCCGCCTGAACCGCTTTTTCGTGAGCTCGACGCCATCCTGCTTCCACGCCCGGTCGGCCTCCTTGAACTTCCGAAGCGCAAGCTCTGCAAACGCCCGCCTCTCGTCGGGAGACTTGGCTTTGAAGAAATCCAGGCAGTCCTGCTTCGACCTTGTCTCGATCAGTTTCTCGAGGCGATCGTGCTCGTTAGCCGGTCTCATGCCTGCTCATCCAGCACCATCTCCGTTGCCAGTATGTGTTTACAAGGTCCGCGAGCGCCCTGGTGTTTGGCGTACCACGGACACGTGCAGGTAGAACCGTCAGCTTGGATTGTCACCCGGTGAACGACACCGCCACTGGATACATCGGCGACGACCCCGTCGTCTTGTCGAGTGACTTCGACCGCGTCCTGGCGAACCAGCTTCCTGGCGCTCTCGATGCGTGGATTCAGATTCTCGATTAACGACAGGTCAAACGGCAATACGCGATGGAAATACGATCGACTGACGAGGTCGAATCCGAGCAGTCCCTGTGCTGCGAGGACATCCATCGCACGCGCGACCGATGTGCGGTCCTGCCCGATCCGGTCGGCGATCAGGACGGGATCCAGGTCTCCCTGCCACTTCAGCTGCGCCTTGACGGCCGCAACAGCGGCTTTGTCATCGGCAGCCAGGGCGGACAGGAGCTGCCCGTCCCCTGAGAAGCCTCGCCATGGGTCCGAGTTCAGCACGATCATGAGCCGCTGTTCATTGAAGTCGAGGATCCACGCCGAGCTGCCCTGGCGCTCGTTGAACCAGGCTTCCATTCGTTCAGCGTCGGCAGCCAGCTTCTCGAGCAGCCGCAGCCGTTGCGTTCCCTTTACCCGGACCCCGTCACCGGACGATCGAACGGATAACTGCGCTCCGCGCGACGATGCGGTAACCCACTGCTCGTGGTCTGCCTGCGCGCGGGGGAGGGAACGCAGGAATCGCTGCGCCTGTACACGCGACAACGAGAACTTTTTCGACATGCCGGTCAGGTGCGACTGCACCTCGGCAAATCCCCTGATCCAGCGCACGGGCAAAGGAACCTTGCGTTCGATGACCTCGGTTTCTGGCTGGTGAAGCTCAACTGCATCCTGGTGGACCACAATCCTGACCGGTGTCTTCTCGCGAATGTTCGCAAGCGCCGCTCGCATCTCGGCACGAAAGTCGACGTTAGTTGTACCAGGCGCCAGGCGGTCTGCCTCAAAGCTCCCTTCCAGCATGTCGTGCCGCACGTATGTACTGCAACACGCCGAGAAGCCCTCGAATCGAACCTGATCCCGGCCGACCGTCGCTACGGGGTCGGCCTCTCTGAGGATGCGGGCGAGCATGCTCGGCGGAACATAGAATCGAGTCCCGACGAGGTCTGAGACCGTCCGCAGGCACCTGGCTGTCACCATCGGGTTGAGGAGTTTGCCCGTGAAGAACGTTGCTTTCGTTTGCTCACTGACTTGTGCAGCCAGTTCCAGTGCCAATCCATGATCGCTTTCTGTCAGCGATGACGGGCAGGGGTAGCGATAGACGTGCTCTACGGTAGCCATGCGTGCATCTTACCCGCGACTGCGCGCTGCCTGCACTAGCCGGCGATCCGGGTTTCACGTTGGAGCTTAGGGAGTGGCCTACTGGCTTGCAGATTCGAGGTTCAGTTTGTGCGTAGCTGTTGCGCACGCCTGCCAAGTACTGCGGTTTGCCTCGATACCGCCAGACCACGATTTTTGATAGCGTAATTTATGCGTAAGGCTGACATGTTCTGCGGGAGGTTCACGATGAAGATTCTCGTTATCAATGGCTCCTATCGCGAAGACGGAGTCACAGATTCTGCGATCACCTGTGCCGTCGACGAGCTCAAATTGGGTGGTCATGAGATAGAGCAGGTTGTACTGCGCGACACGCCGATCGAGTTCTGCCTGAACTGCCGGCACTGCATGCAAGAGCCCGGAGAAGGTCCAGGCAGTTGCGTTCAGGACGATGATATGACCGCAATCATCGAGCGTATCGAATCGGCTGATGCCTACATCCTGGCCGCACCGGTCAACTTCGGTTCCGTTACGGCGGTATTCAAACGATTCATGGAACGCCTGTCAGGCTACGGCTATTGGCCGGCAGGGCAGCCTTATCCGCTGCTTAGAAAGGATAAGGTGTCGCCAAAGAAGAAAGCGCTGATAGTCTCGTCCTGTGCGGCGCCCGGACTGTTGGATCGAATGGTCTTCGGTAGTGTGCGTCAACTAAAGAACACGGCGCATCTCATCGGTGCGAAGCCTGTAGGCGTTGTTTTCGTTGGCTACGCCGACAAGGCGAGTTCGGCAGGGCTGCGTAAACGCCAGGTCGGAGAGCTGCTCGAATCTGCGCATCGGCTGGTTGCTTGAGGTATCAGGACACACGCGGTTCGTATGTATGGAAAACGACCGATCCCTGTGTGTAGCAAACTATAGACATGTAGTCGGGAAGGAGGGCTGCCTCGGTGTCGCGTTAGAAATTAGGGCCGAGAACAGTAGGCTGCGCGAAGCGCTGCGGGTATCTACGGCGCTATCGGTTCGAATGACTCACAGGAAATCTGGCCGCTGGTAATGGTCAGGAAACTCGCCTCGGGCACGGCGACCCATTCGGCCTCGAGATCGTCCAGCGGCTCGGAAACAATCGCACGCGCATTCCTCGAGAACCGGCCCGCTTCAGGGGCGATCTCCATCGTCGCATCGCGGCTTGCGCTGTAAAATAACGATCGCGATTTGCCTTCCGTCGAATAACGGATCGCGTACAAGGATTCGCCGTCGCTGATCCCCAGCGTCATCTGCACAGCATTGTCTATTTCATGGGACTTGGCTATGTGCTCGACGAATCCCGCCATGCGTGCCACGCCGGCTTTCACGTCGCCGTCCATGCCGAAACTCAGGGCGAGTAGAAACATGAGCTCGGAGTCGGTCGATCCCTGGATGAGTGGAAACAGATCCGGCGAAATGGCGAACGAAAGATCGCGATGCAGCCTCTCGTAGCCGTTGATGAGGCCGTTGTGCACGAACAACCATTTCCGGTGATTGAACGGGTGGCAGTTGGTGCGCTGTACCGGTGAGCCCGTTGTAGCACGCACATGGGCCAGGAACATCGACGATTCGATCTGAGCGGCCAGCGCCTGCAGGTTCGCGTCGTTCCAGGCCGGCCGGATATCCTTGTAGACGCCGGGAACGTCACGTGTGCCATACCAACCAATTCCGAACCCATCGCCGTTCGTCGTAGTAGACGTTTCCGATGCCTGGAGGCTCTGGTCGATGAGCGAGTGGTCCGTCTTGAACAGAACTTCGTCGAGATGAACTGGAGCGCCCGAATAGGCAAGCCAACGGCACATGAGGTTCTCCTTCGCGATGCCACGATGAAGGGTTCATTGAGTTTGAGGGCTCGACAGGGAATTCGCAAATTGTCTTCCATCTGTGTGAACAAGCCCTGTGTTGTTCGGTCGCTGCGGATGCACTGCCCCCGTGCAACAGCAGGGCAGAGAGTTTCGTTACGCCCGAATCTCACTTGCTCGCTGGAGTTGCCTGGGGAGCCGCCAGGACACTGTCGAGTACGTGGCGAAAGCGTGTTGAGTGCAGTTTTGTCGTCGAACGCTGTGCCCGAACCAGATACCCGCCTTAGCGCGTACGGCAAATTTGAAGTTTTTTCGGGGTATTTGTCGGCAAATGGCGCAATCAATCCTGAAGGCCCGCAATTGTTGCGAGCCGGCTTGCCCGGACGGGCAGCCAGAACTGATTATCAGGAGATAGACATGCCTGCATTTAATGAACAAGCGTTGGAAAAAGCCCTGAACGCCATTTTTAAGGGGCCCGAGAAGAAAAAGGTCAGGATCAAGAAGCACGAGTTCAACTTCAAGAAGATCGAGACGCGAGAAGTTAACGGTAGACTCTTCGTCAACGGAAACGACGGACACCACATCTCGCACCATCTCACGTTTCGCCCGGACGATCAGATCTTTTACGAGTTCGAGGTCACCGAGACCGGGCAGATCGAGAACGTCGAGGTGAAGATCTCGAAAGGTTCCGACAAGCTCGTCAAGTGGGTTAAACAGGCGGGTGAGGCGATTGCGCTGATCACGACGCTGCTTGGCGCGTCGGGCGTGAAGAGCGACGATGCCGCGGATCTTGTTTCCGAGGTCGCCAGCGGCAAGGCAGAGGGACTGCTGGATGGCAGCTGGCGGGGTGAGGCGATGTTTGTCATCGCCAACGTGATGCTGTTGCTCGCCGCCGAACAAATCAAGAAGGTGAAGCCACAGGCCACGCGCCGACGCCCGCGGCCGCGTTTCGCTGTCGCCGCAATCCGCTAGTGCGATGACGCTTCGTCAGGGAAGGTGCATGCACCTTCCCTGACTTCCGTCATTCACCCCGCGACAATTTCAATGGCGGGATGATCGTTTCCCGATCACCGCCGGTCGGCACATCCGGGGGCTCCGGAATCTCGATATCGATATCTCCGATGTCCAGTTGTTGCCCGTCTATGTCCAGTCGAAATCGTAGTTTGGCGACTTTCCCCCTGCGCATGCCCTGCAGGATTATCGGCGTGCTGTACTCCTCGTTCTTGTTTGAGTTCGGGTTATCGAGGTTCACGATCTTGGTTTTCTTCTTGCTCATTGGGCTACCTCTCCACTGCTCGCGGGTTTTTCTTGGACACACTCGAACGGTAGACTACACCACACTTGGGGCTTTTCTACCATCGAGGTGGCAGTGGACGACGCGAAGGTCACGCAGCTGCTTTCAAAGTGGCAGGCAGGCGACACAGACGCCTTTGACCGTCTTGTCACGCTGTTGTACCCGGAGTTCAAGGCCATTGCGGTCAATCAGTTCCGGCGGGAACGTGCCGGTCACACGCTTCAGCCCACCGCGCTGATCAACGAAGCGTTTCTACAGCTTCGCGATGCCGATATCGAGATCGAAAATGACTTGCACCTGAAGCGCGTCGTCGCCTTCACGATGCGGCGCGTCCTGGTCGATCACGCGCGTCGGAGGAACCGGGAGAAGCGCGGCGGCAACCTGTCGATCCGAACCTTTCGCGACGACGTCGCCGACAGAGACGACCTCGTCGGTGTCGTCGACCTCGACAACGCCATTCAGGAACTTTCGGCTTTCGATCCCTTGTCGGCCGAGTTGCTCTGCCTGCACTATTTCGGCGGCATGACATACGCAGAGATGTCGGCGATAGTCAGCAAGGCGGAGTCGACCGTGCACAGCAAGCTGCGCCACGCGCGAGCGTGGCTCGCGTCGCGAGGATCCCTGTGACCCCCGAGCAATGGCAAGGCCTGTGCGAGGCCGTGGCGGCTGCCGAATCCAGACCCGTAGCCGAACAGCGCGCGTACCTACTGGCTAAATTCGCAGACGACCCGTCCCTTGCTTCTCTCGCGATCGGCATGTTGGCCGAGCTGAATCAAGATGCTACGCGCGTATCGGCTGCAGTCGATGCTGCGCTTGATGACTTCACGTCCTCGACTCGTATCCACCCAGGAGACATGATTGGCGGATACCGCGTAGAGGCCGAAATCGGCGCGGGTGGCATGGGATCCGTTTATCGGGCCCGAAAGACCGGCGCGGACTATGACATGCCGGTTGCCCTGAAGGTGGTGCCCGTGTACGCAAAAGCGGGCGCGCCGGATCTGTCCGAGATTCGGCTGCTCGCCACGCTGTCTCACCCGAACATCGCACGCTTGATCGACGGCGGCGTCCACCCGCGAGTCGGTCTCTACCTGGTCACCGAATATGTGGACGGGTTGTCGCTTCGCGAATTCATCGATGACAGACAGCTGTCGGCCGCCGCAAGCCTTGGACTGTTCATGGACATATGCGCGGCCGTGCAACATGCCCATCAGCAACTGATCGTCCACTGCGATATCAAGCCAGCCAATATCCTGGTGTCGGACGGGATCGCGAAGCTGTTGGACTTTGGTATTGCGTCAAAAGTCGGTCCCGAGCCCGATGACAGCTCTGAGACAGGAGTCACCGCTTATTCCCCAAACTACGCAAGTCCCGAACAGCTACGCGGGGATTCACCGACAACCGGCACAGACATCTATTCGCTCGGGCTATTGCTTTGGGAGCTGCTGACAGGCCGACCGGCGTTTCAGGGGGACAAGCACAGGGAGGCGGCGCTCGAAGAGCGAAGGGCACTCGACGCGCGGCAACGCCGGACAATAGATATCGAACTTGCGGCCATCATCAACATGGCCTGTGCGTTTGATCCGGGGAACCGGTACGCGAGCGCCGCCGATTTACGCGACGATATCCAAAACTACCTGGGGGGCTACCCGGTAAGACCGCTGGCTGGCAGCCGGTGGCACCGCCTGAGCAGATTTGTGCGAAGAAATCTCGCGGCATCGATTGCGACGTTCGCCTTACTTGCTTCGCTTGTCGCATTTTCGATCATCACAACGCTACAGGCGACAGACCTTCGCGCGGAGCGGGATCGACTGGAAGTGGAGCGCAGCGCCAAAGCCGCGTCCACGGCCTTTCTCGCGACAACACTGCAGACCTTCGATCCTGTAACGCTCGAGAAGGATCTCTCACCGGTACCGGCGGAATTTCTTCAACAGCTCGCGGTGAGAGCGCGCTCCGACCTCGAAGCGGTACCACTCGCACGGGCCGAGGTGCTCACGATTCTCGGGGACGCTCTGCACTCAAGGAGCGAGTACGATACTGCAATTCCGATTCTAATGGAGGCAACGGACCTCTACCAGGATACCCGGGAAGCTAACCCTGCCAATGTCGCTATTGCTCTCGCGAAACTGGGCACAGCGGTATCGACTGTTGGCGACTACGATCAAGCTGCCACACACTTCGAGCAAGCGCTTGCGTTGCTCGAGCAAGCTGGCGAGCGCAACACGATCCATCATGCTCGAATCTACCGGGCATTGGGGGCGCGCGAACGAATTCTGGGCAACCATGATCAATCCCGAACCTACCTGGAGAATGCTGTAGACATCTTCCGAGAGACGGCAGGCGACAGCTCGGCCGAAACGGCAGGTATTATTGGCAGCCTCGGCTACCACTTCCTGTTTGTCGGTCAGCCGGATAAAGCGATTCCGCTCCTTATCGAGGCGATGGACGTTACCGAACGCTCGGTTGGCTCCCAGCATCTCAACTACGGGCGCCAGATGGCTCACCTTGCCTCGGCCTATCGCGAGAACGGCAGCCTGGACAATGCGCTGGCGATGTACCCGCGTGCAATAGACATCATCGGCACGGCGGTGGGCACGCACCATTCCTATGTCATCAATGCACGCGCGGAGTACGGTCGGGCATTGCAGAGGATGGGGGAATTCGACGCCGCGCTTGCCGAGTTTGAGGGTGCCGCCCGGAGTGCCGAAGTCACGTTCGGTGATGATCACTACCAGTGGGGCATCCAGCGACTGAACCTCGCGATCTTAAATCACCAAACCGGCGCGCTCGCGGAGTCTGCCGCCGAGTACGAGCTGATTCTCGAGACTGTCAGCCAGACCCTTCCGCCTGACAATGCGTATCGCGCGGCCGCGCTGATGGGATTAGCGTTGATCGATCTCGACAAGGGCATTGCAGACGCCGCGAGGGAGAAAAACGAATCCGCGCGCGAGGCGATCGTGAACAGTCTTGGCACCGGTCACTGGTATTTCGACCTCAATCGTTGCATCGAGGCAACGGCCCTGAAGATGCTCGGCCAGGACGTGGCTGGCGGACAGCTGTTCAGCGATCATTTCGACGCATTTCGTAACGCACGACCCGACGGAGACTTTCGGGTCGCCAAGATAGCTAGTTACTGGGACTCGCCACCGTGAGAGTCATGGCAGCTACTCGACCGGCGCAAGACCTTGGGAGACGAGCCGCCTACGATCCAGCCTGCTATAGCACCTCTCTAGCGACAACCGCTGACCCAGTGCCTTGCCCATTGTGAGGGGGACTTGCCAGAATCTGTGCAATAGTCGGTCAGCAAGGCTTACTTTGAGTACGAATCACATGCATCTGACGAGATTCCTCGATGGGCAACCTGGATAACTCCCGCAAGCTCGAATTCCGCTCACGCCGGGAGATTCGAGACTGGCTCAAGGTCAACCATGCGACCGCAGAGCCGTTCTGGATCGTGACTTTCAAGAAGCACGTATCAGATCGATACATACCTTACGGTGAGATCGTAGAAGAGCTGCTGTGTTTTGGCTGGGTAGAT
>JAAUYH010010628.1_pt1 | contig 10324 bp, 7 predicted proteins | sample 7278061 | NCBI WGS metagenome assembly JAAUYH01 (sample SAMN14350203, study PRJNA611818) | marine sediment metagenome | isolation source: surface marine sediment (0.6m) | place: French Polynesia: Moorea | collected 2018-08 | reverse complement strand
TCACTTTTGCCTGTCTTGGCGATATCAGTTTTTACAGTACCTTCACCTACTTAGCTCAAGCCTTACAACAGTTAGATCCTGAGGCAAAAATAGAAACTGTTCCTGGGGTTTGTTCGCCGATGGCGATCGCATCTGTACTTAAGATTCCCTTAACAGTTAATCATCAGCGGTTGGTGATAATTCCTGCTATTTATTCAGTTGAGGAGCTAGAGAAAACCTTAGATTGGGCAGAAGTTGTCATCTTACTGAAGATCAACTCCGTTTATGAGCAGGTATGGCAAATCTTACAGCGTAGAAATTTGCTCTTGACTAGTTATATTGTCGAGAAAGTCACATTTCCTGAACAAAAGATCTACAGAGATTTACATAATTATCCTCAACTTGATTTATCCTACTTTTCGATTATGTTGATTAACAGTAAGTAAACTTTATTTACGAAATATGTTGCAAAATATTTTAACTTTGTCAAAAGTTATACAAAAATGGAACGACTCATGTTAATTTTGTTATGAAATAAAACCCGCTGTAAATATAAATCACAGGAGTTTATCGTCTTGGATATTCAACCCTCAAATCAAGAGCCAGAATTATTTCGTGAAGACATTAGTGAGTACGTAGCCCAGTTACAGCTACACATGGCACTTCAAGCCCGTAATTTAGTCCCTACTCTCACTAATACTACCGTCACCAATAGTAGACAACAAATGTTACAGGAAACCCAGGCGATCGCCGAAAAATTTGCTTCACGGCAATCTCTATAAGCTATTGTGACCAAAGCCTAATCACTCTTCAACTTAGGCTTGCGTGTGTATTCAAGCAAAAGGCGTTGCTGATTTTAAGTATGAAACCGAAAAGTAATCTTTTCGTAGTTTTTAGCTTTTAGCTCTTTAATTGATTTACTTGGTCGTAAAAATTAAAAAATCATACCTCTATCCAGCAACGCCGCAAAAAAATAATTGAAGTATCGATCTGAGCGCTGATGATTACACAGTGCTTACTTTAGTCTGCGCGCTTAAAAATCCCAATAAAATCAGATATAAAACTATAAACTATTTTAATTCTGATTAATCTCGCTTTGAGCAATTGTTGTTTGCGTCTAGAAAATTAGATGATATAACAGGTATAGATTAAGAGGATCTGCTTTATAAATTAGTAATATTGCCAGGGTAAGTAATTTTACTATCTAAATATTAGTTATACCTAACAATAAGCTGAAAAATATTGAAATTTTATTACTAACCAAAAGCTAATCTATCAAATATAAACATAACATAATTGTGATATTACATTTCAAATCTACAAACTCAAATTTTTAAATCATATTCAATAGATCTCTTGCATGAATAGCAGATTAATATTGTGGTAGATGAACAAGAAGTATAACGAAAAACTACAAGAACAAATATTAATCGTAGATGACTTACCCGAAAATATCAGACTTCTATCATCATTATTGAGTGAACAAGGTTATCAAGTGATCACTGCCACTGATGGTCATATGGCTTTGTCTATCATCGAAAGCGAATGTCCAGACTTGATTCTCTTGGATATTATGATTCCTGAAATGGATGGTTATCAAGTTTGCCGTCATCTCAAATCTTCAGAAAAGACGTGGCATATTCCGATTATCTTTTTAAGTGGTTTAGATTCGGAGTTTGATAAAATAGCAGCTTTTAAAATAGGAGGGGCAGACTACATCACTAAGCCTTTCTTTGCCGAAGAAGTAGTTTTTCGCGTCAAGACACAGCTATCTATTATCCAGCAACAGCACAAAATCCAGCAGCTACTAAATGAACAAATAGCGGAGCGGAAAATCGCTGAAAGAGAATTAAACAAATCCCGCGCTCTACTAACGGGGGTATTGAACAGTTCTTTAGACGGTGTTGCCGCTTTTGAAGCAATTCGCAATCGTCGGGGACAAATTGTTGATTTTCGCTGGTTAATCGCCAATCCTGTGGCAGCAATGACCGTTGGTGGGACAACTGAAAGCCTGAAAGGAAAGCGTTTGTTTGTGGGTGGCTCCTCTGGTAATTTATTCGATGGTTTGTTTAAATTATTTGTCCAGGTAGTAGAAACTTGCACTGTGTTAGAACAAGAATACTACTATGATTCTTTTTCCCTCAAAGCCTGGTTTCATATTGTGGCAGTAAAGCTTGGCGATGGCTTTGCGATGACCTTTCGTGATATAAGCGATCGCAAGCAAATAGAGATATCTCTGAAAAAAGCTAATTTACGCTTAACTTATCAAGCCAATATAGATAGTTTGACTCAGATAGCCAACCGTCGACGATTTGATGAGTATATTACTCAAGAGTGGTCCCGTTGCGCTAGAGAAAAAGAATATTTGTCCTTAATATTGTGTGATGTTGATTACTTTAAAGCATATAACGACAATTATGGACATCAAGCGGGAGATAATTGTCTGTATGAAATAGCTAAAGGAATCGAACGAGGGGTGAAACGACCTGCTGACGTTGCATTTCGCTATGGAGGAGAAGAATTTGCCGTTATCTTACCTCATACTGAGAGAGAAGGTGCAATCAAGGTGGCAGAAGATATTCATCAGCAAATTCAGGTCTTACAGATACCTCATGGTTCCTCAGAGATTAGCGATATAGTCAGCTTGAGTCTAGGAGTTTCTAGTATTATTCCCGATACTCGAACTGCCCCTCACACACTCATTGCTGCTGCTGACGATGCCTTATATGATGCCAAACTCCAAGGTCGTAATCGCGTAATTTATAAATCAGTCGAGTCTAGCTAAAAAGCTGATGGCTAAAGTTAAAAAATATATCTTGATATCGTAACTTAATATAGCTCTTCTCAAATAGATGAGATACAAAATTTTCCGTAGTTTACTTCTCGCGGAGCGAGTACTCCGAATTCCGAACTACGAACTACGAACTTATCCTAATCAAGGTGTATCTCATTAATACGAGAAACGCTATATACTCATTATTCAAAGGCAAATAAAGCGTTTTTTTTGCTCGTAAATCATTTTTTTACCATAAGCCACATACTAAAGTTAAGATACTTAAATTACAGCAAAATTATACTTGAATATCATGTAACAGAAATAAATTTTATTTAATAAATTGCCAATAATATTTTACTGATGGCGTAGTTGCAATCAAGATAAATTATTGACTAATCTAAATAAATATCTCGGATATAAAGCAATAAGCTATGGAATTAAGAACAACTTATGTAAGAAAAAAGACAGTCGATTAATTGACATCAACTTGTTTTGTTGCTATTCAAAATACGTATATTTTTATTTATCTATTGATATTGTTTGATCTTGGGAGATATTTGTGATTAAAATATTAGTGGTAGACGATCAAAACTTCACCAGACAAGCATTACAGGCAATTCTAGAAACTGAACCAGATTTTGAAGTAGTTGGTAAAGCTACTAGTGGGAGAGAAGCTCTGGGGTATCTTGAACAGGCTAAAGTTGACATTACAATCGTTGACCTGGAAATGCCCGAAATGAATGGTCTAACCTTGACGAAGATACTTGGTCAGCGTTTCCCAGAAACTAAAGTAATTATCTTCAGTAGTCATGATGATAAAGACAATATCAACTCCGCGGTAGTAGGATCTGGAGCAAAAGGATATCTAGTCAAAAATTGCTCTGACCAAGAAATCGTAGACATGATTCGAGCTGTTCACCGAGGATACTTTCAACTAGGGCCAGGATTATTAGAAAAGTTACTGTCTCATCTAATTCAAGAAAAAGAAGAAACAGCTGAAAATTTATCGCAGCTGAAGAATAATTATACTCAATCGATGATGGAATTAGAGAGAAAGATAAATGAGCAAAATAATGCTCAAAGGGAAGAGATGAATCAAGAATTACAGCTTCAGATGCTTAATCTCAAACAGGATTTTCGCCAAGGACTAGAAAATTTTCAATACCAGGTAAGTCAACAATTACAAAACGGTATTGATGTGGCAAACGCTCAACTGAGTAACTCTACAACTGATATCAAAAAAATTGAAATGCAGATTGATCATCGTAACTTGGAGCAGCAAAGATACATCAATACCCTTTTTGCAGGAAATAAACAAGCAATCAAGAAGATCGAGCATCAGATTAATTCGATACGCTATTTTGTGATTTTTCTCAGCATTATTTTTTTCATAGTTGGCTCCGGGATGTTAGTGCTTAACTAAATATTGCAGTTAAAGTTGCGTTTATATCAGGAATTTTCCAGATTGGGGACGCTTGCTTGGAAGTGCGATTACGCGACCCGTAGCCGACCGATCGCAATAGTAACCCAGAGATCAAACTCAGTACGACCTCAAATTACAATTATTTATTTATTTATTTATTTTGTTGAAATCCCCCAGCAAAGCATTGTTTGATTCTGGGGGAGTAGTTAACCACAAAAGTCTGTAACTTATCAATTAGATAATACCGTAGGTATCTAGCAAGACAATTGTGAGAATGCCAATTATATGACCCAGACTAGTGGTTGCTAATAAAGCAGCCCAGCCCATACCACCAAACATTTCAGGCATTGGTAAGGCTCGACCAATACCAGGATCAGGCATTGTAGATTTCCCAATAGCGATCGCAATCACATTACAAAGGATCATGACTATACCTATTGCTGGAGTCCAACCATCAGATAAAGGAAAAGAGGAAGTTGCTGCAATCAGAGTTGAATAGATCATTTTTATTATTAATCTCCAGTTAACTAAAAAATTTTCCCCTACTAAAGTACAAAACGACTATTTCAGGTCAAAATTTAATTTAAAATGCAGCCTGATTATCTCCTATTGATGGCGTTTAATTATCGTTTGCTTCAAAATATGTTACGAATTAGTTAAGCTTTTTTAGTATGTTGTGATTTTATAACCCCCACACTTTCTTGATGCACTACCCTTTATTCAACCGAAAGTTTGATTCATAGGCTCTTTTTCGTTTTCAGATTAAAAAATCTCAAGCTTCAAATTTTGTTTTTTTTCCTGATTGCTTTACTATAGTTACATAGATAAAAATCAATCTATAAAAATATAATGATAGTTTTTAGCCTATAAAAATATTAAACTAAGGTTAAAAGCCTATGTGATCTAAGGGCTGACCGCACCTTATCTTTCTGGAGACTAGCTCTATAGTTGGGCTATCTCTATAATTATCTCGATTAACATAGTTTTTATTCATTTGTCAATATTAAAATCTTAAAACATAGTAAAATTAACCAATACGCAATAATCTAAGACTTTAAAATGTCAATTACTAATAGAATTCACTTTAGAAACGTACAAGGCGATATCTTCGGCGGGATAACTGCTGCAGTTATCGCCCTACCAATGGCTCTTACTTTCGGTGTAGCTTCGGGTGCAGGAGCTTCTGCGGGACTGTGGGGCGCGATTTTAGTCGGCTTTTTTGCTGCGCTGTTTGGCGGTACTCCTACTTTAATTTCCGAGCCAACAGGGCCAATGACAGTCGTAATGACAGCTGTAATTGCCTCTCTTACAGCCGCTAATCCTGAACAGGGTTTGGCAATGGCATTTACCGTAGTCATGCTAGCTGGGGTATTCCAGATTATTTTTGGGTTTTTAAAACTCGGTAGATATGTCACTTTAATGCCCTATACAGTCATATCTGGCTTTATGTCGGGTATTGGGGTAATCCTAATTATTTTGCAGTTTGGACCATTTTTGGGACAGGCTAGTCCAAAAGGTGGAGTCATCGGGACAGTACAAAATATTCCGTCTCTGATATCTAATATTAATCCCCTAGAAACTTTCCTCGCTGTTTTGACTGTGGCGATTCTCTTTTTCTATCCTTCTAAGTTAAAGAAATTTTTGCCTCCTCAGCTACTAGCATTGATTGTCGGGACTGTAATTGCTGTTTTCTTGCTTGGTGATGCAGATATTCGTCGTATTGGAGAAATTTCAGTTGGCTTACCTAGCTTGCAGTTACCTACTTTTAGTGCTGGTCAACTTCAGACAATGCTGTTTGACGCTTTGGTTTTAGCTATGTTGGGCTGTATTGATGCATTGCTCACGTCCCTAGTGGCAGATAGTTTAACCCGTACTGAACACGACTCAAACAAAGAATTGATTGGTCAAGGTTTGGGTAATTTAGTTTCCGGTCTATTTGGTGGGATTGCTGGTGCTGGTGCAACGATGGGTACGGTAGTGAATATTCAGACTGGTGGTAGGACTGCTGTTTCTGGTTTGACTCGTGCTTTAGTTTTACTAGTAGTAGTATTAGGATTGAGTCAGTATTTAACGGTTATTCCGAGCGCAGTTTTGGCAGGTATAGCGTTTAAAGTAGGGATGGATATTGTTGACTGGGGTTTTCTCAAACGTGCTCACAAAATTTCTCCTAAAGCAGCCTTCATTATGTATGGAGTAATTGGGCTAACGGTATTTGTCGATTTAATTGTGGCGGTAGGTGTTGGGGTATTTGTCGCTAATATTCTCACTATCGAACGTCTTTCTAACCATCGTGCTGATAAAGTCAAAGCAGTTACTTATGACGATGAAGAGATTGAGCTTAACAGCGAAGAAAAACAATTATTAGAAAGAGCTAATGGTCGCGTACTCTTATTTTATCTAAGTGGTCCGATGATCTTTGGTGTAGCCAAAGCAATTTCCCGCGAACACAATTTAATCAATGATTATCAAGCATTAGTTTTAGATTTATCAGAAGTACCTATTTTAGGTGTAACTTCATCTTTAGCATTAGAAAATGCGATCGCCGAAGCAGTAGAAAAAGGTCGTCAGGTATTTATTGTGGGTGTTAGCGGGCAAGCAGAAAAACGTCTGAGAAAGATGGGTGTCATGGAACAAATTCCTGCGGCTAATATAATAAGCGATCGCACAATGGCTCTCAGAGAAGCAGTGGATTATGTTGACGATAATCTAGTTGATTTGAAAAAAAGTACTCCTCAACCTAGTTGATTTGAAATACTCCTTACTATAAAAAGATAAGAGATAGTTGAAACTATATTCTGGCTTGGTTCTAACAACTAGAACCAAGTTTTTTAGCATTTTTTAAGGGCTAAAGCCTAGCTTAAAATAAGTCTAGTCTCTAGCCCTAGTCAATTGATTAATTTATTTCTCGGAAGTTAGCCAAAGTAGGCTTTAAAAAGAAAAGGTAGTCCTGATAGCACCGATGAAGATATCATCATTGTCACCATCTTGGTTGGGAGTGGGTAGCCAAACTAGTCCAGGGGTAAGGGAGATATTGTCATTGAGCTGATACTTGTAAAAAGCTTCTAGGTGAATAGGTACATCATTAGAGATTTCTTCATCTTCACCATCACCATCTTCATCAATGGAAGTTAAGTAGGGTTCCGCACCAACAATTAAAGCCGCTAAACTACCTTCTGTCAAAATGTCAGAAACCACAAGGGCTGCTGCATAGTTATAGATATCTCCATCACCATCTCCACCATCGTTGTTAATATCGGCATCAGTGAAAGCACCCCAGCCTCTGATACTAATTGTAGGATTGAGATCGTACTGGAATTGAATACCGAAAGAGTTAGTTTCTACAGGAGAACCGCCAATGATGGTGTTACCATCAGCATCCTCGAAGTTAGCAAAGTTGGTACCTGTCGCCCCCCAGAGGAAGGAAGTACGAGGACTGGCAAAAGAAACACCATCATCAGTCTCTACAAGGCCGGTTTGCTCATTATCGTAACCACGAACATAAGTAAGACCGATTTGCAATGGCTCAATCGGCGTAATGTCAACTTGTCCCAAAGCGGAAAAACTACCGTTAAACAGACCCGCAATCTCATCAGGATCGGAAGCAGTAGGTGCAATATACCCCGCAGTAAGGGTGATAAAGTCGTTTAACTCATAGCTAGCACCAAGACCAGCAGATGAGTTAGCAATACCCTGACGATAGATTGGATTTCGTTCCCCAAAGCGAGTCAAGGCACCGTTGGCACCACCACCAACGTCTAAACCTTGGTTAAAAGTGTTGGCGTAGAAATGGTGAGCGGCTAAACTTGCCATAGCCGTGACTCTGAGCTTATCGTTGAGAGCGGGAAAAGTGTAGTGTAGACGATCCAGTATTACATCGTTATCAGCAAATCCATCAAAGGCAAAACGTCCTTCTCTGGTGCCAGTTTCATCCTGAAAAGAATTACCGTTATTACCAGCAGTTAAACGGGTAAACAGCTTATCCTTACCTGTAAAACTACTAACTAATGTCAGACGAATTCGGTCAGTGAAAACTACTTCTGATTCTAAATCAGGGTTTGAATCTAAATCATCGTTGAAACTAGGACTTAACGCTGCTTCATCACCAAAGGCTTGAGCAAGGTTGAAATTCACCTCACCTACTAGTTTAGTAGTGGTAGAAAACTGATTATCTTCGAGAACAGCAGTTCTGCTTTCTATTTCATCTACCCTACCCCCCAAGGTGGCTAGTTCTGCCTCAAATTCTTGGGTTAAGCGCTCAATGGTTGCCAGTTCCTCTTGACTAGGGCCACTATTAGCAGCAATCAACCGCTCAATTTGATTTAGACAGCTATTGAGACCCGCAGCAAATTCGTAACGAGATAGAGCTTGATTTCCACGGTAGGTTTGATTCGGGAAACCAGATATACATCCGTAGCGATCTACTAAGGAGCGTAGCGCTTCGTATGCCCAATCTGTAGGAGACACGTCTCTTAGTTGATTAACGTTCGTTACCTGTCCCATAGAATTGCTGGGAACTTGTGGATTGTCTAAGTTATCCCCAGCACTGTTATTGAAATTAGCATAATCAGCGATCGCATTGGGATTAGACATATCTACCTCTTGAGCAGAGACAGAATTTCCAGCTAACATCGCTGCATAGATCAACGCCGCAGTACCGAGTAAAGCGGGTTGCTTAAATTTGATCATTTTATTTTTTCCTCACACCTGAATTACATACAGACTACATTCTTCTGCTATGCCTCTATACTTATACGGTATTGCGAATTTTTTTGTCAATTCAGATACTAAACTATATAAAGTTACAGGCAATAGGTAATATATCCAATTCAATGTCTTAGTGGCAAGTTAGTCTAAAGAATAGACATAGTTGGGGAATCAATTTTTTGCTTGTCAGAGTGCCAAATCTGACCGTCTAGGGCCATTTGCTCGATTAAACTAGCTAGACGGAGTGCTTTAAGAGCTTGTTCACCTCCCACCGAAGGACGCTCACCTCCGCGAATACAGTTCACAAAATGTTCAATCTCAGCATAAATTGGTTCGACATTACTGGTATAGACTTTTTCAGTGATACCATCTTGTTTATAAAATAGCTGTTGCTGTTCTGCTTGGAAGTTAGTTTGCTGATGGCGATGAATCAAAATTTCATTCTTCAGAAAATCAGTCTCAATCAAAGAGTTTTTACAGTGGGCTGCTAAGCAACGGATCTTGCGGTGGGTAACTTTAGAGGCAGTCAGGGTTGCCACGACCCCATTGGCAAAACCAAGGTTGGCAGTTGCATAATCTAAATTTAAATTTCCCGAATTACTGGAAGCACTACCACTGGCAGTTAATTTAACCACTGGGGAAGCTGATAATTCCAACAGTAAATCAATATCATGGATCATTAAGTCTAAAACAACCGAAACATCGTTAGCACGGCTAGAGTAAGGACTGAGACGACGTGCTTCTAGTGCCAGGATATTTTCAGTTTGGATAACTTTACTTAATTCTCTAAATGCAGGGTTAAATCTTTCAATATGACCCACCTGTAAGATACATCCAGTCTTCGCCGCTAAATTGACTAAAGACTCTGCTTCAGCAATCGAGGCGGCGATCGGTTTTTCAATTAAGATATGAACTCCAGCCTGGAGACAGCGGACTCCTACCTCATGATGTAGCCTGGTGGGAACAGCGATGCAAACTGCGTCAACAGAGGGCAATAGATCTTCGTAATTTTCATAGAACTGTGTTCTATATTGACTAGCAATTTCAATTCCCCGTGGCAAATTAGCATCTGAGACACCAATTAGTTCAATGTCTTTGAGTAAGCTAAGAACACGGACATGATGCTGCCCCATATTACCCACTCCAATGACACCCATTTTCAACGGTCGTGCCTGATTGTTACAGGAGGAAACGCTGAATTCATTTCGGCTTGTTCCACTCCCATCTTGACCGTTATTTAGCGGTTGCTGAGAAAAATTAGTATGCACTTTGTAAGAAAACTCCTCCACCAATAAGTCGATTAGTATAACCGATGTTTCGATTGCCCTTAGATCATCCAGATACTATCACAGAGAAATTAAATCTAAGTAAATTAGAAACTTGCAGACTGCATAGACAATCTTGTGATGATGTAAAGCATTGTAATATATCTTTACATTATC
>JAAUYH010048909.1_pt1 | contig 10325 bp, 6 predicted proteins | sample 7278061 | NCBI WGS metagenome assembly JAAUYH01 (sample SAMN14350203, study PRJNA611818) | marine sediment metagenome | isolation source: surface marine sediment (0.6m) | place: French Polynesia: Moorea | collected 2018-08 | reverse complement strand
TAGCAATCTAGCGATAGCGTCTTCTACTAGCTACAAGATCTTTTGCTTTACTTTTTATTGCGACATTCTCCAATTTAATCTATTTTCTGGTTTCGGTATCTTCGTTACTGTATTGCATCCAAATGCCGGAGGTAGAATAAAACAATCATTAATCGAAGAAAAGTAGGCAATTCCTTAATGCAAATGATTTATACTCATACCACAGTATTCTAGTTGGTTTTCGAATCTTTCCCGAATTGGGAAAAACAGCTGAATTTCAAAAGTAAGTTCTGTATCGTACTGCCGTCTTCACTCACATTGTATAGACTTTCTGTCCGGTAACTCCAAAGAAATTTCTGTTTTATGATTGAACAGCACAAAAACTTTCCTAAAACTTATTTTCGCTGACGAATAGTGCATTTCAGCACGTCCTGTACCCGTTAGATTCTAAAAATCCCAATTTCTATTTCAATTTTTGTATTGAATGTACAGTACGGTACATACACGTACAGTACAGAATGGAATTGCTGTATGGAATATTCTAGGCAGCTCTTTATAAGCAAGCTAGTCCTAACTGTAAGTCACAAAGCTTCATTGCTATAGAGTCTATCCCCAATTACTAAGCAAAGCAAAGCACTGTGGCTACAGTACAAGAACTGTAGAGTAATGATAAAATGTGAGCGAAGCGCACCTTCGCGAATTAATTTATTTAGTGAAGCAAGTCAAAGTCAATAGGGTGCATTCCGAAACAAATGATGCAAAAACAAAACCCAGCCCATTCTTAAACAAAGAACGGGTTCCGCTTGACTTCCCACCATCTGAGGTTAGTGTTTCGAAGGATGACTCGTCTCATCGCTCCGGACTTTCCTCCGTAGGTCCAGTACAGCTTTCTCAGGGTCGGAATTCTGAATATGTGATTGCGACGGAATGGGCGGTGGCGTTCGAAGAAGAAGCGATCACCAAACCGCAGTGCGTTGAATTGGTGTCTCCAAATACGGTAGAACAGCGGTCCTAACGAGCTGCCATGCCTGTGATCCTCCGAAATGCCGCCAACCCACGCATCGACGTTCGCCACGGTGCCATACGCCTTCTTCAACTTGGCCTGCAGTGCACGATTTCTCGTGATGTCCGCGAACGTGCGCGCGGGACGCAACCGATACGCACGGCGCACCTCATTGTACCTCGGCACGCCGTGATCGCGGCCACGTTGAATGTTGAGCGACGCCAGGTCGAGCATGGCGCGACCATTGTTGACGAGGAAGTCACGCACATCCGTGACGATGCCATTGTCGATCTCAGCCGCCCTGGTTCGTGTCATGCCCCTGAACAAGGCTTCCATACCGATAGCTTCGAATTTCTTCGGCTGGAAAAACACATCTCGCAGCAACGACTGTGTGACCTCGCCCGATCGTTCGATGCTTGTCAAATGCTTATTAATTAGCGTGTGCCCGACACGGAAGGCAACGGTAGAAAACTCGTTCGTGATCCCTGCATTCTTACGTCGACGGTAGCCACGATAGCGGTACGGGGCCAGTCGTCTGCCGGTAACGGCGGGAATGAAGCCGTAGTACACAATCGCCTGGAACTGCGCGATGTTCACCTTCCTCGCCATCTGGAACACTCGTTCGTCGTTCCACCACGGGAACGCGGACCGCACTTCCTTCGCGATAGCGTTGTGCTCGCGGTTGAACAGCGTGTGCAAGGCGGTGAGTGCGGGGTTCTCGTTGACGCGGCCATCGCCCGACACGAAGAACCCGTCCTTGTTCTTCGTCAGCAAGTTACCGGGCAGTTCCTTCAACAATCCATGTTTCATAGTGCGCAACAAGTCGGCACCTTTCTTCGAGCTACCGTACACCACATCGAGATCGATGTAAGATGACAGCAAGTTGAGCGGGCTCTGATAGCGGCCCTGCTTCTCCTTGACCGAGCGGAAGAACTGAATCTCGCCTCTTCGTGTGAAGTTGAACACGGGGTCATCGTTGGGCACCGAGATGGGCCAGGGATCGTTGGAGTTCTCCGTCTCGGTCATGGTGTGATCGATGAACTGGCCCATGAAAGTGACGAGCTCAGACATGCGTCGTCGATTGGGTGGTGTGACCTCTTCACGGCATACGATGTTCGAGATGACGCGTGCATTGGGCAACTTGGAGACATCGTAGTTCACCACATGGGAATGAATGACGAAGGGCGTGTGAGTCTTGCCATAGTTGGGGTTGTGAAGGTTGTTGCAAAAGCCGGAATAAGTGCGAACGCGGCGTGAAGGGATGCATTGCTCGGGGATGGGCCGACGTCGGCGGAAGTTTCGGAACCTACGATTGAATTGTTGAAAGTTAGTGAAAGGCGCCTCACCGAGCGTGGTCTGTCCGGTGAAGCTGTTGCGGCGTTGCGCCAAGGTAAGCGAAGCGTGCAAGAGTAGAACGACAGCGAGGGGTAGCACAGCTCCCTTCATTGTGCGGGCTGATGCGGCGTACGGAAGATAGGTAAGCGACAACCATTTGCGACGGCTTAAGTAATCGAACGTAGACAAGATTACAGAGAGATCACGGAAAGAAGCAAAGCTGTACAACAGGAGGCAATGACAATAGCTCGAAGCAAGTGCGTGTTCCACGAATGCTGTTCAGTAGGAAAATTCATTGCATGCGCATGATCTAAGCTCCTGACGGCCACTTGCCTATGTTGTCAACGCTCCCACGCCGGCCCATTCGAACCCTGCGAATCAGCGCCATCACCCAATAAGCCAAACGGTGAGATATTTGAATACAGCGCCGAATTCGATAACCTTCCGCATCGGTTACAGGCAGTCTTGCACTGTTGGACGGTCAATTGAATTGACAAATACTGTGGGTACAGCACAATGTGTTAATCGAATTACCGTGTAAAACCATTTGGCTAGTGAACAGCACGGTTCGAACGAATGAAATGCGCGACATATATCACCAAGTGTCACCGTATCGTGCTGTACAGTGCAATTTCCCGATGAACAGCTATCTGAAGATTAACTTGACTGCTCCAACTCGCAAAACTATGAAACGCGCACCACAATAAACTTAGATGAAATCAAGCAATACTGTACCAACATGTTGGTGATGACGCAAGTTCCAGATCCATGGTTGCAACATGATTTCATGCGCATGTTCTCTGCGATGAATCTCGTGTAATTTCATCTGAGCTGGGCGCGTACTGTACTTGCGTCAACCTAAAACAACCGACTGCATACTTGCATCACCCAACCACTGCACCAAACTACAGTACAGTACTAGAAAAAGTAACTGAAACGCTGTTTAACAGAACGACCAACACTTCCGACGATAATTTTGATTGTTGATCCGAACAACTGTAAACTAATCCCTCGAACATTTCCCGCTTCGCCACGCCCACCACGAACGCTTCTGAATTCACGGGTGTTGTCCTTTGATTTTCATGATGATAGTGTTCTAGCCCGTCCGGGCTAGCAGAGCACGACCAAAAGAACAGCTGCGCGTGCTGCAACGTGAATTGACGCGCAGCGATTTAACGAGCAAATTTCTGCTGTGCCCTGATGAACTTCACGCGTCACAAACGTTCACCCGCCGAATGAATGCGTAACACATCGGATCGAGCTATTATCGAAAAACAAAATTCGCCCCATTGCACTGTTTCCTAATCTACAATGCGGTACAGTCCTGCACTGTACAACGCAAATACCGTACTTATCATCTACTGTACTAGTGGATGACGATACGAGCTCGTATCGAGGAATGCGATAGCATTGGTTCCTTTTCGCATTCATGCAACGCCTCCCGAACTTTCCTGTCTGTCTCTGCTGTTCGCACGAACGTCAACACGACGCCCTTATCCATGAAAAAGACGTTACAACTTGTTTGTTTTATTGAAACCAACTTCACTGCTTGGTGCCTGTGTTGTTTCCTACACTGTTCTGCTTTAAAACAGAAATCTTGCATTTTGGCACCTAGAACTGATGCACAGCATGTGTACTGTACCATTCACTCTCGTGACTATATGCAAACTACAAAAATACTACAAATGATGCTCTCTCTATGCCCCCAACACGCAGTGAACGAATAAACAAACATGAAATGTTAAAAACTCGGTCATATAAGCCTGGATCTACATGCGAGTTTATCTAAATTATCAACGAGGTTTTGACGGGTTTGTTTCGTAAAACTTGAGCAGTACTTCGTTACAACTGCTTAATGTGCATTGCACAATGTTGCAAAGCCATACTGCAGGTTCTTGGTATGACTTCCCAGCTTACAACGCAGACGAAAGTAAAAATGGGCAGCACAAAGCGTCTGTTATTCACCTTTGCTAGATCTTGTTCGAATGCATACTACGCCGCCTTACCTTCCACAATGCCACTTCGATCCTGATCGATCTAGTTCTGATGTTCAAAGGCCTACTGCCAGCCGTGCGATTAGAGTGTGAAGTTCTGAGTACCAGACTTGTACAATTTTGCAATCCTACTGTACCAACCTGACCTCCCTCGATTAGCATGACTTACGAAAAAACAGCTTACTACTGCGCTTCTTACACCAAATCCTCGAGTTCGACAGGTACTGTAGTACTGTACTGCACAGTACTGTACAGTGCAGTACTGAACCTGACGTGTGAATACAGTAATCAGAGTAACGATCGATCACTTCTGTAGTGGTAAACGGCCTACGAGTCTCGTGTGAATGGGACGATTTGGGACGAGGATCGACCCGACACGACACGACACGACCCTACCCTTGCCCAAAAATGCCAACTCCAACACACCAGCAAGCAAATGCTGCTGCAAAAAACAACGTGTCCCAAAACTGCTGATGTTACATCGACATCATCGCACCCACTCACCATTACTTTACATTCGTCCACGTACAGCCGCGAAGGCAGGCGCCAGCCCTACCGCGCCGCCGCGCTCCTCGGCGCCGGTATGTTCACGCCAATGATCGCACAAAACTCATTGCGCGCCTCACGCGCCTGCATGATTTTCATGCGTTCCCAGGGCGTGTCCAGTATCCTGTCGATGGCCTTATCCGCCGCCTCCCGCTTTTCCACCAACGCCACAAAAATCGCCTCCGCCGCGATACGCCTCAGTCGCGGCACCGTGCACGACAACACGACAACAAGTGCTTCCATGCTTGTGTTCCACGCGCCCAGCACTGCCGTCTCGCCTAGCAGCGCGACTGCCGCTGTCGTTCGTTTCACATCTTTCAGCCGCCCTTTCCAACACCCACGCGTTCTCTTCGCTATGCCCTCAACGTCCTCACTCGACGCGCCATCCATAAGCCCTTCCATCGCCAGTCGAGTCACTATACGAAGCCCCGCCGGTCCGATACGCTCATCATCAAACAACTCCGCAACGTCATTCGCGAGTCTTGCGGTATCCAGTTTCGAATTCAATATGGCCTCCATAGCGTCGTGCGCCTGATGCCCCATCCCACCAGCTGCGGCGACGAGCCCCTGCAATACAGGAACGCGAATGTGGTCAACGTCAAGCAGGTGGACGCCAGCACAAAACACACGTTTCGTGTCATTGAAAAACTCCTTCATCCCACCGTCCACCACCGCAATTTCAGCCAGTTTGAACACATCGCTAATTGCATCAACAACCTTCCACAACTCATCGGCATCTTCATTCACCATCAATTCCGATGACCACACAGCCTGAACCGCCCGCCACAGCGCAAACCCAGCGTGCACGCGGGTGCGGTTAATTCGCTCAACGCACTGGCGAATAATGCCCTGAATAAGCTGAATCCCGTGATTCTTGCTAACCAATCCACCACAGTTCTCAAACACATCCGCCGTACTGTTCATCGCAGCCTGACGCACCCAAGAGCCAATATCACCACGATCATCAATCGTATAGTCTTGCATCGAGCGCACCAATACAACATGCAGCTCATTCAGCTGCAATTCATCCAATCCTTTCGACAAACACCCGAGTGAACATACTGCATTGCAGCGCACTTCCGGGTCCGCGGCATCCGTCGCTATCTCCATAAGTTTCTTCACCAGGTGATTCTTCACATCAGCCGGGCGAATGCCACCCGCAGCGCGCGCAAACCCACGTTGTCGCTGCACTGAATCCGAGCTGAATCCGTTCACAATTGTGTCTTGCACTTTAGAAATCCATGCCTCGTCACGACCGAACACATTCTCACACAGCGCTTTGAACGCCTCTTCCGCCGCGCCCTCCACAGCGACCGAGCTAGCGGCGAGGCAATCAACAACAAACCGTTCATCGCCAGGTACGAATACATTGGGCTGTGTCCGCGCCAGCACGCGAATCAGCCAACAAATTGCAGCTTCGAGTTGTTCCGCCGAGCGCCCATTGAAACACCCATCTTTCTCAAGAACATTCGACAAATCAACGAGTCGTTTCGCATCACTACTTTCCACATCGCCTCCATGTAGATCCAGCACCTCTGCCAGCCCGAGTATGGCACCATGGCGATGCAGCACGTCACCTTTCGCAAACGCGACATCGATAAGTTGCGGTATGACACTGTCAACTATGACCTTCGCACGGTCATTCGGAATCTGCGCATGCAGCGCCTTCGCCGCGAGAGCGCGTATGGCGGAATCCCAGTGTTTCAGTTTCCGTACGATTTCATCCAACACAGCATCGAAATAACGGCCCTGCGCACATTGCGCGATGCTCGGCGCGATGTTCGTGTACGCCGCCACACGGTCACCGAGCGCGAAGAAGTCCGCCGTGGTGACGAGAAAGATGCCATCGGGGATGACCCCGCTCGGCATGCGGCCCACGCATTCCTGCAGCGCCGCGGCCGCCGCACGCCGGCAGTGCACCTCCCTATCGAACAGCGCCACACGTAGCATCGCCTTGGCCACGCGTTCCGCGTACGGCCGTATGTCCTCCGGGTCGTACGCGCGCGCCAGCGCCCACACGACGTAGCACGCCGCGTCGCGCACGTGCTCGCCCACGCTGTGCCTTCCGCGCCTGCGCTCGAAACAAGCGGCCGCCTCGAGCGCCTCGACCATGCGTCCGAACGTGGGCGTGCGTGGCAGCACGAGTCCCCGCCGCAAGAGCTCGGCGAGTGCGAGGCACGCGCCATTCCAGCTGCCCTCATCACCCAGGGAATCGAAAGAACCCAGCACGTGGCCCACCACCTCACCCCCAAGAACCGCATCTAGGCGTGCACACACGCGCCCCGCTCCTTTCGCAGCCGACCATCTCACCACCGCGTCACGATGCTCGAGGGAGCCCAGAATCACCGCCAACAGCGACTCGATGTCACTCTGAGCGTCGTCGGAGAGAGCCAAAGGCTCCTCACTTGCAGCGATAGATTTGTCTTCAGCTTCACGCGCCACGTCACCATCCCCTACTGTCGTTTGATCCGGAATGGAGATGTCGGTGGCACCCCCGAACAGGAAGCGGCGCCCGCGCTTGTACGCCCACGAGTAGCCTCGGGGAGGTAGATAAGCCAGGGCGACACGCTGCGCAAGCTTCGTGGCAAGGTGGGAGTCGGTGGTGGACGCGTCGTCCATTTCCGCGACAAAGGTCGCCGCGTTCATGGCCGCCTTCGTGTGGGGCGCCAGTACGTCGCGGCGGCCCACCTTGAACGCGGCGGCCAGGAAGCGCAGCGCGCCATGGCGGGAGTGCACGGAGCCCCCAGCTGCGCACGCGCACGCGCAGCAGTGGTCCACCGCGTTCTGCAGGATGTGGCGCGCGTCGTCGCGCGTCGCGAAGCGGGCCAGGAAGTGTGCCGCGGCCTTGGACACGGCGGACGAGGACGCGAGGGCGTCGAGCGCGACGCGGGCCAGGTCGGCGACGACGGCGTCGTCGGCGAGCGAGGCGAGGGGGAAGGGCATGAGCGCGACGTTGGCGAGCCAGTAGAACAGGACGGTGTGCACGCGCCAGTGCCTGTGTGCGGGCAGGCGGCGCGCGGCGTAGGCGGCGAGTCGCGCGGCGGCGGCGAACGCGGCGACGTCGTGCGGGTAGTGGCGCACGACCACCTTGGGGCCGCGCACCTTGTGCGCCGCCTGCAGCACCATAAACGGCAGCAGGTCGGCCTGCCCCGCCGCCTCCAACGCCTCCAGCGTCGCCCCGCCCACCAGCGCGCCCACCAGCGACGGCAGCACCCCATCCAGCAGCGCCGGCTCCGGCAGGTACTCGTCCAGCGTGCGCAGCAGCAGCTCCGTCGTCACCAGCCGCTTCTCGTCCGCCTCCGTGCGATCCACGATCACGTTGCACTGCTTCAGCACCTCCACCGTGTCCGGCGCCAGCCGCTGCGCGCACGTCACGCTCTTCGCGGCCGACATCGCCGATGCCGTGTCGCACCCCAGAAAGAGTGCCCTTTGAACGTGGCATTTCCGTAGTGTGTATGGAATATTTTCATTTATTTTCCACTACGGTGTCCTAATCCCACAATTGAACACAAAACTCAAATCCCACCGACCGTATACGCAGATCAAGCATCGATGGTATTCTCGGCGCCGGCGAAGAATGAGGTTCGCGCGAGAAGACGGCAACTGGCGACGCCAGACGGGCGGGTGCTGCAAACCCCTGCAGTACTACTGCCCACGTACCGCGGGCAGCTGCCGTACATCCCGGCGCCGCTGGTGCCGCGAAGCGACGTGCTAGCGTACTCGGTGTGCGCGGGGGACCTTGCGATGATCAATCCGAAGACCCCGCGAACGGTGGGCGACCTCGCACAGGCGCATCCCTCGGGCACTTTCGCGGGGTTCGCCGGGCTGCCGTCGAACGTCGTGCAGTTCCTGGTGTTGCGCGGTGGCGGCGCCGACCTGCCAGTCGCGAGAATGAAGGACGGCTCCGTCACTTTACATTCACGCGCATCTCGCGTATCGGTTTCGAGTCGTTCGCTAGCCGAACTGCATCGCAAGCTACGCACCGACTTTGTGGAGGCGCCCAATGGGGTGTGCAAGAACACGCGGAAGTTCGCCGAGGAGCGTTCGGATGAAATGCGGGGATTAGTCGATTCAGGCTCGCTGTTCATGGCTTCTTTTGTGGGCTCCGAGACTAGCGGTTCGCCTGGTGGCGCCGGTATCTCGATAGGAGGTTGTTACTCGGGCGAATCACTGACGGACAGAATCAACGCGGTATCCGCGGCGGCTACGAGTGGGTCCGGCGTGGTGCTTGTACCTGGCGGCCCAGGCGACCCCGGCGAAATACTGGCGCTTGTTGACGCTGGTGCGGACGTCATCGAAGCGCGATATCCGTTCGAATGTGCGACGAAAGGCGAAATACTGGACTTTGATCAGAACATGCGTGTGTGTGTGCGTGACGCCACTTATGCGAGGGCTGGCGAGCCGCTTGTGCGAGGCTGCGATTGCGATGTGTGCGCGAAATACACGCGCGCATATGTGCACCATTTATACGCGGTGCACGAAATGCTCGCGCCAACGCTGGTCGCTAGACATAACTTGCACGTGTACCTGAAGTGGTTGCAACGTATTCGATACGCCGTCGAATCGGGCACGTTCCAAAAGTTGAGAGAGACCTTTTTCGAGCATCGAGCAAACATGATCGCGCAAGGAACTGAGCGAGGCGTGCTACCGTTGTGAGTTGGAGCGAAATTGACATGTGTTCTCAGCTTGTATGGTGTGACGGTTTGGTCGTGGGCGCAGGTACGGACAGTGTGGATGATACCGGCCAACATCGCGTGATATTTCGAAAAACTCGCACTCTAGCCGTACACGCTTCAGGTTCCTTCACCGTAACTGGACGGAGAACGATATTTAATGAGAATATTCACGCGAATATTCGTGAATTGCCAATAATTGGTATCCCGATAATAAGTGAGTATGGTATTGGCGTGCCGTTGTTGGCCTAAGCAGGCGGTGGAGATTGCGATAGTCGCTTGCGTGAAGCTAATCACATGCAGTTTGTTGTGATTAAGCGGGCAGAGCTTTGCAAGAACCCATTTATGACTTGCTTAATCGCTTGTTCATTGTAAGTTTCGCCCTTTGCATAAGTTGTTCGGCCGAATATCGATTCTCAGTTTCGACGCGAGAATTTTCATTTTGCTTTCAACTATGACAATCACTTCCTATGACTTAATAATTTTGACACCCTTATTGACGGAAGGCTCGAACGTCATGGTCGGCAAGCGAATACCGAACGTCTAAACCGGTTGCTGTGTGGAATGCATGAGGGATGCGTGGATCGGTGCTCATTCAGAGTAGGATGACGTGCATAGACCATCGGCGGCGGTGGGAGGGGTGGACGGCGCGGAATCCTGACCTGGCATTGCCGCACTCGATGACCTGGGGAGGTGACGTACAGCGCGACTAGTCGTTGCGGATGGCGGGCGCTCCAACCAGCCCGGGGAACGGCGGGTGCGGACAGCGGGACATGGCTGAAAGACGAAAAGGCG
>JAAUYH010106730.1_pt1 | contig 10326 bp, 5 predicted proteins | sample 7278061 | NCBI WGS metagenome assembly JAAUYH01 (sample SAMN14350203, study PRJNA611818) | marine sediment metagenome | isolation source: surface marine sediment (0.6m) | place: French Polynesia: Moorea | collected 2018-08 | reverse complement strand
CGACGCTCTTCCGATCTATCGTGCTGGTAGTCCAGCCGCACAGTCTGTGCTTTGATCGTAATGCCGCGTTCGCGCTCGATGTCCATGTTGTCGAGCAGCTGCTCCTTCATCTCCCGATCTTCGACGTTGCCGCAGAATTGAATCAGGCGGTCCGCCAAGGTCGATTTGCCATGGTCGATGTGGGCAATGATGGAGAAGTTGCGGATGTGTTCTTGTTTGCTCATGCCGACGTCATTAGCACCAGCCGTGAAAGGCTGAAAGCGGAAGTTTCAGAACTGCCCGTGGTGCTGATCGATCAGGGATCATGGAGCAACCTGAACTTCGTTCATATGCGTCCGCACTGGCGGTTACCCAATTGGCGGTACGAATCGGCGCCAATCCGCCATCAACCGGGCGCAAAGGCAGCCGCCCGGCGCGATCAACAAAAAGAGCGGCGTTGTGATTGGTCGTGCCGCAAACTGCCGGCTATCACCCAGGCACGTGGTGTTTCGTGGAAAGGCTGAGAATGTTTCGTGGTGTGGTGTTAGTCTTGCTCTGGTTGTGGGCGACGACAGGCCTGGCAGTTGCCAATTCCTGCGGCAGTGGTGGGCGCTGCGAAATCGAGAGTGGGTATTACCTCGCTGCCGTTCCGGACGACTGGGACGGCAAATCCAAGCTGGCACTGGTCGTGTTCTACCACGGCTGGAATGCCTCGCCGGAAGGTATGTTCCGCAACCGCGCCATGGTCAACGGCGTCATCCGCCGCGGCGCCATCTTCGCCGCAGCCTATGCCCGCACCGGCTATTGGCGCCAGATCGGCGAAGGAAGGGCGGAGCCGGGCCGCGATGAACACGCCTATGCCCACGCGTTGATGGCGGATATCAAACGACGTTGGCCGATCGACGACAAGCGCACGCTTGCGAGCGGGTTCTCACGCGGCGCCTCCATGGTCTGGAACATTGCCTGCTATGCCGGACCGCTGTTTCACGCTTACCTCCCAATCGCCGGCGGCTTCTGGAACTCCACCCCCGAGAGCTGTCCGACCGGCCCGGTCAACATGCGCCACATCCACGGCACCAAGGACGGCGTCGTCGCCTACCACGAAATCGGAGTCTATAACCCCATGCCGATCCCCGACGGCCTGGCCATCCTGCGCAAGGCCAACCAGTGCCCGGCGCAATCGACCGCGAAAATCAAGCCGACGCGCCGCCTCAACTGCGAGGTGTGGTCCGGATGCTCCAGCGGCCGCCAGCTCGAGATTTGTCTCCACGACGGCGGCCATTCGCTGCCGGCCGAATGGGTTGGTGAGGGTATGGATTGGTTGGCGACGCTGCCGCGCTGAACAAAATGCAACGACTGCCCGCCCGCTTCAACGTTGCCGCGGCTTGGCCCGCGTCGTCGGCTGCGCCGTGGCCGGGTCCTCGGGCCAAACGTGCTTCGGATAACGCCCACGCATGTCAGCCCTGACGTCGCGCCATGAGCCGGCCCAGAAGCCCGGCAGATCACGGGTGACCTGAATCGGACGGTGTGCCGGGGACAGCAGGGTCAGGGTCAGCGGCAAGCGGCCTGCGGCGATCGCGGGATGTGTCGCCAGCCCGAACAATTCCTGTACACGCACTGCAACCGCCGGGGCGTGTTCTCCTACATAGTCGATGACGTGGCGGTTGCCGGTCGGCGCCATGAAGTGTGTCGGTGCCAGCGCTTCGAGCTCTTGGCGATGCTGCCAGGGCAGCAGGGCATCGATCGCTGCGACTAGGTCGGATGGAGATACCTCGGCAAGCTCCGCCTTGCCGAGCAGGAACGGTGCCAGCCAATCCGCTGGCGACCGGCGTAGTGCATCATCCGACAGATCCGGCCAGTCATGACCCTCCCGGCCGACGAAGCCAACGCGGGCGCGCAGCTGCCGCAGCGCCTTGGTCCAAGGCAGGCGATCGATGCCGAGCTCGTTTACAATGCCGTCGGCCAGGATCCGGGCCGTCTCGGAATCGCGCGGCACGGCAACTGCTTCGCGCGACAGCGTGATCGCGCCGAGCGCGCGGACCCGGCTTGCCCGGACCGCCGCAGCGGCGCGGTCGAAGGCGTGCTGGACATGGTTGGTGATGCGCTCGGCCGCGACCTCGTCCAGGTCCTCGACCCGCAATCTTGCGGCCGACAGGATCCTCGGTTCCGCACCCGCGCCCTGTACATCCGCCGCCACGAGCATCTGTGACTGCGCCAGCGGCTCGTCCGTCGACATTCGGGCACCGCGGCCACTGACGAGAAGGAAGCGCCCACCCGCCCCGCGCGCTTTGGCAATCCGGTCCGGAAAGGCAATCGCCAACAAATGAGCTGCTGATATCGGCCCACAAGGCTTGGACGCCGTGACGTTGGGTCCGACAATGCTCTTCGCCGCGCGCTCCCAGCGCTCGACCAGACCGTGCGCTTGGCTGGCCCGACCGCCACGCTGACGGCGAAAGCCGGCCAGCCGTTCTTCGATGTCCGTAGCACGCCCACCGAGGCCGCGCTCGACAATGAGGACGGCCAACTCGGCCGCGAGGCGCGCGTAGCCCACGCGGGTGCCGGCCAGAACCATGGTCGCGAGGTGCACCGGCATTGCGAGTTGCCGCAGCGCCTTGCCGCGCGTCGTGATCCGGCCTGCTTGATCAATGGCTTCAAATTGAATGAGCGTCTCGCGGGCGGCATCGAGCGGACCAACGGCAGGGGTGTCCAGCCAGCGCAACTGGCGGAGATCGCCAACACCCCAGGCGGCACTGTCGAGCATCACGCCGGTCAGATCCGCGGCTCGGATTTCTGGCTCCTCGAACGGCCTCAACCCCTGTGACTCGGCTTCGGCCCAGAGCCGCACGCAGATCCCGGGACCGGTCCGCCCGGCGCGGCCGCGGCGCTGATCGACACTCGCGCGCGCAGCTCTGACGGTCTCCAGTCGTGTCACACGGGCGCCGGGCTCGAACCGCGGAACGCGTGCGAGACCGCTGTCGACTACGATGCGGACGTCCTCGATCGTCAACGAGGTCTCGGCGATGGCACTGGCCAGAACGACTTTGCGCCGGCCCGAAGGCGCAGGCTGGACGGCCGCGTCCTGGGTCTTGAGATCCAACCCGCCATAGAGCGGGCAAATCGCGATTGTAGGGTCGTCGAGGCGTTGTTCGAGAAGCTCGGCAGTGCGCAGGATCTCGGCCTGACCGGGCAGGAACGCGAGCACCGATCCCTCGTCGTGACGCAGCGCGTCGGCCACCGCATCGGCCATGGCTTGCTCCACCGAACGGTCGCGATCGCGCGGGCGATAGTGCGTTTCGACAGCAAAAGCGCGCCCGGCGCTTTCGATCAGCGGCGCGTCATCCAGAACCGATGCGACCCGCCCACCATCGAGCGTGGCCGACATCACCACCAGCCTGAGGTCTTCGCGCAATCCGGCCTGGGCATCCAACGCCAGTGCGAGCCCGAAATCCGCATCGAGCGAGCGCTCGTGAAACTCGTCGAACAGGACCGCGCCAACACCTGTGAGTTCAGGATCATCGATGATCATGCGCGTGAAGACGCCTTCGGTCACGACCTCGACTCGCGTTTTCGGTCCAACCTTAGTTGCCAGTCGCGCCCGCACGCCGACAGTCTCGCCTACCTGTTCTCCGACGAGCGTCGCCATGCGCGCCGCGGCGGCGCGAGCAGCCAGTCGGCGCGGCTCCAGCACCAGCACGCGCTTTGCCGCCATCCAAGGCGCGTCGAGCAAGGCGAGGGGCACGATCGTCGTCTTGCCGGCGCCGGGCGGCGCTACGACAACCGCCCGCGTGTTCTCGGCCAGGGCAGTCATAAGCTCGCCGAGGACGTCGTCAATCGGAAGCGGCTGGCGCGCGCGGTGTCGAGTTGGAGCCATGCCCGCGACCTGCCCTGTCAGACCGCGACAAGTCAAGTCGAGGAACGGTCGCGATTGACGAACGCACTTGAAGCATCGTCGATGGCGGTATCGAGATATGACGCGGCCAGGGCGTCAGTTTCCAGCGCCAGGGCTTCTTCCAGTTGAGCGAATGCAATTCGGTCGAGCGTGCGCTTCAGCGCGACGATCGACGGTGGCCGACAGGCGGCGATCTGTCGGGCCAGCTCGAGACCGCGTTCGAGCAATTGATCGGCCGTGGTGACTTCGTCGACGAGCCCGATCGCCAAAGCTTTGTCGGCGTCGATGCGCTCGCAGGTGTAGAGCAGGCGCTTGGCCCACGATAGCCCGACGGCTCGTTGCAGCAGCAGCGAGGCGCCACCGCTTATGAACCGTCCGATCGCCGCCTCGGGAAAGCCGAACAGTGCATCGTGCGATGCCAGGCGCATGTCGGCTGCCAAGGCGATCTCGGCACCGCCGCCGATGGCCGGCCCGTTGACGCAGGCGATCACCGGCACCGGCAGCGCGATGATCCGGCGCGCCGCCTCCTGGTTGGTACTATCGAGGCGTTGCCGAGACTGTTCCTGGCTCTCGCCGTGCCAGGCGGTTTCGCGAAGATCCGCACCGGAACAAAAGCCGCGGCCGTTTCCCGTCAGGATGCAGGCGCGCACTCCGTCGTCATCCGCGAGATCCCGGAAGGCAGCGATCAAGTCCACCCATAACGCCTGATCGATGGCGTTGAGCACCTCCGGCCGATTGAGCCGCACGATTGCGACGTTGTCGGCCCGGTCGATCTGTACCCGTTGCATTTGCCGTCCACCCTTCGTCCTGTTGCAGCGCCAGTTCGCCTTGCGTGAATTGCATTATTGCGGGAGTGGCAGCACCATCGCAACTCATCCGGTACGGGGTGGGACCAAGCTTTCAATTTGCTCCTGCCCGTGCCAACGTCGGCGCAAATCGCGGCAAGCACCGGAAGGACACGATGTTCAGAATTGGCGTCGACATTGGCGGCACGTTTACCGACTTCGCGCTGCACGACGCAGAGGGTGCACGCATTGCCATCCACAAGCAGCTCACAACCCCAGCCGATCCGTCGCAGGCGGTGATCGAAGGCATCGGCGTGCTGACCCGGAACAGTGCGGTCGCGGTCGGGGACGTTGTCGACATCGTCCATGGCACCACGCTGGTCACCAACGCCGTCATCGAACGCAAGGGCGCCAAGACCGGCATGCTCGGCACGGCCGGGTTCACCGACATATTGGACATGGGCTTCGAGCGTCGCTACGACCTGTTCGATCTCAGGATCACCTACGCGCAGCCGCTGGTACCGCGCAGCCTGCGGCGCGAAGTCGAGGAACGCGTCCACTACGACGGTAGCATCGAGACGCCGCTCGACGAAGCCGCCGTCAAAACCGCTGCGCAACAGTTCGAAGCACTCGGCGTCGAGGCGGTGGCGGTGTGTTTCTTACATACTTACGCCAATGACACGCACGAACGTCGTGCAGCCGAGATCCTGCGCGCGGAGGCGCCGGGTCTGTTCGTTTCGACCTCGGCCGAGGTGTTTCCGAACATGCGCGAGTTCGAGCGCTGGACCACGACCTGCGTCAACGCTTTCACTGGACCGATGTTCGACCGCTATCTCGACCGCCTCGAATCCGGTCTCGCCGGTCTTGGATTTACCGGCAAGCTCTACATCATGTCGTCGAGCGGCGGCATGCTGACGACGGCAACGGCCCGGAAGTTTCCGGTCCGGGCGCTGGAATCGGGCCCGGCCGCCGGCGCCCTGATGAGCGCCAACCACGGTCGCGCCCTCGATCTCGAAAACCTGCTGTCATTCGACATGGGCGGTACGACGGCAAAGGGGGCGCTGGTCGTCGGCGGCGAGCCAATCAAGCACTATGCGATGGAGGTCGCGCGCGGTTACCAGTTCCGGCGCGGCAGTGGCCTGTTCATCAAAATTCCCGTCATCGACATGATCGAGATCGGCGCCGGTGGTGGCAGCATTGCCGAAGTTGACGAGCGCGGCCTGCTCCGCGTCGGCCCGCGCAGTGCCGGCGCCATGCCTGGGCCGGTGTGCTACAGCCAGGGCGGCGTGCGGCCAACGCTGACCGACGCGAACCTCCTCCTCGGCTATCTAGATGCCGAGTTCTTCCTCGGCGGTGCCATGAAGTTGGATGTCACAGCCGCCGAGAAGGCGATAGCAACGGAGATCGCGGAGCGGCTCGGGATCGACACCCTGCGCGCCGCATTCGGTATCCACGACATCGTCAGCGAGGATATTGCACGCGCGTTCCGCATTCATGCCAGCGAGCGCGCATTCGACTACCGCACCGCCAGCATGGTCGCGTTTGGCGGATCGGGTCCCCTGCATGCGATGTCGGTTGCGCGCAAGCTCAAGATCCCACGGGTTGTATTTCCCGTGGCCGCGGGTGTCATGTCGGCACTCGGCCTGCTCGTCTCGCCGCTGGCATTCGAGGTCGCCCGTTCGCGGCGCATTCACCTTGCCGACGTCGATGCCGCCGACTTTGCGCAGACGTTTGCAGCACTCGAGCGTGACGCCGCGGGGATCCTGCACGCGGCCGGCGTGGCGCGCGAGGACGTGCGTATCATCCGAAGACTCGACATGCGCTATCAGGGACAGGGCCACGAAATCGAAGTGGTGCTGCCGGACACCGATGAGCCGGGCAGCCTGTTCGCCGGCCTCGAAGACCTGTTCGGCACCACCTACGAGTCGATCTACACCCTGCGCCTCGATGAGCCGGCCGAGATCGTCAACTGGAAGTTGGAGGCCATCGGGCCGGCCGTGGGTCTCGGTGAAAGCTACGCACTGGGCACTGCGGCGCCAGGGGCGCTAGCACAAAAGGGCACGCGCATGGCATTCCACCCTGGCGAGGGCCGGCTTTGTGAATGGCCCGTCTACGATCGCTACGCCCTCAAGCCGGGCATGGAAATCGCCGGCCCGGCGCTGATCGAAGAACGCGAGAGCACCTGTGTCGTCGGGCCCGGTGACCGCGTCACGGTCGATGATCGTTTCAACCTCATCGCAGATCTCGTTATCGCCTCCGAAGGGGTTCGATGATGCCAGACCAACACCAGAGCGAATTCGATGCCGTCAGCCTTGGCATCATGTGGGATCGCCTCGTCTCGCTGACCGACGAAATCGTATCGACGCTGGTCCGATCGTCATTCTCGACCATCGTCAACGAGAGCTATGACCTGACCTGTGTCGTGCTAGACGCCGACGCCAATACCATCGCCCAAGGTGCGTTCGGCGTACCGGCCTTCATCGGCAGCGCGCCGGTTACCGCACGCCACATGTTGCAGCGGTTTCCTGCCGAAACCCTGAAGCCAGGCGACATCATCGTCACCAACGATCCGTGGCTCGGCACCGGCCATCTGTTCGACATCACCATGCTGCGACCGGTCTTCCGCAACGGTCGCATCATCGCCTACACGGTCAGCATCACGCATCTGCCCGATATTGGCGGCACCGGGTTCGGCTCATCGGCGAGCGAGGTCTATCAGGAAGGCCTGCGCTTACCGATCCTTAAGCTTTACGACGCTGGCGTTCTCAATGAGCTCGTGGTCGAAATCATCAGGACGAACGTGCGTGTGCCCGAGCAGACCATGGGTGACATCATGGCGAACGTCGCCTGCAGCGAAGTCGGCGCGCGCGAGCTCGACGCGTTCATGGACGAGTACGGTCTCGACAGCCTCGACAACCTGTCGCGCGCTATCCGCAGCCAGTCCGAAGCGCAGATGCGCTCCAAGATCGCTGCGTTGAAGGACGGCAAATTCACCAACCGGATCTCCGTCGAGGGCTTTGATGCACCGGTCGAACTGGCCGTCGAGATCGACGTTTCCGGCGACTCGGTCGCCATCGACTTTGCTGGCACATCGGGTTGTGTGCGTGCCGGTGTCAACGTGCCGTTCTGCTATACCAACGCCATGGCTCTGCATGCCATTAAGACCCTCACTTTGCCGAGCATTCCCAACAACCAAGGCTCGGCTGCGCCGATCAAGACCAGCGCCCCCGCCGGCTGCATCCTGAATGCCCAACCGCCGTTTCCGACCGGCGGCCGCCACGCCATGGGCCACTTCGTGACACCGCTGATCTACGGCGCCCTGGCAGCATCGGCGCCGGACGATGTCCAGGCCGACAGCGGCATGATGAACCTCGTCAACTTCCAGGGAACGCGGCGCGATGGCCGGCCGTTCACGACATTGTATTTCGCAGCCGGCGGTTATGGTGCCCTCAAAGATCTCGACGGTTGGTCAACCCTGCCCCATCCATCGAACATGGCCGTCGTCCCGGTCGAGGTCTGGGAGACGTTGACCAACACCACCGTCGTCGAAAAGCGCCTGCGTCCCGACTCGGGCGGGCCTGGCAAATGGCGCGGCGGGCTCGGCCAAGACGTGGTGCTGCGCAATGATACCGATGACATCGTCGTACTGCTCGGCATGGGCAACCGAACCGTCTATCCCGCGAAAGGGCTCACGGGCGGCGGCGACGGCACATTGCGTCGCCATCTCCTCGGCGAAGAGGAGGTGCACGCCAAAGCCCGCATCGAACTCGCGCCCGGTGAAACCGTTCGCCTGATCGAAGCCGGCGGTGGAGGGTATGGTGACCCGCTTGAACGGGACCGCGAGGCAGTCGCCCAGGACATCGAAAACGGTTTGGTCAGTCGCGTGGCGGCCAGCGCCGTCTATGGCTGGAAGGAGTGAGGCGCGACGTCGCGCTCTGCCGATCGGCTCACGCGTTCTGGCACAGGCGCAACGCGTCGAGCACTGCCGCGTGTAAATTGCGGCTCGAGATGGCGTCGCCAATGCGATGCAGCTCGAAACCTTCGCCGTTCGCAACTGCCGTGCTGGGACCTCCGTCAAGCTGCGGCCGGCCGGCGGCCAGCGCCTCCAGGTTCGTCACACCGTCGTTGCGCGACTGATCGCGCAGGTCGAAATAAACCTCGGCCGCCGGTGTCGTGCCATAGTCGAAGATGACCTGGCCGCAAACCACTTCATCGGTGGCCCCCGTCAACTCGTTCTGCAGTGATGCGACAAGTCTGTTGCCTTCGGTCCGGACATCGCAAAGCCGTTCTTCGAAGCGAACGGTGACGGCTTTCTCGGCGATCCATCGCCGCCAAATCACCCGTTCGGCATAGGCCTGTTCCGCCGCGATGCTTTCATCGATGGTCACGAAACGAACGTGTGCGCCCTTGCGCTGACAATGCTCTGCGGCGGTCAGCGCGACGTGGCGACCGGGTCCATCGACCACAAGTACATCATCGCCAGGCGGAACGGCGCCGCTCAGGACATCCCAAGCGCTGGTGACGTGTTCGCTGCCCGGCAGCCAATCGAGGTTAGGGGTTCCGCCGGTTGCTACGATCACGAGATCCGGTGCCTCGCGCCTGACATCGTCGGCCTCGGCAAGCACGTTAAGGCGCAGATCGACACCCAGGCGTGCGATTTCCGATGCGCGCCAGTCGATGATGCCAACCATGTCTTTGCGCCAGCCCGCCTCGGCCGCGAGCAAGACCTGTCCGCCAGGGCGTGGCGCAGCTTCGAACGCGACGACGTCGTGGCCGCGTTCGGCGCATACGCGGGCGGCCTCGAGACCGGCAGGTCCGGCGCCGACAACTATGACCTTTCGTTTGTTGTCGGACAGGCTGATCGACTGCCGCAGAACGTTTTCATGCCCGCTCGCCGGATTGTGCAGGCAGGCTGGTCTGAGTTCACTCATGCAGTGCGTCGCACCAACACATGGACGGATTTGAGCCTCGGCGCCGGCGGCAAGTTTGTTCACCAGGTGCGGATCGGCGATATGGGCACGCGTCATGCCGACGAGATCGATCAGGCCTTCGCTGACTGCGTGGCGTGCGGTTGCAATATCGGTAATGCGCGCGGCATGGAAGACCGGCAACCCTACCTCCCGCCGGAACGCGGCAGCCTTTGCAAGCCACGGCGCAATCGGCGATGCCATACCCGGCATGTTGTCGGTTGCAAGCCCGATCTGGGTGTCCATGCGCCCATAAACGGCATTGAAGAAATCGATCAGGCCGGACTGTTCGTAGATCTTGGCAATGGCGACGCATTCCTCGAAGCTCAGGCCCGCGTCGTGGCCCTCGTCGACGACAAACCGGAAGCCAACGAGAAAGTCCCGACCGACCGCCTCACGGATGGCGCTGAACACCTCGAGGCCGAAGCGGCACCGGTTCTCCAGGCTGCCGCCATAGCCGTCGGTCCGCTGATTGGTGGCGGGTGACAGGAATTGCCCGATCAGGTGCGCCCCGGATAGCGTTTCGATGCCATCGAGGCCGCCCTCCTTGCAGCGCCGCGCCGCAGCAGCGAACGCCGCCGTGACGCGGGCGATGTCATGGCGATCGATTTCCTTCGGGATGCTGCGATGCAAAGTCTCGCGGATCACCGATGGTGCGATGGTCGGCAGCATGGCGCCTTTGTTGCTTTCGCCGCGTCGACCGAGG
>JAAUYH010030247.1_pt1 | contig 10326 bp, 8 predicted proteins | sample 7278061 | NCBI WGS metagenome assembly JAAUYH01 (sample SAMN14350203, study PRJNA611818) | marine sediment metagenome | isolation source: surface marine sediment (0.6m) | place: French Polynesia: Moorea | collected 2018-08 | reverse complement strand
CGGGTGATAATATTGCGAGACGCTAAAGTAACCTATCCAGCCTCGCAAGTAATGGTTCAAGTGCTTCAGGCGATGTTCCATTGAGACTACCTAAATGCGAGGGGTTAACCCCTTCAGTGCGATCGAACATTGCTGTAGGCTGAGTTGCCTTGCGTCAACACAGCATTTTTGCTACGCAGAATTGTAATAGCTTCTCCTAACTTGAGATCGCCGCCTAACTACCCGGTTGCACCCAATGAAACAGGGAGTCTTGGTTAGAATTGAAAAACTATCTGACACGGGTGAACCGGGCGTTAGGCAGACAAACTTTTCCCTATTTTGCCAGTTACTCACTATCGAGATTGATAATGTCAGTGCATCAAAGAATTAGAGATTGTCTTCAATTACATTTGTAAACCCAATAAGCCTGCTAATCCTTTCGATGAGCTAAGATCGCACTCTCAAAACTATGATTGTACTGTAGGAGCCGCGATCTCACTTTACAGAACATTTATCTCGATGCAAGAGTCGCGATCATATGGAAAGAGCCCACGGCTTTGTAAGAGTTGCGATCTCACTGGGAGATCAGCGATCACACCAGAAAAGCAGCGATCGCCAGAAAAAACAATGATTTACTGTAGGAATTGCGATCGCGGTTTACAGAACCACTATCTCAACACAAGAGTGAAGAGTAGCAGGTATGGTGGGCAACACTTCGCTTACTTCTCATCAATGCCCCATGTCAAAAACAATACTGCCTACCATCAAAGATATAGCGCTATATAAATCAATGCTGTAGCGCGATTGCACTCTCTCACCATGGCGACAGATTATGCCGATGTCCACCCTAGCGTACTGCCAATCTTTGGAACCAAGAGTGAATTGTACGCGTCCCGCATAACACCCCGCCGCACCTGACAATTAGTAGTTTTTGGGCTAGGGCGATATTTTTCGAATTTACAGCAATGTGATGGCAACTAAATATACCGGACTTGATTTTTCATCTCGTCAAAGGTTACTTGATTGAGAATGCTGATTAATCGTTGTGAAATCTCTTGGGGAGAACGGCGAACAGCAAAAATTGCCCCATAATGCATCTGTCCCGAATCAAAGTAACTCTGTACAAGCTCCTCAAAGTCAGTTCTATTGTGAGTAACCAGTGTTCTTGCTTGACTTATAGCATAAGCAAACTGTTCTGCATCAGTTGCACGAAGTTGTTCAGCGTCTCTTGCCGTAACAGCATCAAAACCTTTCGCTCGAAGCAAATCTGCCACGAGGACATTGACATCTTCGTCTAAATACAAAGAGATAAATAGGCAGTTCATAAAATTTTAACCAATGGGTCAATGAGTTCATCGGGAATGCGATTTTGCTCAATGTACCGATTGATTTCATCTTGGTGATCACTGTAGTAAGTGAGCGCTCCAAAAACTTGTCCTAATGTCAAGTGGGGCATTCCTTTTGGAATTTCCTCCGGCGCCATCCCCATCCGCCAAGTTTCTACAATTGCCCTAACAGGTGTACGGGTTCCACGGATAATAGGTTCTCCATGCAGAATCTCATCATCCCTTACGATATAGAGATATTCCGTTGCTTGAACCATTACCATCTCCAACGTTAGTTACATACTAATATTAGTGTACCGACCAGGTTGTTCGCTTTAGGGCAATAGGCGGCATAACCAAGCATTGGAGCTGCTGTCTGAGGTTATCTGTAAGAACTGAAGCGCACTTTACAGCACTGCTATCTCAACACAAGAGTCGCGATCGCATAGAAAAAACAGCACTCCTTTGTAAGAGTAGAGATCTCACTGGCAGATCAGCGATCGCTCCAGAAAAGCAGAGATCGCATGAAAAAACAATGGGTCACTGTCGGAATTGCGATCGCAGTTTACAGAACTGCTATATCAATACAAAAGTTGCGATCTCAGGGGAAGAGCTGTACTACTTTGTAAGAGCTGCGATCTCACTATAGAAGCCCAGACTTCCCAAGAAAATACCTACACTTGCCAGTTGTTAATCTACCTATTGATAAATCTTGATGACGGGCAGTGCTAACTTTTACATGAGGTGTTGGCAGCCCGTTAAATTCTATACCTGTAGAAAGCAAATATTTGGGTTGAGTTACGATCAGTGTGTACCTGAGATAGGGGTTCTTAAAAATTATGGATCTTGTTTTAGAGCGCGAGGCCCCTCCTCTCCGCAAAGATGAAACCGGAGCAGTGCGAATTGGGAATTCAAGAGTTCTGCTGGAGACTGTAATCCGAGCGTTTCAAGATGGCGCCTCTCCAGAATCTATTGTTCAACGATATTCAACACTATCCTTATCCGATGTCTACAACACAATCGGTTACTATCTACGACACCAAGATGCTATAAAAGCATACTTGAATCAGAGAGAACAGTTAGCTGAATCAGTACAGAAACGTTTATCTAGTGTTCAAGCTGATTTAAGTCTGATTCGTGCTCGTTTATTATCTCAGCAAGCTCAGCAAAATCAGCAGAATTAGCAGCTACGCTTATGCTGAGCTTGTTAAGCGATGAGAACTTCAATGGCGATCTGGTTCGAGGACTGTTCTTGCGTCACCCTAATCTCGATCTACTTCGAGTTCAAGATGTTGGTTTGAGAAAAGTAGACGATCCAGCAATTTTAGCTTGGGCGGCAAGTAATGAACGTATTCTTCTCACGCATGATCGGGCAACCATGCCAGATTTTGCTTACAGTCGGCTGGTTAGGGGAGAACCGATGGCGGGAATGTTTGTGATCAATGATCGCATGCCTATTCGACAGGCCATCGATGAGTTGTCATTGCTGGTTGATTGTAGTGAGCAATCAGAATGGAAAAATGTTGTGTTGTACCTGCCACCGTGAAAGCCAAATTTACGCTAGGAAAGAATACAGGAGTCAGGAGTCAGAATCCAGTTCCCGCCAGACTTCTGAATTCTTTATTCTGAATTCCTTCCGCACCGAATTGTCCCAGCTTAAATGATACGCCAACATATCTGCCGCTGCTTGCCGTTCACCTCAATTAGCAGAGTGAACTAAAATACGATGGACTAGTCCATGCTCCTTCCATTCAATGCGTCAATTTCTCCGGCAGTGTCTCCCTGCGATCTCTCTCAGCCTCATCACCTGCCTGTCAATCGCCGCACCCTCTCCAGCAGCGGAGCGCATCCACTTTCAGTATGGACTCTTTGGTTTCTCCATCAGTCGACAAGAATTGGAAACCTTCGCTGAAACCGGAGCTTCAGAAGGCTGGCTAAAAAAACTGCTTTCTCAGTTCAAGCCAGAGACCCAAGCGCAATTCCGTACTGCGCTAAACGCTCGCTACGACGTCGATCCAGTCCTGGCGAACCGCTTGTCCTATACCCGTTCCGGCGAACAACTGCTGACAGAAGCGGGGGAACTGGTGAAATCCCCATCAGGGTTGAATGGGTTTTATGGCCTGCGCGCCGCCTTGACCTTAGCGGCCTTTGATCCGGAAGGGTTGACCTTACTCAACTTTGTCAAGCACTTCCCCACCGACATTCGCATTGATGTGGGTCGAGCATTGGACATCGTCCGTGATCTAGACGGCATTTTGACCCAGACAGAGCACGCCTTGGCTAAAATGGCGGACCATACCGCCGCGATCGCCGCCGCCGAACCCACCGTCGACTTCAGTGATCTGCCCGACCCTCGGAATCCCGGCAAATGGGCGGCTTCAGTCCAAACCTTGCGCCTCTATGACGACCAGCGAGATCGCACCCTGGTCGTCGATCTGTACACCCCAGAAACCGTTATCTCCTCAGACTCTGCAGATCGTCTACCCGTGATTGTGATTTCCAACGGATTGGGGGCCAAGCGCAGCCGGTTTGACGAACTGGCGATCCACCTGGCGTCCCATGGGTTTGCCGTCGCCATGCCCGATCATCCTGGCAGCGATCGCCAACGCTTGTGGGAGTTTGACCAAGGACTCCACACCGAAAACTTTGACGCAGCGGAATATATCGACCGCCCCTTAGATGTCAGCTTTTTGCTGGATGAGTTAACTCGCCTCAACGCCGAGCAATTCGAGAATCGCCTCGATCCGAATCAGGCTGGGGTCTTCGGCTATTCCTTCGGCGGCGCCACCGCCCTCGCCCTGGCGGGGGCCCAGATCGATCGGGCCCATTTAAGCCGCGACTGCGCCACCCGCTCCAGCCTGTTCAATATTTCGCTGCTGTATCAGTGTCGCGCCCTAGAGCTGCCCGCCCATTCGCCAGATTTAAAGGACGAACGCATTCAAGCGGTGTATGTGTTTGTTCCCTTTAGCCGCAGCCTATATGGACCCCAAGGCATGGCCCAAGTAGAAGGGCCCGTATTTTGGGAAGCCACCGACCAAGATATCCTCACCCCGTTGATCATCGAGCAACTCCCAGCGTTTTCATGGCTGGCGCCGGGAGGCGCAGCCTCAACCAAATCAAATTTAGACACCCCGGCAAGCAACCCAGACAGCGAAGATGATCGCTATCTGGCGGTCACAGAAGGCCTGCCCCACGCTCGCTTAACCTTAGATGTCCTCAATCGCCTCACCGATAAAAACCTCGACTGGGCTGAAATTAAGCCCATCACTGAAACTTACCACCAAATGCTGAGTGTGGCGTTTTTCCAAGTCCATCTAGCGGACAATCCGGTGTATCGCCCCTATCTCCAAGCCCGGGCGGCTCAGCACCTAACTAAACCGCCCTATCGCATCAACTGGAAATAGGGCGCTGTTCCTACTCCCAACTGAGTGACGCCTATGGCGAACTCAACTCCTCCCAGGGCGACACATTAAATCCGCTGCCGGTGGACAACCGCATACTGGCGGTCTCATCCGGCAAGATAGCCACCAGATCCATTCGTCCATCTCCGTTAAAGTCGCCATAGAGGTTATAGCCCGGATCGCCCCACTCGAGAATTTCAATGGTCTGACTTTGAAAGCGATCGCCCTCAGTCAGGTGGATAAAGGTTTCGCTTTCGAGGGCGGAGACTAAATCCGTTACGCCATCCCCATTAAAATCCTCGGCCCAGGTGTAGTTGCGCCCGCCCCAGAGTGTCGATACCCCCCAAGTGGCGAACTCAAAATCGGCCCCGTTGAAAAATCGCATAATCATGTCGCCATTCGGCAGGGCGGACACAATATCGATCAAGCCGTCGCGGTTAAAATCACCGACCCAGTTATACCCAGGGTCGCCCCAGTTTAGGGGAACTTCCAGCGTAGAACTCTCAAACAGGGTCCCTTGAGACAGATGGACAAACAGACTGTCCTCCAAAGCCGAGACCAAATCCGTCTTGCCGTCATTGTTAAAATCCGCCGCCCAAGAATAGCGCGCGCCGCCCCACAGAGTCGGGACCGACCAGGTTTCTACATCAAAATCAGCGCCGTTAAACAACCGCGCTGTAACATCTCCATCAGGATGGGCGGAAGCCAGGTCAAACTTGCCGTCCCCATCAAAATCCCCGGCCCAGTTATAGCCCGGTTCGCCCCACCGACTCGGCCGACTCACCGTCTTACTCTGGAACCCGCCAGCTTGCGACAGGTGGAAAAAGATATCGTCTTCTAAAGCCGACACTAAATCAGTCGTTCCGTCGCCATTGAAATCCTGGGCCCAAGTATATTTAGCGCCCCCCCACTGGGTGGGAACTGACCAGGTTTCCCGCCTAAATTGCTGACCGTCAGAGAACCTCATAATGACATCGCCGTTGGGCAACGCCGAAGCGACATCATCGCGGCCATCGCCATCAAAATCTCCCACCCAGTTGTACCCTGATTCACCCCATTCCGGCAGTGGCTCCGGCTCCTTCGCCAGCGACCCTAGCCCCGAAGACGACATACCCAGTAAAGAGGCGCTGAGGGCAATAATCACCTGCTTTGACCAATTCATATCGATCTCTCCCAGTGCAAAAGGTTAGCGAACAGCGTGAAATACTCACGACTCAGGCTCCAGTCTAGAGATACAGTGAGCATCCAAAACAATCAGTTGGTTTTCTGTAAAGGTTGAACACGGGGGCAGCGCGCCAGTTAAGGCAGGCTGTGTTCCTTGCTGCAGGCTATGGAGAACATCCGTCACCGTATCCCGAATGGAACTATTCAACAGCCACTTTTGTTGAATCAAATAGTTGGGTTCAGCAAACTGTTGATCCACGATCCATACATCGACGCCATAGGTTTGAATAAACGCCTGCACGCTATCCAGGCGCGCACTATATTGTGCTTGTACCATATCCTTCATGCGCTGCGTCATGGATGCATAAAAGTTGACATGATAGGGGAGTGCAAACTCTTCCCCCAACAGCACCGATCGTTGAGAAAAGGCAGGCGCGTTATTCGCCTCATCGGTAAGGGAGGCCACTAGGGTGTCTTTGGGGGAGTCAGCCAACATCGCATAAATCCCAGGCGCTTGTCCCCGAACCCACCCCTGACACGGTAGAAAAAGAGCCGGAACAGCTGGCGTGATTACAACACACATCGCCAACAGGCCAGCAAATGCCACTTTAAGGCGATCCTGGAGCGTCCATCGAATGACGGTCCGTCGTCGTTTGTCTAGCCAGCCCCAGACCCGATGAACCACCAGGGTGAGGACCAATCCTGACGCGATCGCCAGCAAAAAACGAAAGCTATAAAACGTAAACCGACTGGGTAAATAAAGCGTCGGAAATACTAGATGAGCCAGCAGAAATAGGCCCATCGCCGACATTAACAGGTGCTTTAATATGTCTACATCTTGAGTCAGCTGAGAGGCCAGGGTAAACTCGGTTCGCCGCTTGATGAAAGGCAGTAGCCCCCCCGCCAAAATGACCGGGGGAAATAGGGGGAAGCGCAAACCGCTGGCCCCGCCAAAGATGAACTGTAGAGGAGAGACGCCGAAATATGGCCGTCTCCCATCCACCTGGAATTCTGGCATGGCTTTCATCTCCTCCAGGGTGACCAGTCGCCCCACTTGATCCGCCACCTGGCCAGAAAATGTGAGTAATACTAGTCCAGTAAGGCATAGGGCCGCCAGCCAGAACAGAACCGGAGAAAAGCGCCTACCGAAACGGGAATTACCCTCTCTGTCCCGTAAACTGCTATCTCGCGACATCCTATGCCGCGACAGCAGCCGCAATGTCAGAACGCCAACGGACACCAGCATCATTTGCGGATAAAACAGTCCCTGTAACCCCAGCGCAATCAGACAAGACACCCTCGAGCCCCGCAGCAGATAGTACAGAAATGCGGCAAAGATGGGATAGACAAACGCCCGGGGCGTGGCTGAGATCAGATCATCTTTGAGCCACACATTCTGATTGAACACCAGCGTTGTCAACACTCCGCTCAGCGGCGCAGGCAAGAGCAGCAGAGACACCCAAAATAGGTAAATAGTGGCGATCAGCGCCAATCCAATCGGCGCAATCTTAGCCAAACCCAAAGGGTCTATCCCCAAAACGCTCGCCATGCCGTACAACGCTTTGAATCCCGCAGGCTGAATGGCGGCGTAATAGTTGGCGATTAAATCATCTGGAAATAACGCTGAATCGACCAAACGCTGAAGCCAAACGATGTGCAGGCGAGCATCATCTTGAATAATCGGACCCGACGCCCCATGGAAATAAGACACAAGGCCAAAATACAGGGGGGCGATCAGGCTAACGCCAAACCCAAGAGCAACTTCAGGCGTTTTCAGGGAAGGGGGCGACGAAACTACTCGAAATCCAGAGGTGACAACCGACATAACCCTCAGGTAAAAAAGCACATAAAAAAGCCCAAATCTGACTCTATTAGGGCTATGCCCTGCGATAGGGCTTCAACTTAAGCCGGAAAAGTCAGCAGAGAAGGAATCCAGAATTCAGAATTCAGAATTCAGTCAACAAGAGGATTCTATAACCTATACTCCCGTATTCCGCCTCAAGGACAATGTCCCACTTTAAGGTAATGCCCCTTCGATACGCGACAAGGTAAGCTAGCACTGAATTTGTCGAGGTTTTCCCATAGCGTATGCCACACTATAGCGAAAGATGTGCGGAATTTAGGAGCCGATTTTTTCGCCACAAGTTTTATAACCGCTTCGATTCAAGGATTGACGCAGGGCTCCCGCTAGCGGGACAATCCAGTCGAGAAGGAAGACAGAAATTAGAAGTCAGAAGTCAGTCAGGAACTGGATTCTGTCTCCTGACTCCTGTATTCTTGCCGCATCAGAATATCCCGGCTAAAGGGGATGCCCTTGACGCACAGATCGAGGCAAACAGCTGATGCATTCACCCCAAAGCGCATGGCTGGATTATCTGCGGTCGGCAAGTCACTATAACCAATGGATCTTTTCGCAAATCCAACCCCATCTCAAGGGTAAGGTTCTGGAAATCGGCTGTGGCGGCGGCAACTTCACCGAACTGATCGCCCAGGGTTGCCCCCAGCTCGTCGCCATCGACATTAACCCGGACTTCGTCGCCCAAACGAAGGCCCGACTCAAATATTGTTCAAACACCACGGTGCTAGCAGCCGACGCCACAACGCTGGAGTGGTCCCAATCGTTTGACGCCATCATTCTGCTGGATGTGCTTGAACACATTGCCGATGATGTCGCCCTGCTACAGCGTTTAAGCCAATGGCTAACCCCCAATGGCGTATTGATCCTCAAGACCCCAGCGATCCAACAGTTATACAATCGTCTGGATAAAGCAGTCGGGCACCACCGACGGTATACTCAGGAGACATTACAGCAAGCGCTCACAGATGCGGCTTTTGTCAATTCACGCATCTGGCCCTTTAACTTAGCGGGAATTCCGGGCTGGTGGTTGAATGGCGCGGTTCTGGGAAAGAAAGTGCCGTCTCGTCAACAAGTGGGATGGTTTGATTCCTGTGTCCCGATGTTTCGAGCGATGGAGTCTAAACTGGGGTGTCCCATTGGGTTATCCCTCTTTGCTGTGGGATATTCGCCCCATAGCCGCTTCCCCAAATCCCTGTAGTATGTCTGGCGACCCATCCGATGCAGACCCTAAATACCTACTTAACGCTGATTGATCTCCTGTGCGATCGCGCCCATGAACATCCTGGACGCACCGCCTTCACGTTTCTCAAAGACGGAGAGACGGTCCAGAACAGCGTCACCTATCAAAAGCTGGTTCAACGGGCCCAAGCGATCGCAGCCCATCTCAGCGCCTCAGCCGCCGTCGGCGATCGGGCGCTGCTGATCTATCCGTTTGACCGGGGCATAGAGTTTATTGAGGCGTTTTTAGGCTGTTTATTTGCCGGGGTGATTCCCCTCTGCAGCCTGCCGCCCCGCAATCGCCACAGCATAACGGACATTGTGGGGCGACTTATCTCTTCAGACGCCCGAGTGATTCTCACATCAAAATCTCTGCAGGCAAACTTACAGCGACAGCTTAAACAATCAGAGGATTGCCCGGGTTTAGCCCAGATTCGGTGGATTGCGTCCGAAGAAATTCCCACTGACCTGACCGCCCATTGGCGTCGACCGGAGGTGAATCTCGACACCCTGGCATTTCTACAATACACCTCTGGATCAACCGGCTTACCTAAGGGGGTGATGATTACCCATAGGTGCCTGCTCCACAATCAACAGCTCCTCAAACTCGCATTTGGCCACACCGACGCACTGGTGGGCATGGGTTGGCTGCCGCTGTTTCACGATATGGGTCTGATTGGCAATGTGCTGCAAGTGCTCTATATGGGCGCGTTCTGCGTCTTGATGTCGCCCCTCGCCTTCATTCAAAAACCCGTCCGCTGGCTGCAAGTGATTTCGCGCTACCGCGTCACCACCAGCGGCGGCCCCAACTTCGCCTACGATCTTCTCTGCCGCTACGTAAAGCCGGATCAGCTCCAACAGCTCGACCTTAGCAGCTGGGAAGTGGCGTTTTCAGGGGCCGAACCGGTTCGCGCCGCCACCCTGGACCAGTTTGCCGCTAAATTCGCACCCTGCGGCTTCCGCCGCGAGGCTTTCTACCCCTGCTACGGCATGGCGGAAGCCACCCTGTTCATTACCGGCGGTCAAAAGTCAGCGCCCCCCCACATTGGCTATGTCGACAAAATGGCCCTTGAAAAAAATCAGGTGGTTTGGGCTGACCCCGCAGCCCCCCTCACACGGTCTCTAGTCGGTTGTGGTCATGCCTGGCTAGACGGTCAGGTGGCGATCGTCCATCCGGAAACGCGCCATCGACGCCCCCCAAACCAGGTGGGTGAAATTTGGGTGTCTGGCGCCGGGATGGGTAAAGGGTACTGGAATGAACCTGACAAAACCGAACGAACCTTCCAGGGCTATCTATCGGAAACAGGAGAAGGCCCCTTTTTACGCACCGGGGACCTGGGTTTTTTACATGAGGGGGAACTCTTCATCACCGGCAGGCGAT
>JAAUYH010204972.1_pt1 | contig 10327 bp, 10 predicted proteins | sample 7278061 | NCBI WGS metagenome assembly JAAUYH01 (sample SAMN14350203, study PRJNA611818) | marine sediment metagenome | isolation source: surface marine sediment (0.6m) | place: French Polynesia: Moorea | collected 2018-08 | reverse complement strand
GGGGAGGCAGGGGAAGCAGGGGAAGCAGGGGAGGCAGGGGAAGCAGGGGAGGCAGGGGAGGCAGGGGAAGCAGGGGAGGCAGGGGGGGAAATTAACTCATTTTTAATTTTGTAGTGGTTTGCAGACAGACCCTAACCTCTAGCGGTACTTAAAGAGGGTAAGAAACTAACCAGAGAAGGGAAAATAATGATTAATATTAAGACTAAAAGTTGGAGCAAGATAAACGGAATAGCCCCGCGATAAATTTCTTCTGTTTTTAACTCTGGTGGTGCCACTCCTCTGAGATAAAACAAAGCAAAGCCAAAGGGAGGGGTTAAAAAGGAGGTTTGTAAATTAGCCGCTAAAATAACCCCATACCACATTAAATCTACCCCTAAGGTTTCAGCGACTGGTTTGAAAATCGGAATAACAATAAACGCAATTTCAAAGAAGTCAATAAAAAATCCTAAAATAAAGACTGTTAGCATACTCACCGCTAAAAACCCATATTTTCCCCCTGGTAACGTGGTTAAAATTTCTAACATGAAATGATCCCCATTGACCCCTCGAAACACTAAACTAAAAGCCGTTGAGCCAAAAAGAATAAAAATCACCATTGTGCTAATGCGTAACGTTGCATCGCAAACTTGTTTCAGGGTTACCCAATTTAATTCCTGATTAAACCCGGCTAAAATAATGGTTCCTAAAGCACCCACGGCACCGGCTTCAGTGGGCGTGGCAATGCCAAAAAAGATACTTCCTAATACCAATAAAATCAGTAATAATGGGGGAAGCATGGCTTGACAGACTTGTTTAATTAATGCTTTCTTACTAATGTTTCGTTCTTCTGGAGGTAAAGCCGGAGCAACATCTGGGCGAATTAAAGCAACAATAATAACATGAAGGGCGAAGGCACTAGCCATCATTAATCCTGGAATAATAGACCCAATAAATAAACTACCCACAGGAATTCCTAATTGATCGGCTAATACTACCAAAACAATACTGGGAGGGATTAATTGGCCCAGGGTTCCTGAAGCAACAATTGCCCCCGATGCTAATTCTTTGTTATAACCATAACGCAACATAATGGGCAAAGAAATTAAACCCATAGCCACCACTGTTGCGGCTACAACTCCCGTGGTTGCTGCTAACAATGCGCCTACAATAACCACCGCTAAGGCAAGGCCACCGCGCAATCTACCAAATAGAATCCCCATTGTTAATAGCAATTTTTCGGCAATTCCTGTCTTTTCTAGCATCGATCCTAAAAAAATAAAATAGGGGATGGCCAGAAGGGTATAATTTCCCATAATGCCAAAAATTCGACTGGGTAACGCACTTAAAAAAACGGGGTCAAATGCGCCTAAAATAACGCCAATTAAGGCAAAAATAATAGAGACCCCACCCAAAGAAAAGGCAACAGGATAACCAAAAGACAGTAAAATTAATGCTATCAGAAACATTAACGGGCCTAACCAATCATACGCTAGGATCATGGGGTTCCTCCTGGGGGGTTAATTGATCGGTAAAAATAGCCCAATTTTTAATAGCTTCAGCTAATCCTTGAAAAATGAGTAAGATATAACTAACAATAATCATTGATTTAATAGGATAACGAGGAAGTCCACCGGGGTCGGGAGACATTTCTAAAATCTTCCAAGAATTAATAATATTACCCCAAGAATAATAAATGATCATTAAACAAAAGGGAATTAAAAATATAAAAACACCGATAAAATTAGCTAAGGCTTTTCGTTTTGGTGGCCAATCTTTATAAAACAGATCAACTCTAACATGATCATCATGTTTCAGAGTATAGGCAGCCCCCAAAAGAAAGACAAGATCAAACAAATACCATTGCACTTCAATTAAGCCATTAGACGTTAAATTTTGTCCAATAAATCGACCTAGATATCTTCCGACTACATTCCAAACCCCGACAAAAATCATGAGGAGAACTAACCAATAAGTTAACCTTCCTATCCATTCGTTGATAGTGTCGATAATTTTGGCAATATTTAACAACTTTTGCAAGGGTCAACCTCGATTTCTACTCGTAGGTAATTTAATATAACACCATCGGGGAAAACTTCACAAGTAAAAAGTCAAAAGTCAAAAGTATTACCTCTTATTATTAATTGATGGCAGCTAAGGTTTCTGATAAATAGTCGGCTGTTGATTCAACTAAAGGGATTGTATTCTCGTATAACATTCGGGTTGGACCAATTAAACCGACACTCCCGACAGGAATATTACCCTGACAATAAGTAGCAGAAATTAGACTACAGGGACGCATGGATTCTAAAGGGTTTTCTGTGCCAATTTTGAGGGTAACCCGTCGATTTGATAGCTCAGATTCAGAGATATCTAAAATTAAAGGTAAGAGCTTATCTTGTTCTTTTTCTAATAAATGGAGTAACATTTGCACCTGTTGTAACTGGGAAAATTCAGGTTGAAGTAAGACTTCTGATACACCATGAATCATCATTTGAGTAGCGACAGAGGACTTTAAGTAAGTTTTTAATTGTTTCAGTAAACTTTTTAGAAAATCGGCATAATTGATGAAGTCTTGATCGATTTGTTGCCAGTCCAAATGGGTTAATTCTAATAAAGACTTACCTTTTAATTCGCTATTTAAAAAATTGGAAAGGATGTGTAATTCTTCCTCTAACCAGTTTTGATCTTCTTCGTTATCTTTAACTAAGGTAGCAGGAATATCAACGACAATTGATTGGGTTTGATAGCTATCAGTAACCACCAATAACATTGCTTGTTTTGATGAGATGGGTATCAGTTGAAGATGACGGAGTTGATTGGGAGAGGTTTGAGGTAAGGTAATTAAAGCAATATAACCGCTTAATTTAGCTAAAATTTGGGTTGCTCGTTGTAATGCTGTTTCAAAATTATAGGTTTTTTGGTTAAGTTGTTGACTTAAATTCTGTTTAATTTTTTTGGCACTTTTTTCATTGGGAGTCATTAAATTATCGACATAAATGCGATACCCAAAATCAGAAGGAATGCGTCCGGCTGAGGTGTGGGGTTGATATAAAAAACCGGCTTTTTCTAGTTTTCCTAACGTATTACGAATGGTGGCAGAACTGACAGTAAAATCATATTCTGTGACTAACGTTTTTGAGCCAACCGGTTCGGCTGTAGCAATATAATGTTGTACGGTAGCCCGTAAAATGTCTTGATGACGTTGATTTAATAAAGTGGTAACTTTCATGATGCTCTAAGCGGTCAATCTAAGACTGGATAAAAGGGTTGTTAATATTAAAGCAGTTTTTAGTCATTAATATTGGGGGATATTAGCATCAACTTTAGCAGAATAAGCGGCAATGCCTCCCGTTATATTTTTAACATTGGTAAAACCGTTGTTAAGTAACCAAAGACACATTTGCGCTGATCGCATTCCGTGATGACAAAGGACAAGGGTTTCTTTATGAGGATCAAAACGTTGGTCAATGTCAGAAGACCATTGTTCAAATTGACTTAAGGATAGCACTTCAAATCCTTCGATGTAGGCGATCGCAACTTCTTCGGGTTCTCTAACATCGATTAATTGTAACTCGGTGGGGTCTTGGGCTAATCGTTCTGCCAGTTCCTGGACGCTAATGACAGGAAGAGAAGGAGATTGAGTCATAAAGGTACTTAAGATGGATATCATTAAGTACAGATTAACAGATTGTTGAAATAGAAAAGAGTTGGACGTAAGCCGGATTCTGTTCGATGGAGAGTTATCTATCTAGGACGTTTGTTACCAAACATCTCTTGCGGTACACCTAAAACGGGACAGGAAAAAGACCAACCTTTGCCCCTCCGACCTTGCTCCCAACCGGGGTTTACCGAGCCAGTACCTCACGATACTGCTGGTGCGCTCTTACCGACACCTTTGCACCCTTACCTCTAATACTAGAGGCGGTATTTTTCTGTGGCACTATCCTCACGCTCACGCGCACTGGGCGTTATCCAGCAAGTCTGGTCTTTTGGGAGTCCGGACTTTCCTCGGATGGGTTCGATTGACCCACTCGCAACTCTCTCGCCAACTCTTTTCTAGTTTTATTCTAGCTTCGGTTATACAATGTTTTTTCTTATCACTTCGACTTTGTTTTAGCCTTAAGATTTACTTAATAAACAGACTCTAAGAGTTATTGTTATAATAGAGGAAAAAATATAGCAGTTCCCATACTTATGAAATGCAAAGGTTTTTAGTATTAGGAAATAGGTACAGGGATGCTTCCTAAAAGAAAATAGAATAAAAGTGTCCCTTAGAAGAGTGGGAAAAGCTATAGTTCTCAAACGGAGAGGAAGAAATTATGTTTGAGCAAGATTCTAATGTGAATTGTTTTGCTAACCGAAATAATATTGATGCTCTGGTTTCTGCTGTTGCCACTGCTCCAGTTGCGACTGTTTTAGCTGAAAGTAAGGTTCTAGAACAGAGATCAGGAGCTTCTCTTGAATGGAATCCTACCACTGGAACACCGAGTTACATAGAAGGCAAGCTATCTAAATCAATGCCAGGTGCTCCGAGTAAAATTAGCCAGGTTTTCTTGGCAGAAAATTTGGCTGTTTTGGGGCTGAGTCAAGAAGATGACAAAGAATTTAGTGAAATTGATTCTTTTGATTGGGGTGGATTAGAGTTTACTCGTCTTCAACAAACCAATCAAGGATTACCCCTGTTGGGTGCAGAAGCCGTGGTGGGTGTCGATGAGAAAAACCGAGTAAGGATAGTGACAAGTGGTCTGCGTCCGCAAAGTGTTGCTCAACGTAGCGATAATCCCATACCCCTTGAAGACGCGAAGCAAATTGCCTGCAATGATCTCGGGAAGGATTTAGAGTTAAGAACAAAGGACATTCCTCATAAAACCGTTTTTTACCCAACGCAGCAACAATATGTGGAAGCCTATCACTTAACGATTTCGGCTGAAATTCCCATGGGTGATTGGGAATACTTTATTGATGTCCAAAATGGGGAGATTTTGGATAGCTACAACTCCATGAAGTTGCACTCATTTTACTTTGCACCTCGCGCAAGGGTTTACCCAGAAAATCCAGAAGAGACACCCTTGGCAACCGTAATGTTGCGTAATGTCAAGTCTCCTTACAAGCAATTAGATGGCGAGCATTGTAAAGTCATTAATGAAGATGCGCCAGCAGCAGTGGCAGGCCCCAATTATCGATTTAATTTCTTCCCTGACAATACCCACTTTGACGAGTGTCAGGTCTATTACGCTGTCGAGAAGGTCTATCAATACTTCCTAGATTTGGGATTCCGAGGCTTTAAAGTCAACAATCCCTATGGCAAAGCAAATAATGGGCAACTTGCTGCTAATGTGCATACTGGTAAGAATTACGACAATGCCTTTTACCGTCCCTCCACAGGACAAATCTACTTTGGTGATGGGAGTTATCCAAGTAATGCTCATGGATTACAAGACTTAGCTAAGGAAGTGGATGTGGTTGCTCATGAGTTCACTCATGCCTTAATTGATGAATATCGTCCTGGTATGTTTGGTAGTGATGGTTCCGCACTACACGAAGGTTACGCTGATTACTTTGCCTGCTCTTTAACCAATGATTCTGATTTAGGGGAATATGTTGTGCCTAGCCCTGAAAAACCTGGGGTCATTCGCAATTGTGATAACAACTTGAGATATCCTGAAGCACCTGCTGAACCTCATGCTCGTGGTCGAGTTTGGGCAGGAGCTTGTTGGGATTTAAGAAAAGAAGTGGGAAAAGAAGTGGCAGATTTCCTCATCTTTGGCAGCATTCTTGTCTTAGGAACCACCTCACCAACCTTTAAGTACGCTAAAGATATGCTTCTTCTCATTGACAAATATTGGTGTGGTAGTGAGTACAAGGCAACTATCAAACGAATCTTTGAACGTGAACGGGAAATTCCTGTTTAGTTGTTTGAGTGGTGCTTCTAGAAAAACAAGTTAGTTAACACTTTCACCCCTAATCTACACAAAGGGGTGAAAGTGTTGCTTTAAGTAGAACTGAAAAAATACATTATCTACTCTTTTTTGTAGAGGGAAATGTTGAGACAGGCAAAGGCTTCAAATTTCCCCATCTTATCAACTGAGGTTAATCATTGAGTTTTGACTGTTCAAACATAAGGTAAGGAAGTTTGGTCATTCCTAATGCGTTATAAGTTTCTTGAGCAACAATATTATCTTGTTCTACATATAATCGAAACCCACAGACATCTTCTTTCCCATTAGCTAATTCTTTAATAAACTCATACATACTGCGATAAATACCACGACGACGATATTCTTTTTCAACAAAAACACTTTGAATCCACCAAAAAACTCCATTTCGCCAGTCACTCCACTCCCTAGTAATCATCAAACAACCAACTACTTTTGCATCAACTTCGGCTACGACATAAAAGCCTTGTGATGGGTTTTCTAATAAGCTTTTAACTCCTGCTTGTAGTACATCAGAGGATAATACTTTGTCTTCAGTTTCTTTGGCCATTGCTTGATTAAATTTGGCAATTTTTTGGGCATCATTAAGTTGAGCTAGACGTATATTTATGGTATCCAATGTTTAATTTAGGTTACTTTGACTGTAATTTATTCTACAATGAAAAGGATACAAATAAGCATATAAGTTATGGCTGATATTAATGGGATATGGCTGGGAACGTACTGGCAATATGGTGTTCCGACTCGTTTTGAAATGACGTTAGTGCAGGGAAAAAATACCATTAGTGGCAACATCTTAGATGATAGTTCTTTGGGAGAAGCGACTGTTACTGGAGAGGTTACTGGACGAACGATCACTTTTCGTAAATGTTATGTTGGCGGTTCTCGTCATTCTATTGATTATTCTGGCATAGTTTCAACCGATGAACAATTAATGCAAGGAACATGGCACGAAGGTGTTTTTAATCAAGGAAAATGGGAAGCTCATCGTCAAGACGATAACCTAACGTTAGATCAAGAAATAATGGACTCTCGCTTATTAAAACAAGGTCAACCTGTCTAAAAGAGTGTTGGTTAAACTCACATTAAAAACCAGTTTTGTAAAGTGGTCAAATGAGCGTCTTGTTTGGACTACCTATCTAGTAGAAAATTTTGCCCACCCTACCGTCTTCTGACTTCTGACTTCATGCTTCTCCTCCTACTACCACATCTTTAATACGTAAACTCGGTCCTCCACAACCTACTGCTAAACCACTTTGTCCACCTTTACCACAACCACCAGATTCATCCCAATAAAAATCGTCTCCTATCCCTTCAATATTTGCCAACGTTTTAAACACATTGCCCGATAAAGTAACATCCCGAACCGGTTCACAAATTTCACCATTTCTAATCATCCAAGCTTCCCCGGCACTAAACGTAAACATCTCCCCATTGGTCATTCCTCCTAGCCAATTCTTAGCGTAAACTCCTTCTTTTATCCCTGAAAATAAATCATTAACCGGGGTATTTCCTCGTTCAATCCATGTATTTGTCATACGAACAATGGGGGGATAATGATAATTTAAACAACGGGCGTTTCCCGTGGGTTTTTCCTCTAATTTTCCGGCGGTTTCACGGGAATGTAAACGTCCAACCATCACCCCATCTTTAATTAATTGTGTGGTAGTTGCTGGCACACCTTCATCATCATAATAATAACTACCCCGATGACCTTCTGGGGCTGCCCCGTCAAAAATTTGTAGGGTGTCTGGCCCAAATTTTCGCCCGAAACTCATCACCTCCAAAAAATCAGGATTTTCGTATAACATATCCGCTTCTGAGAGGTGGCCAAACGCCTCATGGACAAACAAACCTGTTAAAATGGGGTCGATGACAACTGTGTAGCGATCGCCTTTTACGGGGGGCAAAACCAGGGCATTGACGGCACGTTTGGCTGCCCCTTCCACCTGTTCATCCAGTTCCAATAAATCATCATAACCGCGCCGTGATCCAGTGGTTTCTCGTCCCGTTTGTACTGTGTCCCCGTTTCTCGCAGTGGCGGAAAAACGCATTTCCAGATCAGCCCAGGATTGTTCGATTAATGTGCCGTCTGAAGTGGCTAAAATCACGCTCTGATTACTGTCACCATAGCGGACTACGGTGGTGGTAATTTGCTCGTTTAAACCCCGTAGAATCTCGTTATAGTGGTCACACAGTGCCTTTTTTTGGGCGAGGGGAACTTGCCTAGGATCTCGTCCCGTTAAAGGTAAATGACAGCTGGTTTGGATAGGTGCAATGTCGGCTAAAATCGTCTCGTCGTCTCCTACCAGTTTCGCTGAGGCGATCGCTTCTTCGATGCGTTGGGGTAAGGTAGATAATTGGTTAAAGGTAGCAAACCCCCATCCTCCTTTATAACACGCTCTAACTTGTCCGCCAGTAGATATACCTTCGCTGAGGGTGTCTACCTTGTCTCCCCTTAGCATAATACTGGTTCCTTGGGAGGTTTCGAGACGAATGGCTAAATAATCCACGCGATCGCGGTTTTTAGCGATTAAATCGGTCAAAATGTTTTTATACTCAGCAAGATTAGTCATGGTTTGGGGTTAAAATTTCCTTGTGGGATGATTAAAATATTAATTAATAATGACTCGAAAAGAGAAACTTATCAAACGTCTTCTGACTCGGCCAAAAGATTTTACTTGGGACGAGATGAGAAAGTTATTAGTTGTACTAGGTTTTGAAGAAGTGAAAACTGGGAAAACAAGTGGATAAAGACGGCGTTTTGTTAATTCATCAGGGGTCATTATTAGCCTTCATAAACCTCATCCTCAGAATATCTTAAAGATGTATCAAATTGAGCAGTTAATTAATATTTTAAATCAGGAGGGACTGTTATGAACAATATGATGGAATATCAAGGATATTTCGGGTCAGTTAATTATGATGATCAAGAACAAATATTTTATGGCAAAGTAGAGTATATTCGTAGTCTCATTAGTTACGAAGGGTATGATGTTCAATCTCTCAGAGCAAGTTTTATTGAAGCCGTGGATGATTATCTTGAAATCTGTAAAAATAAAGGGATAGAACCAGAACAATCCTTTACTGGAAACTTAACAATAAAACCGGGACCAGAGTTGCATAAACGGGCTGCTATTATTGCACAACAACGAGGCATTAATCTTGATAAGTTAATTCAAGAAGCCCTTGAGCAATACTTAAAATTCTAGCACTATGTTATTTTTTCTTGTTGAAAGAGAATAATTGCAATTTCGAGTCTTAATTCTCCTTCGGAAATGTGAGCGTTTTTTAAGAATTCATCGGGAATGGTTAAACTCATGGGGTTACAATTGAGATAATAAAGGGATCTTACTGGTTACTATTATGCTTCTAACCACACAAGATTTACAAGAAATGCAGTCAGCCTATCCTGATTATCGTCTAGAATTAGTGGATGTCGTCATTGCGAGGGGTAATATAAACAGTAAGCTTTAATTATCACTAAAAATACCCCGAAGCAATCTACCATAGATATAGAGTTTGCTTTATTGGGCGATCGCAAAACATCTTTTTAACTAAAACTTAATCTTTCAGTTTAAAGACAACTCCTAGACTAAAAGTAGGGCTTTCTTTGATTCTTTCGCTACAATGCCATGAATAGTTCACTCCAGACCAAAATTAGTACAAAGATGAAAATCCTGGCTTTTGGTTTGGTATTGCCTTTATTGCTCCATGATCCTATATGGGGACAAGAAAGATGTTCAGAAGCAGAGATTAAAGCTAATATTCAAAAATTGGGTAACAATGATTATGAACCAGACAAATCGATTATTAAGTGTAAAGAAAAATCGATAAACCTGTTAATTGATACTCTGCAAAATAAGGATCAAAATCCTGATGTTCGTCGTAGTGCTGCAGATGCCTTGGGTGAAATTAAATCCAGTTCACTACAAGTATTAGACAGTCTGGTTAATGTCGTAGCTGATAAAAGCGATGATTATGATGTTCGTATTATTGCTGCAGATGCTTTGGGCAAAATTAAATCCAGTTCACCAAAAGTATTAGACAGTCTGGTTAATGTCGTAGCTGATACAAACAATCCTGATTATGTTCGCTATCTTGCTGCAGATGCCTTGGGTAAGATTAAATCTAGTTCACCAAAAGTATTAGACACTCTGATTCATGTCGTCGCTGATAAAAGGGATGATAATGATGTTCGTGGTAGTGCTGCTGATGCCTTGGGTAAAATTGCATCCATTTCGCCACAAGTATTAGACACTCTAATTCGTGTCGTCGCTGATAAAAGCGATAATTCTTACATTCGTCGTAGTGCTGCTGATGCTTTGGGTGAAATTGCATCCAGTTCGCCACAAGTATTAGACACATTAGACACTCTGATTCGTGTCGTCGCTGATAAAAGCGATAATTCT
>JAAUYH010258994.1_pt1 | contig 10328 bp, 2 predicted proteins | sample 7278061 | NCBI WGS metagenome assembly JAAUYH01 (sample SAMN14350203, study PRJNA611818) | marine sediment metagenome | isolation source: surface marine sediment (0.6m) | place: French Polynesia: Moorea | collected 2018-08 | reverse complement strand
TTAAAAACACTTGTGGAGATCGAGGTGCGGGGGTCTTGCAACTAAAGTTGTTTGATCTAGTAACTGGTCTGTGAGACAAGAATCCCCCGCGTCCCGCGGCGGGAGTGTCAATAGCAAGAGTTTGTCAGTGGTAAGTCCTCAAGGCAGGTTTGTGGAAATAGCCAAACGAGGAGTATGGGATTCGAGCCGAGTAGCAGAAGTTCGGCCAGATTTATTTTACTTGGTGGTGGATTTGGTACGGGAGTCTCAAGAGCAACCAGAGTTAATAAACTCAATGTTGCACCAGTTGAGAGATAAGTTCGACCATGGTTTACTACAACCACCACCGTTGCAGTTATTTCCCATGGAGGAAGTCATTAGTGCCTTCCGTTACATGCAACAAGCCAAACACATCGGCAAGATTGTCGTAACTCAAACCACACAACAATTTGATGCAAATACCGAAAAGCCTCTGAGTTTCCGCTCCGATGCGACCTACTTGATTACAGGAGGTATGGGAGGTATGGGCTTACTGGTAGCCCGTTGGATGATATCCAAGGGAGCCAAGCATTTAGTCTTGGTAGGACGCCGTTCACCTGATGAAGCTGCCAGGGAAAAACTCACGGAGTTAGAGATGGCCGGAGCGTCAGTGGTAGTGGAACAAGTAGATGTGTCTGAGGTTACCGAGCTCGCAAGAGTGCTGCATAATATTGAGAACTCAAAGCTACCATTAGCAGGAATAATTCATTCAGCAGGGATGTTATCTGATGGGGTCTTGTCAAATCAAACTTGGTCAAGCTTTAAGAAAGTGATGGATCCCAAAGTCCAAGGGGCTTGGCATCTGCATCAATTGACTCAAAACCAGCCATTGGACTTTTTTGTCTTGTTTTCTTCAGCTGCATCTTTGTTGGGTTCGTCTGGTCAAGGAAATCATTCAGCAGCCAATGGGTTTCTTGATGGTTTAGCCCATTATCGTCGAGCTATGGGATTACCAGGGTTGAGCCTGCATTGGGGAGCAGTTTCTCGAGTAGGAGAGGCAGCAGAACGGGGTGCAGATGTAAGGGCTCATAAGCAGGGTATGGGTGTGATATCTCCTCCTCAGGTGTTAGAATCCCTAGAACTACTAATGAGTGGTAGTGCTAGGACTGAAGGTAACCTATCAGATGTGGAAGTAGGGGTGGTGCCAATTCAGTGGTCAGCGTGGCAGGAGAGAGTAGCCAAGTGGTCGTTTTTGTCAGATTGGCAGGAAAGAATCCCCACCACTTCTGAAGTATCTGGCTCGGAATTTCTGTTGAAGTTGGAGGCGGCAGCGCCCGGGGAACGTCGCTCCCTATTAGTAGCTCATGTTAGGCGTCAATTATCCCTGGTGTTAGGAATCAATAATCCCGAATCAATTTCCTTAGAAACAGGCTTTTTTGACCTGGGTATGGATTCTTTGACCTCTGTGGAGTTGAGAAATAAGTTGCAAACTAGTTTGGGGTGTTCGGTGCCTTCTACTCTGGCTCTTGATTATCCTACACTTGGCAAGCTAGTAGATTATTTAGCCCAACAGTTCAACTTGATAGATTCTGGTGATATTCCTCAAGAAGAATCTCCTAGCAACTCCACAGGAGATTCTTCTAAGTTCTCAGATGTCACCCAACTCTCAGAAGTTGAACTAGAAGCATCAGTTCTTCAAGAAATTGAAGAGTTAGAAAAGTTAATTTAAACGAATTAATAAGGTTAAAAAATATGCAACAAGAAAAAGAACAGTCACTGTCACCCTTGCAAAAAGCACTGCTAGCCCTCAAAGATGCACGATCTAAATTAGAAAAATACGAAGCTCAGAGCCGGGAACCAATAGCTATCATTGGTATGGGCTGTCGCTTCCCTGGAGGTGCATCTACTCCGAAAGGATTTTGGAAGCTTTTAAAAAACGGAGTAGATGCCATCACCGAAGTGCCAAGAGAACGATGGAATCTTGATGATTACTATGACCCAGACCCGGAATCTCCTGGGAAAATGTATACTCGTTATGGAGGATTCATTGAGCAAATAGATGAGTTTGATGCTAGTTTTTTCGGGATTTCTCCGAGAGAAGCGATTCATTTAGATCCTCAACAGCGATTACTCTTAGAAGTTAGTTGGGAAGCTATAGAATATGCAGGAAAAAATCCTCAGGAACTGAATGGAAGCCAAACAGGGGTGTTCATTGGCATTTGTGGTAATGATTATAGCCAAAGGGTATTCAATCAAGACCCAGAAAGATTTGATGCTTATGTGGCCTCAGGTAATGCCCATAGTACAGCATCGGGGCGAATCTCCTATATTTTGGGGCTACTCGGACCCAGTTTAGCAGTAGACACAGCTTGCTCTTCTTCTTTGGTAAGTGTCCATTTAGCTTGCTCTAGTTTAAGAAAACGAGAATGCAATCTAGCACTGGCAGGAGGAGTGAATAGATTAATCTCTCCAGAAGGGAGTATCGTCTTTTCTCGAGCCCGTATGTTGTCCTTTGATGGCCGATGTAAGACTTTTGATGCCTCTGCTGATGGTTTTGTTCGTGGTGAAGGATGCGGTATGGTTGTACTCAAACGTTTATCAGACGCAGTAGCTGATAGAGATAAGATCTTGGCAGTCATTCGTGGAACCGCGATTAACCAAGATGGTCATACCAGTGGTTTAACGGTTCCTAACGGTCCTTCTCAACAGGCGGTGATTCGCCAAGCTTTGGAAAATGGCAGAGTAGAACCAGCAAGTATTAGTTATTGTGAGGCCCATGGTACAGGGACATCCTTGGGAGACCCCATTGAAGTCGGAGCCCTGGGGACTGTATTTAGCACAACCCACTCTCAAGAGCAACCTTTAATAGTTGGCTCAGTTAAGACTAACATTGGACACTTAGAGGGAGCAGCAGGAATTGCCGGTTTGATGAAAATAGTCCTGCAACTGCAAAATCAACAAATAGTACCATCACTGCATTTTAACCAGCCTAATCCTTATATTAATTGGTCGGAATTACCAGTAAAAATTGCGACCCAGATCAGCCCTTGGCCAACAAATGGAAAAAGCCGTATGGCTGGAGTTAGTTCCTTTGGGTTTAGTGGCACCAATGCCCATGTAATTTTAGAAGAAGCCCCTAAAAAAGTCAAAAGTCAAAAGTCAAAAGTCAAAAGTGAAGGTGACCCATCTCGTCCACTTCATCTATTGACCCTGTCCGCCAAGACTCCAAAAGCTCTCGAAGATTTAGTTAGTCACTATCAAAATTATTTGGCAACTCATCGGGAATTAGCTCTCCCAGATATTTGTTTCACTGCCAACAAGGGGCGTACGCACTTTAACCATCGTCTGGCTATTATCACCTCTGACAAACAAGAATTAGCCGATCAATTAGCCAAAATTAGTGCAGGAGAAGAAACTTCAGGTTTATTTTCGGGAAAACTCTCTAGTAATAGTAAATCACCTAAAATTGCTTTCTTGTTTACTGGACAAGGTTCTCAGTATATCAACATGGGAAGACAACTCTACTTTACCCAAGCCATCTTCCGTCAAACCTTAGACCAGTGCGAGCAAATTCTACAATCTTATTTAGAAAAATCGATTTTAGAGGTTATTTATCCTGAAAATACTCAAGAATTAAATAATTCTCTCATTGACCAAACTGCTTATACTCAACCAGCCATATTTGCCATAGAATATGCCTTGGCTAAACTATGGGAATCCTGGGGCATTAAACCAGACGTAGTTATGGGTCATAGTGTCGGAGAATATGTGGCTGCCACTGTCGCAGGAGTATTTAGTTTAGAAGATGGATTAAAACTGATTGCCCATCGGGGAAGGTTAATGCAGCAATTACCTTCTGGGGGGGAGATGGTAGCTGTGATGGCATCATTCGAGAAAGTAAATCAACTGATTGCACCCTACACAGAAAAAGTAGCAATAGCCACCATCAACGGACCTGTTAGCATTGTCATTTCCGGAGCAGCAGAAGCCATTAGCACGGTTCGGGACAGCTTAGAATCAGAAGGAATTAAGACCAAACAGCTACAAGTATCCCACGCCTTCCATTCACCCTTAATGGAGCCGATGATGGGGTCGTTTGAAACAGTAGCCAATCAAATAACCTACAATCAACCCCGGATTCCACTGGTCTCAAATGTCACGGGAAGCAGAGCCGAGGAGAACATTACCACAGCCAGCTACTGGGTCAATCATGTCCGCCAACCAGTGAAGTTTGCCCAAAGTATGGAAACCTTGCACCAACAAGGTTATCAAGTATTCCTAGAAATCGGAGCCCAACCAATTTTGTTAGGGATGGGAAGGCAGTGTTTGCCAGAAGGAATAGGAGTTTGGTTGCCTTCTTTGCGTTCTGGTCAAGAAGACTGGCAACAAATACTACATAGTTTGGGAGAGTTATATGTGCAGGGAGTCAAAGTAGATTGGTCAGGGTTTGACGGAGATTATGCCCGCAGTAAAGTAGTATTGCCCACCTATCCTTTTCAACGGCAACGGTATTGGATAGAAACAGATAATAATCTAATACATAAAAAACAATTTTTGTCAATCCATGAGAATCTTCACCCCCTACTCGGTCAAAGATTGCATTTAGCAGACTTAGAGGGACAAATCCGTTTTCAGTCCTTTCTTAGCACCTCCCAACCAGCTTACCTGAAACACCATTGTGTTTTTTCTAAACCTGTCTTGCCAGCAACAGCTTATCTGGAAATAGCTTTAGCTGCAGGTTCAACTTTATTCAACTGTGAAAATTTAATCCTAGAAAATGTTGTTATTCAACAAGCTCTGATTCTGCCAGAAGATGAAATCAAAACTATTCAGGTCATCTTAAACCCACAAGAAACGCAAACCTATAGCTTCCAGATTTTCAGTCTGGATATGAATTCTAAGAAGTCAGAACCTAGATGGACTCTACATGTTCAAGGAAAATTGCTGGCAGGGGATAAAGACGCTAAACGAGAAACAACGGACTTAAAAACCATTAAAGATGAGTATCATCAACAGATATCAGTTCAAGACTTCTACCAAGAGTATAGAGACAGAGGCATTGAATACGGTCCAAGTTTTCAAGCCGTTCAACAACTGTGGCACAGTGAAGGAAAAGTCCTAGATCAAATTCAGTTACCAGAACCTTTAGTAAAGGAAGCAACAAAATACCAACTGCACCCCGTGCTTTTAGATGCTAGCTTCCAGGGGTTGGCTGTTACCTTGGGAGAAACGGATAACCAAGAGACTTATTTACCAGTAGCAATAAAGCGATTAGAGGTGTACCGTCGTTCCAGCACTTGTCTGTGGAGTCAAGTGGAGGTGGATGCAAATAGGGAAGATAATTCACAGACTCTAACAGGCGATGTGCATCTGTTGAGTGACGATGGAAAGCTCATTGCCACAGTAGAAGGACTAACAGTTAAACGAGCAACTGCTCAAGCTATGTTAATAAGCAAACAAGAGTCCATACTGGATTGGCTTTACGAGGTAGAATGGCGTACCAAAGTGCGTTTTGGTAAGCAACTGACTGCTAATTATCTGCCAACTCCTTCTGAAATTGAGCTCAAACTCCGCCCCCAAGTTACCGATTTGATCGCCCAACCTGACTTGGAAGTATATAAAAAATTCCTAACCCAATTAGAAACTTTGAGTATAGACTATGTTCTCAAAGCTTTCCAGGATTTGGGCTGGGAGTTCCAAGCAGGAGAATCTTTCTCAAGGTCATTCATGGCCCAGAAATTGGGGGTAGTCCAGCAGCATCAGAGGCTACTGGGGCGTTTGCTGGAAATGCTGGGGGAAGTGGGAATCCTCAAACCCATTAACGGTGAGTGGGAAGTAACTCAAGTACCATTAGTTCAAAACCCACAGCAACTTTTTAACTCCTTGTTGACTCAATATCCCAGCGCCACTGCTGAACTAACTCTGCTCTCTCGTTGTGCTTCTCAACTAGCTTCTGTGCTGCGGGGAGAATCTGACCCAGTGCAATTAGTTTTCCCCGAAGGAGATTTAACTACTGCTACCCAACTTTATCAAGAATCGACCGGGGCTAAGGTGATGAACACCTTGGTGCAACAAGCAGTCTTATCAGCATTGGAACAATTGCCCAAATCCCGTGGGGTACGAGTGTTAGAAATTGGGGCGGGAACCGGAGGAACTACCGCCCATATCTTACCCCACCTGAATCCAGCTCAAACAGAATATGTGTTCACGGATATTGGTTCTTTATTCACTACCAAAGCTCAGGAGAAGTTTGGGGATTATACCTTTGTGCGCTATCAAACCCTGGACATTGAACAAGACCCATCCACTCAAGGGTTTGAGTCCCATCAGTACGATTTAATTATTGCAGCGAATGTGCTACACGCCACGGCGGATTTACATCAGACATTACAGCATGTAAAGCAGTTATTAGCCCCACGGGGAATGTTAATACTGCTTGAAGAAACCACTCGCAAACGTTGGCCGGATTTAATCTTTGGACTGCTTAAAGGTTGGTGGCGGTTTACTGATTTAGATTTAAGACCCAATTATCCATTACTCTCAGTAAGAGGATGGCAGCAACTGCTGCAAAAAAGTGGTTTTCAACAAGTTGTGAGTATCCCTGATATTCAGGAGAATAATGGTGCATTATCGGAGCAAGCAGTGATTTTAGCTCAAGCTTCAGACACTCTATTATCGAATACTAAATCTGAGCAAAAGAGTTGGTTGATTTTGGCAGACCAACAGGGCATTGGTCAGCAGTTAGCTGCTCAGTTGCAGTCAAGGGGTGATGTCTGTACATTGGTCAAACTAGGAAAGGAATTGCAACAGATTTCCCAACAAGAGTTGACTATTAACCCAAATAAGCCAAATGAGTTTGAGCAACTGTTGCTGGCGTTACAAGGGCAATTACCTGAGATAAATGGTGTTGTCCAATGTTGGAGTATTGATGAGATAGACATTCAAACCAAGAGATGTGAAGATTTACAAAATGCTCAACAGCGGGTATGCGGAACTACTTTGTCCTTAGTGCAAGCTTTGGTTAAGGTTAATGGGTCTCAACCACCGCGCCTGTGGTTAGTTACTCAAGGAGCGCAGCCAGTACCCAACAACAATCCAGTAGTTCCAGGGATAGTTCAATCTTCTTTGTGGGGTATGGGCAAAGTGATTGCTTTGGAACACCCTGAACTTAAATGCGTGCGGGTAGATTTAGATCCCAATGCATTAGTTGAGAAACAAGCCCAAGCTTTGTGGGAGGAAATCTGCTCGCAGGGTGTAGAAGACCAGGTAGCTATTCGCCAAGAAGAGCGTTATGTCGCTCGCTTAGTTCGTCATCAGCACGACCAAGAAGACATCAATAAAAATAGAAATTTTGAATCAACACCACACAAAGTAGCACCAAGCTTCCGTGAGGATGGTACCTACTTGATTACTGGAGGTCTGGGAGGTATGGGTTTATTGGTAGCTCACTGGATGGTGGAACGTGGAGCAAGGCATTTAGCTTTGGTAGGACGTAGTGGAGCTGAAGATGCTGTCCAAATTCAGTTAAAGGGATTAGAACAAGCTGGTGCTAAAGTTGTTGTTTATCGGGCAGATGTATCTGAGGTAGGGTCAATCACACAGGTACTTTCAGAAATCGAACAATCTCTACCGCCATTGCAAGGAATTATTCATTCTGTGGGTCTTTTAGATGATGGTATTCTACAGCAGCAAACCTGGGAAAAGTTTGCACGGGTAATGGCTCCCAAAGTCCAAGGCATCTGGAATCTCCATAATTTAACTGTGTATAAACCTTTAGACTTTTTTGTACTGTTTTCTTCCGCAGCATCTTTACTGGGTTCTCCCGGTCAAGCTAACCATTCGGCGGCAAATGCTTTTCTAGATGCCTTCGCTTATTATCGTCAGAGTATGGGACTACCAGGATTGAGCATTAATTGGGGAGCAGTGGCACAAATAGGAGCAGCCGCCAAGCTACAAGCAGATGAACGACTTGAGAAGAGAGGAATGGGAGTAATTCTACCCCAGCAGGTCTTGGAAGCATTGGAGTTACTGATGAGTAACCCTTCTGGGTCAGTTGGAGTGGTCCCGATTCGCTGGTCTGAGTCGATCGAGCAATGGTCAGCGTCGCCGTTCTTCGCCGATTTTATAGAAACATATTCGCCAATAACTTTAGACCAGACCACAGTAAAAACAAAGCATTATCGGCTTTTAGAAAGATTAGAAGCGTCTTCTCCAAGAGAAAGAGAAAAACTCTTGATAACTTACCTCCAAGGTGCCGTTGCTCAGGTATTGCGGATGACAGCTTCCGAAATTGATGTGCAACAGCCTCTTAACACCATGGGACTTGATTCCCTGATGGCTGTGGAATTGCGGAATCGTGTTCAAACTAACTTGGCAGTGGATGTGCCCATAGTGAAATTTATAGAAGATATCAGTATCGTTGGTTTGGCGACTGAAGTAAATGGGCAACTGACCCAAATTGATAGGAATCAAGGAGTTGAGCCAGAAAATAACCAGCAAACTCTCTTAACTGATAAAAAAGATAGTAATTGGATTGAGGTGGAGCTATGAACTTAGTTGAATTTTTACAAGACCTTTCGCTAAAGGGCGTAAAGTTGTGGATTGAGGGTGGACGACTACGCAGTGGTGGTTCTAAGGAAGTATTGACTGTTGATGTGATCGCTCAACTAAAACAATACAAGGTCGAAATCTTACAGTTGCTGCGCGAGCGCCCAGATATTTTGAACGTCTATCCACTTTCCTACGGTCAAAAGGCACTTTGGTTTTTGTGGCAATTAGCACCAGATAGTCATGCTTATAACGTATCATTCCCTGCTCGTATTTGCTCAGTGGTAGATATTACAGCCATGGAAAAGGCATTCGGGGTGCTAAGGTCACGCCATCCTATCTTGGCTACTACTTTTCCCAAACGAGGATCTGAACCAATCCAACAGGTGCATCAAAATCAAGAATTAGATTTCTGGCAAATTGATGCTTCTACTTGGAGTGAAGATGAACTTAAAGCGAAAGTGGTTGAGACCCATCAACTTCCTTTTGACCTCGAACGAGGACCAGTTATGCGAGTTAGGTGGTTTACTCGTTCTAACAAAGAGCATGTCCTATTGCTGACCATACACCACATTGCTTGCGATGGCTGGTCGATAGATCTGCTTATACAAGAGTTGCCACAACTCTACCAGGTACAACAGACTGGTCTTGAGGCATCCCTTCCCCCTCTGAAGCATTCCTACCAAGATTACGTTCGTTGGCAGAGGGATATTTTGGAGGGAACTGAAGGAGAAAGACTCTGGAACTACTGGCAGCAAAAACTGGCAGGGGAGTTGCCCATAATGAATTTGCCTACGGATCGATCGCGATCGCCTATACAGACCTATAACGGTGCTTCCCATCACTTCAAGTTATCTGACAAGCTCACTAAGCAACTCAAGGAACTGGCCAGGAGCTCGGGAGCAACACTTTACATGATGCTCTTAGCTGCTTTTCAGGTACTCTTGTATCGTTACACAGGTCAGGAGGATATTCTAGTCGGTTCTCCCACCTCAGGTAGGAGTCAACCTGAGTTTGCTTCGCTCTTGGGCTACTTTGTTGACCCAGTTGTTATGCGGGCAAATTTGTTGGGAAATCCCAGTTTTCAGGATTTCCTCGCCCAAGTACGCCATACTGTATTGGAAGCACTGGCTCATCAAGATTACCCATTTGCTTTACTGGTAGAAAAGTTACATCCACACCGCGACCCCAGTCGTTCGCCAATTTTTCAGGCTTCTTTTGCTCTACAACAGTTACAAAAATCTCAAGATATACAGAAGTTGTTTGTCAATGAAATAGAAAAGGATATTGATTGGGGAGGACTGAAGCTAAGACCTTTTGAAATCCATCAACAGGAAGGTCAGTTTGATTTGGATTTAGAAATGATGGAGGGTAGTTCATCTGTTTTTGGGACTTTTAAGTACAACACTGACTTGTTTGATGGGTCAACCATTGAGCGCATGGCTGGTCATTTCCAGAACTTGTTGTCAGCCATTGTGGAAAATCCCCAACTTACTGTAGGTGAATTACCTTTACTGAGTAAAGCAGAACGCCATCAATTGTTGACCGAATGGAATGATACTGCAACTGAATATCCCACTGATAAATGTATCCATCAGTTATTTGAGGAACAGGTAGAGAAAACCCCCGATGCGATAGCGGTAGTGTTTGAGAATCAGCAGTTGACCTACCAACAATTAAATCAAAGAGCCAACCAACTCGCACATCACCTGCAAACCCTAGGAGTCGGACCAGAGGTGCTGGTGGGGATTTGTGTGGAACGTTCTGTTGAGATGGTAGTGGGACTGCTGGGGATACTTAAGGCTGGTGGCGCTTATGTACCC
>JAAUYH010093570.1_pt1 | contig 10328 bp, 11 predicted proteins | sample 7278061 | NCBI WGS metagenome assembly JAAUYH01 (sample SAMN14350203, study PRJNA611818) | marine sediment metagenome | isolation source: surface marine sediment (0.6m) | place: French Polynesia: Moorea | collected 2018-08 | reverse complement strand
TTCAAGAATTGAAGATTCAAAATATCTAAAAGTCAAAACCTTGTAATCCTTTTATAGCAAGGGTTTGAAGGGGATATAGGAGTAAAATTCATGAATCGTTGCCATAGGCCAATAGGCAAAGAAATCATATCCAGTCACAGATTCAACTTTATCAACTGTTACTAAATGGGGTATGGCACCTATCTGATACTGTTGGCGAAAGTAATCTTGAAGTAATTAAAAGCAATACCAGAGGGTATTAGCACATAAATTTTAGATAGAATGAAAAATATCAACCAAGTAATACATGGAAAATTTGATATTATAAAAAAGGTATTGAAGGAATAGGGAGGGAAATAAATGGATCTTTATCCACAACCAATTCCACCAGTTCCAGAAGCAACCGTTCTTGTTGCAGTCGCCGCTTTTCCCAAAGGAAATCTTTATCTACGCCTACGAGATGAACTAGGAGTATTTTATCAAGATTGTGATTTTGAAAACCTTTATTCAGTATATGGTCAACCAGGAAGAGTGTAAACAGAGCCGTTCCTGGAAAAAAGGAAAAGATAATTATGGAAAACCCATTATTCATGTTGAGTTTCGGCAAAATGAATGTAAGGACTGTCCCGTTCGGTCTCTGTGTACTCGTGCTCCAGTACACGCCCGAGGGATAACTTTACTCCCACAACTAGATTATGAAACCCTGCAAAAAGCCCGAGAAAGACAACAAACAGAAGAGTTTGAAAAACAGTATGCACTCCGTTCAGGAATTGAAGGAACTCTTTCTCAAGGACTTCGAGGGTTTGGGCTGCGTCAATGTCGTTATATTGGATTGGCCAAATCCCATTTACAACATATCTTGACAGCTGCCTCCATGAATCTCGTGCGAGTCTTCAATTGGTTGTCAAATATTCCTCTGTCCAAAACTCGCTCTTCACCTTTTTATCGCTTTGCATACTCTAACTCCGTCTCCAAGTAATACCTGGAGAAATTCTCACCCATGTATTACTTGTCAAGAGATTAGCTCAATTAATCTGTTTAAGCTTTTCTCCACTAGCTTGTAATTAGAAGCTTGTTTTCCTAATCGCAATTCTGCTAGAACTTGAGCGACTTTTTGATGTAATTCGTCTTGATTAAGCGTTATCTTAGTCTTTAGTACTGGTTTTTCGGAATATACAGAGGGAAAAGTCCCCTGATTTTGCTTGACCAAATTTTCTAGTAAGTCAGCCCTTGATAAACCAAGACATTCAGCAGCAATTCCCCATGCTTTCCAAGTAGCATCAGTTAGCCTCAGAGAGCGGACTTGACGATAATCATCATCTTTGAGCGTAAATTTTCCTTGTCGATCTCGTTTACGTTTCACTTTGGGAGCTTTCCATGAAATACATGGAATTAGTTTAACACCCCTCCCATGTATTTCATGGTGCGAGGAATGATCATATTCTACATTTTTCTCTCTTTGTATTACCTTGAATTAATAATTGATTACTTTCGCCAACAGTATCCGTATCTCGGCTCGCGCCCGATTTGTTTTGAGAATCAATTACTAGCCTGTTTTTGAGTAGAAAATGTTTAAATCCCGATAGCGGTTAAAATCTTATCAATAGCTATATTTTGAGCCTTTCTCTTCTTCGAGGCGACTCCTTGTTCTTGATAAACTTGCCCCTTGTATAAAAGAGAAGCTTCACAAATAAAGAAACTTCCTTTTCAAGAGCTATTTTGACTGACTCCCACCGCTAGCTGTTCACCAAGTCATGAAAGTTTCAGGCGAAAATATACAAAATGATAATTTTGTCTACTTGATGATAATGTATCTTAAGTATCTATTTCCAGTTTTTGGTCTACTACGTCTTTTCTCGCTATCTCGATCGATTATCAAGCCAGACTACAACAAGAGTTGAGGAGGAGTGAATGCGATCGCGATCTGCTTGGTCTATTTCTACTCGTCCTCGAATGGCGTTTAAAGCTTGTTCTAATAGTTCCGTACCATATTAAAATATCCTAAATCTGCCTGAAGTTGCTCTTTAAATAAGTGACAGTCTTCTTGTACAAATATCTCTAAAAAGCCGATGTTATTTCCTGGAAATTGACTAGAGATATTATTTAATTCTCTTTGACTGGGAAAAATATATTCAAAAATAGGACTGTTAAATAACTCTCCAGCTTGATTAAATATAGGTATCATGGAGACGAAGGGGATAGGCAAATCCAGTAATTTTTAATTGTCCATTATCTAAATTAGACCTCTTGCAAAAATAAATTTTTAATTATTAACATCATTCATCACTCATCGTTCATGATGACCAAGGTTGAGCCTCCTTTACCAATCTACTACTCGGATTGCTCTTCAGTAAGTAATTTGGGTTGAAAAAGATTAGATGGAAGAAACCGAAAACCGCTTTCATCTTCTTTACGGATTAATTGTCCTTGTTCTTCCATAGATTTAAGTTTAGGTAATAGTTCCACAAAAGTTATTACATCAAGTTTCTCTAAATCTTCATCGGAAATATCCTCACTAATTCCACCCACTTGATAAGCAACATACAGCAAGTGACGAAACTGAGGACTGACATCATAGGTAAATTCTTGCTGGAGAGTTTCCCAAATTGAACTAAAGGCGGTTTCATCAATAATTTCACACCCTTTTGAAGCTGCTTTGCGCAACACTTTCTCACAAATTGTATTAAGTTGTCGAGGAAATCCTTGAGCATAGCTAGTAATTAATTCCATCACCTCTTCTGTAAAAGGATGGAAATCATTTTGGGGATTCTTTCTAACACTATTGAGATAATTAATAGTAATTTGACGTAAATCTGATTGACTCATGGGCTCAAGAGAAATATCCTCAGAAAATATACCAAGAGCTTTAAATGTTGCTTCTTGAAGATCTGTAAATCCTCTCCCCGTCATAATAAATCCTCGTCGCTCACCCATGCGGAATAAATCCAAACTTCCTTCTAAAATAGTCTGTGTTACAATTGGCTCTTTTTTATCGAAATAATCTATAGCGATGACAATACGAGAATAGGTTTCTTCCGCTTGATCGAGTAAACGAATCACTAAGGGATAGGGGTCAGCATTAGCATTAGGAGTGAGTTGATTAGAGGGAGATTCGTTCCTTCTACCAAAGGAAACTACTCCTAATTTAACTTGTCCTTCAGTTGTGGTTTTGGAGCGTTGTACTGAGAAGCCTAAAACTGAATTAGCAATGTCTTTTGCTTCTTCATTACTGTCTGCTAAACTATCTGCTACAGCTAGTAGTAAAGCGCGATAAAAATCAGTTGGGCTTTCTCCTGGAATACTGCCTAAATAGAGAAGCAACATCTTTTCATTTAACTCGGCAACTTCCTGTTGCAACTGATAGATTAAGTTGAGAATTAATGCAGTTTTTCCAATTCCCCACGCTCCTCTGATTAAAATATTTCGTCCTTCATAGAGCGCAGGAATTACAACTTCTAAAGCGCGATCTCGACCATGAAAAATTTGCGCTAATTTATTCGGATCGTCTGGAGGAGTAGCCCGAAAAGGGTTTTCAGTAATTCCCCATTTATCTAAGGTTGATTGATAGCAACTGAGTCTTGACATCTTAAGCTTTTTGAATAATTTTTAGTAAATGATTGATTTCTTCTAATCTTTCTGAATTATCTTTTTCTTGATAATATTCATGTGCTGTCCTTAAATGGATTAAGGCTTGAGGGATCTTACCGATTTGTATTTCTAAATTGCCGAGTGCTGTAGTAGCAGCAGCGATTTTCTCCTCATCTTGCAAACGACGAAACAGACGCAAAGCATCTTTAAAATAAAGTCTAGCTTGTTCGAGTCTTCCGGTAAGATGGTAGAGACGGGCAAGTTCAAATAAAGTTGAGGCTAAACTGGCTATATTTTTTTGTTGCCGATAAATTTGCTGGCATAATTGTAATTTTTTGATCGCTTTTGTATAGTATCCTCCTTCAAATAAAGCTTTGCCTAGCCGATATAAACAATTAGCAAGAAATTCATTATCTTCTGTTTTTTCAATAACTTCGATCACATTTTCATAAGCTGTGATCGCTTGTTTGATATTCTCTCCTCTATCTCCTTTTATCCGATCCCTGTAAGCATTACCCAGATTATTATTAGTCCTTGCCCATTTTTTGGGGAATGCTTCCCGGGTGTAGACTTCTAAAGCATCTTGGTAACAAGCAATAGCAACTTCGATATTCTCTCTCCTATCTCCCCCTATGTGATCGCTGTAAGCATTACCCAGATTATTTTTAGTCGTTGCCCAATCTTGGGGAAAAGCTTTGCGGGTGTAGACTTCTAAAGCATCCTGTAAAAAAGCAATGGCTTTTTCGAGATTCTCCCTTCTGTCCCCTGCGATTCTGTTTCTGTAGGCTTCCCCCAGATTATTTTGAGTGGCTGCCCAATCTAGGGGCAGATTATCTTGTCGCCATTCCTGTAATGCCAACTGATAACAGGCGATCGCTTGTTCCAGATTCTCTCTTCTGTCCCCTGCGATTCTGTCTAAATAGGCAGTAGCTAGATTATTTTGAGTGGCTGCCCAATTAAGGGGCAGATTATCTTGTCGCCTTTCCTGTAATGCCAACTGATAACAGGCGATCGCTTGTTCCAGATTCTCCCTTCTCTCCCCGGCGATTCTGTTTCTGTAGGCTAAGCCCAGATTATTTTGAGTCATTGCCCAATCTAGGGGCAGGTTATCTTGTCGCCTTTCCTGTAATGCCAACTGGTAACAGGCGATTGCTTTTTCCAGATTCTCCCTTCTGTTCCCTGTGATTCTGTTACTGTAGGCAGTAGCCAGATTATGTTGAGTGGCTGCCCATAGGGGTACGTTATCTTGTCGCTTTTCCTGTAATGCCAACTGGTAACAGGCGATCGCTTTTTCCAGATTCTCCCTTCTGTCTCCTGCGATTCTGTCACTGTAGGCAGTAGCTAGATTATGTTGAGTGGCTGCCCAATCTAGGGGCAGGTTATCTTGTCGCTTTTCCTGTAATGCCAACTGGTAACAGGCGATACTAATTTCTAAACAAATATGTTTCTTAAAGGGAAATTGTTGAAAAAGATTACCTAATTCAAAAACAAATGCAGCTAAATCATCCCGTTGTGATGCTTCGAGATTAGGTAAAGTATTTTGCCACCATTGTTGGATAGTGGAGGAGAAGTTGACGTTGAGTTTATTAAGGTTTTGTCTTAGGAAAGGATAGACTATTTCTGGATTGTCATTATTTTCTAGAACAATTTGTAATAATTGCCTTAAGAAGTTGTGATATTCTTCTGAGGTAGCTGTGGATGAGAGGTTATCTGCTGCGACATTTCCCGATATTCCCAGTAACTCTGCTAACTGACGCGCCAGATCGATTAAAAAATTAGCAGCATTGCGTTCTCCTTCTTCTTCTAACGCCTCTGCTGCTTGTATCATCATCTGCACCAACCCCGGATCAACCAATTCCCGGTTGGCGTTCAAAACCTGCTGGACTTCCTCATTACTGGCACAATTCAACAGTTGAGCGATAATCCCCTGATAGGCTGAAAGGCTTACCAATGTATATGTCAAATTCTGCAAAAAATCAGCCCTTTTCTCGTCTCCCTTCTCCTCCAACTCCTCTGCTACCTTTTGCATTAACTGGATAAAATGAGCATCAAGCAATTCTGAATGCTCTTCCAACAGTTGCCACTCTTCTCCCTCGTTACAGTTCAGTAGCGCATTAATCAAATTCCGATAGGCTTGGCGGCGTTTTTTATGCATGGAGCTCCCTCCATACGCTCCTATCTTGATTATCCTTTGACCTACGAAGAATGAAGCTTTCCCTTTACAAATATCAACATATTCCCAATGCACAAGGCATTTTTCTGGGGCGCTCGCCCTGCGATGCGAGTTTTAGACTTCAATGGATAAAAACTAATTTTTAATTGAGAAGAGGGGGTGTAAATGAGAATCACCCCAATCACGCCGTTTGGCAGATGGTATTCGAGGACATTGGCTGATTGAAAACTGTCTTCATTGGGGAGGCACGGACGGCGAACCTGCGTCGCCGTATTGAGTGCCGTTTAAAGATGTCATTACGGAAGAAGATATCAGCCCGCAAAAGTCAGGTTATGCTCCGAGGAACCTATCTCTGCTCAAAACCTGGGTTTTAACCCTTTTAAGGGTACATGGCTTTGATTCGATTAAAGGGGCAATCAGTGAAATGAGTCATAATCTGCGTTATATCCTTACTTTTTGTACTTAAGCTTAATTAGCTTTGATTGTCTTGTATTTTATTGAGAATGAAACAGCCCTGCGCCCGTGGCGACCAAAGCCCCAGGGCTGGAACTCTTTGGGGCGATCGCACCGAATCTGGAGCATCGGGCTTCCTGGTTAAGTTTGAGGATGGTTTCTCGTCACCACCTCACATTCACAACATTACCTACAAAGGAGTGGTCATTAATGGACTTATTCACAACGACGATCCCAATGCCGAGAATATGTGGCTGCCAGCAGGTTCTTTCTGGACTCAGCCAGCAGGTGAAGTACACATTACCTCTGCTGATGACAGCAACAACTTAGCGTACATTGAGATCGAGGAAGGACCGTATCTCGTTCTTCCGACTGAGGAGGCTTTTGATAATGGCGAAAAGCCGATTAATGTTTATGAATCGAACATCGTTTGGCTGGACGCATCTAATATCACCTGGATCGATCGCTCTGAAATGTCCGCATCTGCTGATGAAGCAAAGGTAGCCTTTCTTTGGGGCAACCCGCAGGATGACGAGCTAAATGGAACTCTTGTCAAGCTATCACCTGGATTTACGGGCAAGATCCGCAGCCATGGCTCTACCTTCCGCGCTGTAGTAATTCAGGGTAAATCCCAATACCAAATTTCGGGCGAAACAGAGGCAAAAACTTTAGAACCAGGCAGTTATTTCGGCTCGGATGGAGAAACAGCGCATCAAGTTTCGTGCGAAGCAGAGGAGGAGTGCATCATCTACATGCGGACAGAGGGTAAGTACGACGTGATTCCATCTTAGCTCAAGAAGCGATCGCGACTTAGGTAACGTAAATTACCTATTTTATATGAATAAAAATAAACCGCTTATAGTCAATCACTTTGATTCTCAGTCGCGATCGGGCTTCGCTGTGGCACTGCGCGATCGCCTTTCTGGAGCAGCAACTACTTTTGATTACACCCCTCCCAGGGTGGAATTGGCTGAAACTGTTCGATTAGAAATTCAATCATTACGCGAACTCTTGGTGCAATAATCTGGCGACTTGGATAAAGTAGCCAGATAGACGCTTCTGTGACGAGTGGAAATTCTGGCAGCACTTCAATAAGAAGCCCAGACTTTAGACTTTCGCTAGCATTCCAAACGGACTTCATGCCAATACCCATTCCCTGCTCAAGCATTTTTCGCATTGCTTCACCATCGTTAACGGTGTTTGAGAACGAAACGCTAATGATTTGTCCGTCTTCAAATTTCCATCTTGTTTCTCCAAGTGTGACGCATCGATGCGCTGCGAGGTCGCCTGGTGTAGTAGGAATACCATATTGTTCGAGATAGGCGGGAGAAGCCACAAGCAGCCGTCTGTCAGCAGCTAGTTTACGTACAATTAATCTGCTATCTGCTAAGCTTGCATTTCGGATAATTAGGTCATAAGCGCCTTCGATGACATCAAGGACTTCATCAGATAGTCGCAAGTCAAGCTTAACTTGTGGATAGCGAGATTGAAATTTGTCCAGGAGAGGGATGATATACATCCGTCCGAAGGAACCTGGCATTGTCATTCGGAGTACTCCCTGTACCAATTCCTCCTGCCCTCTCACTGCATTTAGCCCAGTCTCCAGTGTCTCTAAGGTTTGTTGAGCGAAGGGCAAAAACAGCTCTCCATCTGTCGTCAGTGAAACTGCTCTGGTTGTTCTGTTGAATAAGCGAAATCCTAAGATTTCTTCGAGTTTAACTAAGCGAGCGCTCGCACTTGCAGGCGAAAGTGACAGGTCATGTGCTGCTGCCGTGACACCACCGAGTTCTGCAATTCTGATGAATAAGCGGAGTGATAAAATATCCATTGATCAAAAATATCCGAATTATCATTTCGTTTCAAGCCCATTTATCTTTTCAATTCGAATGATTAAAATCCAATTATCGCTTCCACAAATTGAAAGGAGACAGCATCATGAAAGCAATGCTTGTAAAATCGTACGGTGAAAATGCGGAGTTTGAACCTGCGGAAATCGAAAAACCTCAAGTCAAAGCGGGTCATGTCCTGGTAAAGATCGCAGCGTCGAGCGTAAACACGGTCGATACGATGATTCGGAAGATGGGCAAGGAGTTACCCCTCTCGCCCGATCCGCCAGCGATTCTGGGTATGGACTTCGCTGGAACGGTCGAGGCTGTTGGCGAGGGTGTCTCAACCTATTCAATTGGCGACGAAGTTTACGGCTGTGCGGGTGGATTAGCAGACTTACCAGGCACGTTGGCTGACTACATAGTGGCGGATGCCAACCTGATTGCCCATAAACCAAAAACCTTGTCGATGCTTGAAGCTGCTGCCTTGCCGTTGGTTGCTATTACTGCTTACGAAGGTCTAACTCGTGCGGGCATCAAGCAAGGGCAGAAAGTTCTCGTACATGGAGGTTCTGGTGGCGTTGGTCATGTTGCTTTGCAACTAGCAAAACACTTTGGTGCCGATGTCTATTCCACGGGGGGTGGTGATAAACAGTTAGCCCTAATTGAACAACTGGGTGCAACTGGCATCAACTACAAAACAGAATCGGTTGAAGAGTATGTTTCCAAACACACGGATGGGACTGGTTTTGATTTGGTTTTCGATTCTGTTGGCGGTGCAAACATGGTTAATTCATTTCAAGCAGCAGCACTTAATGGTCAAGTTGCATCAACCGTTTCGATGTGTGAGCTGGATTTGACGTTAGCTCACTTCAAAGGGTTGTCATTGCATGTCGTGTTTATGCTCATTCCGATGCTGCACAACTTCAAACGAGAACAACACGCGGAAATTCTTCGGAGCATAGCTCAGATTGTCGAGTCAGGCGGATTAAAGCCCGTACTTGATGAAGAGCATTATTCGCTCGAACAAGCTGGGCAGGCTCATGCTCGTTTGGAAAGCGGACAAGTGATGGGCAAGGTCGTTATTGAAAACTAAGACGGTTGCTACTGGAGCGAATTTCTAAGGCGCACAGAATCCGTTTTAGAGAAAGCTTTTCAAGTATTGATTTTGAGCGAGCGAACAAATTAAGGAGAACTTCAATGAACTATGACAACTTCACTACGTTTAACGTTCAGGTCGAAAATGCGATCACTTGGGTCACGTTCGACTATCCGCCAGTTAACATCCAAGGCACGGCGATGCTTGATGACTTAAATAATTTAGCAGAACAATTGGAGAGCGATCGCACCATCAAAGTTGTTGTATTTCAATCTGCACATCCCGAGATATTTGTAGCCCATTACGATATTGGTCTTTTAAAAGATATGTCAAAAAACCAATAATATCGTCAACACGGGAGTGGAACGCGCACCAAGAGATGCTCATCATGCCGAGAGCATTTCCTCCCGTCAAAATCCGAGAGTACATGGATACACTTCACACCAAGGCAATCTTTGTAAACGATCGAGATGTTAATTAGAAATGAAAAATTTTGAACCAATAAACAAAGGGTATAATAGCGTTTTTCAACCCAACCAGTTGAGTGTGGGAATTGTAGTTCCGATTGAAAATTACGCTCAAAGTCCCGTGCCAACTATGAAGCATCATTTAGCCAGGGTGCAGCTAATCGAGCGACTGGGATTCAAAGCATTATGGCTGAGAGATGTTCCCTTTAACGTACCGACCTTTGGAGATGCTGGACAAACCTTCGCTCCTTTTACCTATCTCGGTTATTTAGCTGGTCAGACAACAGATATTGCTTTAGGAGTCGCCAGTATTGCTTTACCCTTACATCATCCCGTTCATGTGGTCAAATCTGCTGCCACAGTAGATCGATTGTCTGAAGGTAGATTAATTTTAGGGGTGGCATCGGGCGACAGATACGAAGAGTATCCTGCAATGGGAATAGATTATCAAAATCGAGGAGAACTATTTCGGGAAGCATTTGCCTATATCAGTAAAGCCCAGGAAAGTTTTCCCATTTTGGAATCAAGCCACTATGGAAAATCTCTAGGAAACATTGATGTACTGCCAAAAGCTACTGCACACAAAATTCCCTTATTAATTACTGGAAGTAGTCGGCAAACCCTGGAATGGAATGCAGAACATGGAGACGGCTGGATGTCTTATCCCAGAGAATTATATCTACAGCAAAACACCATAGCCCAGTGGCGCGATCTGGTGGCAAAAACCCCAACTTACAATAAGC
>JAAUYH010081140.1_pt1 | contig 10328 bp, 8 predicted proteins | sample 7278061 | NCBI WGS metagenome assembly JAAUYH01 (sample SAMN14350203, study PRJNA611818) | marine sediment metagenome | isolation source: surface marine sediment (0.6m) | place: French Polynesia: Moorea | collected 2018-08 | reverse complement strand
AGATTGCAGTCGAAAATGAGAGGTATTGACATCTTCTATAGGTTATTTCACGATTCAGTATGATTCTGACGTTGAAAAAACTAGCCAGAATGGCGAAAACTGCAACGTGATGATCACTGTTCGAACGATGAAATCTTACAATCTGTCGCTCACGTTCTTGACCTGGGTCTGAAGTGCAAACGTGTCAACGAAAACTGAGCAGTACTCCAGTTCCTCGTGAGCCAATCCGATATTGTAGTATAATAACCGCCCTAATATGATGTTTTTCGATGTTGCTCACTAGCTAACGGCTGTGTTGCTGTCAACGCCTATTACATTTGGATATTCACTCTGTTTTTCGTATGGAACTATTTTTATTTTTCCAAATAGTGTTACTCTAGCTTGAAACAAGGTTTTAGAGCAGCGATCTCACAACAATAAACTTATGCTACTTCGGGAATACGAGATCGCCTTTTTGCTAGAGACAGGGGTGACTTATCTTCGGTCCTAGGCAGTGGAGTGGGCTTTCAACCTACGGTTTCGTATTTCTCCTACTCCATATGGAGTAGTCTACCTATTTATTTCCCGCAAGCCAGGTTTCGTTTCCTACTTTTCATGAGTTATAAGAAATATGAGATATTTCACGATTTCACCGTAGACACGATTCTCACGAGTACCATCTGTACTGTTACAGTTATGTAAACTCTACTTGCACTCAAAGCACATCAGGGGCGGCTCCTGGAGGAGGGCCCGGCTATTATGCAGGAGAGCCATAGGCGTCCTGCCGGCAAGGTTGTTTTGTCAGTAAAGCGGACACTGTCGAATATCTGTTACGAATGTAATGTTTCTATCATACCCATCGAGCAATATAGAAACTACCTCGGCCGCCGATTTCTCTGTTACCGATGTATCATCCTGCGCCGCTTCTTCTTGATTTCTCCTTCGTCTGTTTTAAAAATTATACTACTACATAAATACTATATAATACTATCGTACTAATATTAGAACTGAAAGATTAGATACTAAAATTGAACCTCCCCAGTGGGATTGCAGTGGTCTCTGGGCAGGAAACCCCCAACATGTGCTCCTGTAATGCATGGTGCCACCTACTTTGTTTAGTTCCCCCAGCGCTTTCCACCAGTGGGATAAGTAAGGGTCGTTGCACCACAATAGGAAATAAGAAACTCAGAGACTGAAGATGGCAGAGATAATTTAAGTAAACATTAAAACAGTAATGCAGTCTCTGAATTTTCTAATACTTAGTTACAGTCCTAGTACTAAAAGAAAGAAATGCTCAAGCTTGTATTTCGTATATATTTCGCCATAAAGTCAAGAAAAAATCACTAACACAATTAAGTTCAGAAAGAGGTAGTACGGCTTAAGTTCGAAACTTAATGCAAAATAAGCCAGAGTTGTAGGAATCCGGCATTTTACCGTTGAAGACGGGTGTAGATTTCCAACAGCGCAAACTTTATGACGATAATTTTTTAGACCAGAGCTGTAGCTTAACCAACAAGAAATTCCATAAATTGTTCGAACTTCTGTGCTTCCAATGAATAACTTTATTAGCACCACAGACTAATAGCTAACCAGGTATAGTTATTCGGTAATATTGCATCAGCCACATAAAATAACTAATTCATCCTTGTATTCGAAGCCAAAAGTGAATAAAATACTATCGAATATTTTGAAATGATTGAAATAGGTTTTTCCGAAAGGGGTCTGAAACGAAATAAATTATTCATTATTCCAACCATACTATACTTTTCATCTCGATGTGAGCTGCACGAATAGATAAGCGTGAAAGGCACTGATGTCATCAATTCTCTGCAATTATTTTCTTTGAATACAAAAAAGAGCAGTTTTACTCACTGCCAACGTAACAAACCTTGATGTAGAACATTTCTATTACTACTGGGCACTAGAACGGCGAGATCAGCTCTTGATTACTCTATATCTGAGTGTCTATTCCATTCTAATGATACTCGATTCTGGGGAAAATGATGACGTACAAAAATTAAACGAGATAAAATTAGCTGAAAAGTATACTTCGAAATTTTATTCGCCAATACAAATTATTCATTAGTAATCCAATTATTGACAAGTAATTTATTCACAGAAGTGACATCTGAAATAAAGTAATTCTCACAAATTATTCTCAACTGGTCGCATACTTATTATTTCTGTACATCTACATATTGCATTCAATTCATTTTTGATAGCCCATGCTGAATTCGTAAGTGCATGTACTGATTCCATCATACTTGATGTGCGTCACGAACGCAATTGTCTAGTCAACGAGAAATAGTTTTCAACTTAAAACTGGGCCCACTCAGCTGTACGATGAGTTTTTCTCAAATAGAATGGTGGTTCAGACGACAAAGTCACGGAGGTAGAATTTCCAGCACTAGCAAGTATGAATTGTACAGTAAATTCTCTGCATGCTTCCGCTTAAAGGTGAGAAACATGTCGAACAAATTGGTCTACATTTTCACTTTTGTCGCCTTCAACTGCTGTGAAAAAGGCGTCTCGTGCTTTCGTTCGATCGGATTCGCATGACAACTTTCTACGCTCGCCAAAATCCACAATCGTTCGAGTAGCGAAAGTGCGAGTTGAATTAGCCTAAAGTTAAGAACCGCAAACTTATCGAAATCATTATTGATCATTCCACATCGACTTGGCGAAATCAATTTTTCAATATGATTCCGCTTATTCACTAACACAGTTGCCAGTCCGATCTCAATAAATTATTGATTGCTAGTGTCAGGAGCGGGTTCAAGTATAAGGCAACCACTGGATAATACTGTACTCCGATTTATTTTCGACAACCTATGATTGCGACGAATCAATTTCATCGGACCTGACTAGGCCAATGGCTTGCTTTGTCGTATACGGAACAGACATCTCTCGTGTGTAAAGCTTACATTGTTGATATCTTACAAAGAGGACCGAGTTCAAACATGTTACACTGTCACAAGCCTTCTCATCAGCAGAGCACTGATTCTCGGAATCGTGCTTCATCTCTGCTACCCAGGTTCAACCGCACTACTCTCTAGCTTGCTCTTTGAACATCGATATAGCACTGAACTAAGTTTAATGCTTTTGTATCTCGTCCATACCAATGCTGCATTCTTCCGGTTTACACTGATAGGTTACCTACTTGTCGAGCACAAGTGATCGGTACCATGAAAATACACTCTACCACATTGGAGACAGTAGCGTCCTGGAACAAACCGGCCATTACGCTTTACGATCTCAGCAAGTCTAGCGACCTTTTGTTTGGTGTTCTACTCTTAATACTGAGAGTAGCCAAACGGTCTCAACACTTTGACAGACCTACTGAAACCAAACGAGTAATGAATGATCTGCTGAATACAGTTCACTTTCACGATTGGTCTGATGGGTGCCAAAGAATTCGACAATAGGAACGGGGCGAAGGACCAGTTACCCTCGACCTAAACGCTAGAGACACGAAGCGGATGGAGTGATTAGACGGGCAGAGCCCACGTCTGATTAGCGTTTCGCATATTGGTACACGACCACGCGTTGTTTATTGCAATAAGCCAGCACATGGGGTACATGGCCAAGCGCAGTCAATCCATGTGCATTGCGGTCTGCACGATCAACCACTCGCGTGCTGCAGCGCGCAGAACGAGCTAGTTCGCCTGCTGCGGAGGGGCCTGCGTGTTGTTGTTGCGCGCACGGTTGCGCCCACCACGACGGCCACGGCCGGAGCGGTAGCGGTTGCTGCGCGAGTGAATATTGCCCACTTCACCAAATGTCTCCATGTCGGCCGCGCGGCGTTGAGCAGCGTTCGGGCGCTCACGCGGCATTTCCTTTTCCGGTACGAGTTGATCGAAGAACCCACGACTCTTATCGTACGGCTGCGCAATTGCGGGCATGCCAGGAATAGTTTCAGGCTGCTCATCGATGGAAACCTTATCAAACTTTGTATGCATCGTTTCAAAGTCGAAATCCTCAGTCGGGACTTCGATACCCGGTCCCTTGCGCGCCTTTCGTCGGCCACCTCGACCACCTCGTCGCGTAGATCCGGGTGCTGGAGGAGGGGCTGCAGTTCCAGTCGCGTTTGCAGGCGGGGCACGACGAGGCGGAATGGCGCTCTGATTACTGCGCCCGGCGGGAGGTCCCCAGTTGCGCAGCTGCGGCGGCGGTCCCCATCCTTTGTACTGCGGTTGGGTCGGCGCAGCAGCACTAGTCGGCTGCTGTAGCGGGCGTAGTGCAGGCTTTGCAGTAGTGGCGGGTGGTGGTACGGCGACACCGGGAGGCAACGGTCGTAGTCCCGTCTTTGACGTTTGCTGCAAAGGCTGCAGCGCTGGCTGAGGGGCAGACGCTTTCGGAGGCACAGGGGCCGACGCTTGAGGCAGAGGTCGTAAAGCCTGTTGTGGCGCAGGTGGTTTCGACGGCTCGGGCTTGACGTCTTGGTGACGACTCGTGACGGGCGCTGCTCGCTTTTCATTTTTCGGTGCCGGGTTCGCAACTTTTGGCGCGTTTTGTGGCAAAGCCGGCTGAGGCGCAGAAGTCATGGGTGCAGAAACTTGAGACATGCCGTTAACCTGCGCGCTCGGGACAGTCGATCCCTGCTGCACGCTGTTTCCTAACGCCGCGGAAGATGGCGGCTGATTGTGTTGCGCGGGCGCTAAAGAGGCGGGAGGATACGCATAGCTCACGGGCACCTGCGGCTGCGAGACTGGTACTGGTATCGGGGCGCTCACGGTTTGCTGCAGCGGTTGAGGCACCCTCGGCGCGACGCTTGAGCGCGCGACAATCGCAGGGTCGTGGTACGGCTGCATTGGCGGCGGGGGCGAGAACTGCAGCGGATTCAGCACCTGCAAGTCGAGGATATCAGCGCCGCGGAAGATGACATAGTCGTACACCGAGTTCACAGGCGGCACGGCACCTTCGGGGCGGTTGCGGTTCTCGGTTCCAAACGAGCGCACGTTGCGCAGTGCGACAGTGCTCTCGTTCGTGTCGATGGTGAATAGGATGCCCTCGTAGCGTATCTGGCTCTTCGAGATGAGCGAAATGGGGCGCCCGATGTACGTGTACGGGCTCGCGGCGTTCGCTTGCGGCGGCGGCGCGCCGCCAACCTCAGTCATCGTCGGCAGTCGTGCGTCAACCTGACGCACTCGTTTCCGTCGACTGCGAGCTTGCGTGATGTGACGGCAGGGCAAAGCGGCGCCGCGCGGTTTATGAGAGAAAGATCGAAATTTCGTCACACACGTGGCACATTTGTTCCTCGCTCAGGAATTTGCAAATTATATCGAAATCCAAAAGCATACCCTGGTTTTGGGTCGCCAGCGAAACCAAATCCGAAACTTCGCTTACCCACTTTACTCGACTCCTACGCGACCTCTGCATTTCACCACTACTTGGCGGCCGTCTCTTTCGCACACGACTTGCCTTTTAACGCACTACTTAACTCGATGTACGATCCTGATTCCTACTTTCGTCTCACCACCCCCTAGAACTGCGACTCTACCAAAACATTCCTCCCTGCGGCTTAATGTTTTCGGCGTGAAAACAGCTCATATTTCTATGAATGAAATGGAACCTCATTTTGAATGGCTTTATGTAGCCCGCTCGTGAATTACATCCCCCGTCGCTCATTCGCCTCTGCATGTACCGTGCTGTATCGCCGAATCGTCGCCGTCGTACGATTTCACGTTAATGCGACTTCGCTACTTAACATTCGCCCACGCATACTCGTTCATATCTCCGCTCATCGCATCCATGGTTTTCTCAATATGCGCCACATCGCGCATATTCTACATACAAAGATGATTTCACTAGAGTCAGTCGGAGACAAGATTACTGGATATTCGCTACTCGAAAGGTCGTCAAGCAACGAAGCTACAATGAGGAATGCAGGTCAAAACCTAACTCTGTTCCTAGTGGCACAGAAATCTGTTGGGTGGTGCCCAAAGAAAAAGAACCCCATCATAAGATAGTGCAAAAGTTAGAAAATATTAAATTTTTAAGGTCGACTTCGCACTGCACTATCTTCGATAGTACAGTGTACTATTTCAATAGCTGGTAGTTTCTCTTGTTTGACACCACTCGCTAGTTGACACTGCACGAGGCTGAGTAAGGGTTATTTCGAGAACTCAATGTAGGTGTACTGTACGTAAAGGATTCATTTCTTTGCTCGTTGGAATTAAAAATAGTTCATATCCTTCGCGTTACCCTCGAGATGCTCGGAGTAGCAAATCTTCCCTGCTACAATTGACAGTGTACGGTACTAATTTAAACAAGTATCATTTGCCCATACCATCGTAGAAGGAAATCGTTTGCAGGTTTAATCATTGTTACTCAGAAACTTTTGGACTGTGTTGAGAATCTACTTCATCTCGTTAATTTTTGCGTCTAATTCAAGTTTATCTGCGGGAATGCGCAAGTCGTGTAGGCTTTGCCGTCGACTTTATCCTTCTCAACCACACAGGTTAGATATTTGGCGAACTTGAACCAAATGGGAGAAATACTCCCACTTTCTGTGGCGAAGGTGATGAGGTATTCCATTGGCCGTATTTCTACCGATGAGAAGTGAGGATTTAACCGTGGAAGAACACTTTGTGGACTAAGTTACCCTTCACTCATTCAAATTCAGACTCAACGACATAGATGTTTACAGAATTGCTTGTCTCCCACAAAAACCGAGAATTGTTAATACACAAGAACAGCTATTAGAGAAGATTGCGCACTGCGACAAAGCAGGTTAGACATTGTACTGATTTGACTCCTAACTACACGCTGCATACGAATCCTGCTGCTTCATATCAAATAACTACCACGGTGGCTAGATATGTTCTACTGCTACTTCTTCCTCCTACTATTCTGACTGCAGTATCGTACTGCACTTCTTCCATGCTGTGCTGTACAATGTGTTGTGCCCAGGAAACCGTGGAGCCGTACAAAGCTCGTTTCGCAAGACGTGCCACTATTCCCTAGGTTAATAGAAAAAATTATGAGAGCACCAAGTTCATGGTTGTTTGACGATTTCGTCATTAATTTGCCATTATTTAGATCCTTATATTGCACCAAAAAGCGACTTCTTTCATGGACTACTTTATACGGTAATCTGCCAACCCCTCATTTTGCATGGTCAGCTGGAGAATTTTCACACTGCTGTAGCTGAAGTCAGTCATTGTTGAATTTCTGAGCTGGATCTGAATGACAAGTTGAGTAGCCAATCAGAATGCAGGGGTTGACCTAATCAAGTGAGCCACCCTTGCTGTCGCATCATGCGACCAATTGGGTCAGTTCACATGACAACAGCGTCACTGAAATTATGTCGCTCACTATTTTTCGCTCTATTTCAGCATTTTCATGGGTGTGTTTCGGAGTAAGGCCCATTAGACAGCCACTCGAAGCGTCATAGGAAAACTCCGATCGAAGCATGACCATGCGTTGTTTCATACTTCTAGAAGTAGAACAGTATTAATAGCGCATATGCTGCTCCGCCTAGTCAAAACCAAGCGGTCATTGCGCACTTCTCTCTTTCCCTATTCGTCTCACGAGCAACCTCCATCCTTTCCACGCTCTCGACAGCCTCGATCTAGTACACTCTCTGAAAACATGGGACGTACGCCGGGAGGTGGCGTTTCACTGTGGCGACTGGCTGCAGTAAACGCCTGTTCTCTGGGCTTTGGATTAACCGATGGGGTTTACTTTGTGTTCATTTTGTCTACCTTGATGTCGCTCTCCAAGTCGCGTTTCATCGCTTTTAGCGCGGTGGCGCTTGGTGGCTTACTAGCGGCGATAGCTGCGCCGATCGCTGCAGTAGCGTCGACTACCATCGACCGTAGAGCGACTATCACCTACTCCATGCTGCTCGCTGGCGCTTTTTGCTGTATCGGTATGGGATACATACTTTCTCCCTACTCATTATCTCTCACCGTACCACTTGGTGAATGGCGCACATACTTCGGTATCGCACTTGCGGGAATATATCGCGCATGCGTTCAGGCATCTCCTGTCGTGCCTTGCATTATGGACGGCGCCGCAACCAGAGGAGATCAAGAGTCATTCCCAATTCGTCGCGACTTGTCACTATCTTTCTTCTATCTTTTCTATCGCATCGGCGCTTTCACCACTTCCCTCATTATTGCATTGCTCCCTGTGCGACACGTCAAGGATATTTTTCCTATCATGGCTTCGGCGGCTGGGATTTCTTTGATCCTCACAACTATCGCTACTATTTCGTTCCCACGCGAGGGCGGATCCAAGAACCCCCCGCAGCAAAAGGATGAAGAGAGTTCGGGTGATGACAGCGAGTTCAGTTACAATGTCGCCGAGATTTTTGAAGACGCGAGTAAACCCAAGGATCCCGCGCTCGAGCCATTCCGGTATCGTTTCGCAGACCACATGAACAACGCTCTATTCAAGGCAGACAAATGTCTGCTTGCCTGCTACGTTGAGATTTTCTACTATGGAATTGCATTCGGGAGTTTGTTCGAAATTACATCGTGCTTCTTCAACGACAAGTTTGGCCTCCCACAGGGATCAATTGACGGAATCAAGTGGGCATCATATGTGGCCTTGATTGGTCGGGGTATCGGACTTATCCTCGATGCTTCGCTACCAACTCTAGTGTTCCGCCCTGGTGCTCGCAAGTTTACGATGACCGTGGCGTGGGCGCAAGGCTCATTCTTTGGCACATGCTTATTGTTTGCTTTGATTTGGCTGCGTTATCTTGATAAGTATGTGGCTCTCATATCGATTTCGCTGTTGTATGTGACTGTGAGCACCCACAGTTTGTTCTCCTTGTTGAGCTGTGGATCGTTGGTACTACCGAAATACCGCGCAACTTCGTTCGCAGTGCGAGCAAGCATTAGCAACGTTGGCATCCTTATCGGTGCAGCAGTCTCGGGCTACATCACGACGGCAGGAAATTGGGGCTGGGTGTTCCTTTTCTGTTCTACTGCCTGCTCAGCGTCGGCGTTTGCGGCTGCATTCGCAGGATCTGTTGAACGAGAAGAATATGCCGGTGTCGCTGCAAATGCCAACCCATTATTCAAATATCTGGCGAAACGCACAAAGAGCCGGGTGCGAGGCTCGCATGAATAGATTTAGATGTTTATTTTCGATAGCACGCTTACTTTTCCTGTGTAAACCACTTCGCATTAGATAAAATTGAACTTGTTCCGTACTCCCTCCGTTCAAAAATACTTGACCAGATTTGGCAAACCTTACGGATTATCACCTTCGCGTAGTACTAGACATCCACAGTTGGTACACAGGTACTTGGTGTCATTCTCAATCTAGTAGCAGTACTTACAGGTGCTTCATGAATCCGGGAAAATACGCATTGAAATTTTCCTCCGTAAAATGTCTAGTTGTCGTCCAATCATCTTCATCCTCATCTGTTGTTTTCGACCGAACTATCAGTGATAGTTCATTCACACAACTATACTGAGCTGACTGATGACCGAAAAGAGGTGTTTAATACAAGATGCAGGCGTTGTATGTGAATGGTAAAATTCAGAAGTGTATGGAGAGTTCTCTGCGTGTAGGAGGTGGAGACAACAATGAACTACCACATTTGAAGAACAAACACGGCCGAATAGTCGGGAGACCGGCAACTTGTGACGCTATCGTGGGCAATATAGTCGTCAACACTGAGGAAGAGATGTTCACGTGAACCTAACACTGACTAGAAAATTGCGTTCAATTATTTCTTATCACGAATTCTTTGGTTCATCAGATAAATCAATTTCGAAATCAGATTTGTTTGTACATCGCCGATGTCGGCACTAGGCTCGGGTAGAACAGAAATTGTTCAAGGCAGTTTCGTTTTCGTTGCCCTTCGTAATCAAAGGGTAGCATTTTAATAGTGCCAAATGGTTCTAGTGCGTATTGACAACATAGCTGCGTAAGGTAAAATAGTAACTATCAGTTGCTGGTGTATTTCACAACGACCCTCGGAGAATAAATCCGATATTATTGTTTTCCGGATAATCACCACAAACAATTTTAGTCTCATCCAGTTGTGGATACCAGTTGCACTTGATAAGCAGATATTTCGAATAAAAAGAATTGATATATTTTAGAAGAATAGAAAAAAATATGAGTCATGTAGTGAGAAAATATGAATTTGTGACAAAATTAATTTCGAATACATCAGGTAGTGTGACTTGAGTTTAACAAAATCGGGAGGTAAATAATTTTTGTGAGCATGTCTGCGGAATTATTATCAGACTTCACATCCACCAAGTGAATTATTCCGCTAGCGATTGCAGCTAATACGAAATGATACTTGATGCCAATGTGCTTCATTCTGGCGGAGACTCGATTGTTCAGAGCAAGCGTTTTAGCCGCTATACTGTCGATTT
>JAAUYH010060058.1_pt1 | contig 10329 bp, 5 predicted proteins | sample 7278061 | NCBI WGS metagenome assembly JAAUYH01 (sample SAMN14350203, study PRJNA611818) | marine sediment metagenome | isolation source: surface marine sediment (0.6m) | place: French Polynesia: Moorea | collected 2018-08 | reverse complement strand
TCCAGAGGTGATAGACAAAATCGATGAACCATCTTTTAAAGAAAGTCGCTTGCTTTGTACTTGGATGGAACCTCCTCCATCTCCACTTGCATCAACTGAAGCTTTTTGCGACAGTTGGATATTACCAAAATCCTCAATACCTGAATACCCGAAAGTAAAACCAGAATTATTTTGAATAATATTAACTAAACCAGGTGAAGCAACACTTCCTAATTCTATTCTTCCTGACTCTGCTCTGAGATTCCCACCTTCTAAAGCGATATCACCACCAACAAGCGCTAAAGTTTTCCCCGTTGGGGTTTGTAATCCTGGAACATCATCTTGAATTGTTGCAAATGTAGATTGTTCGACTTCATAAGTTAAATTATGACCATCACCTTTTATGGTTATTTTTTCTGGATTTTGGGGAATTTGTAAACCAATCGGAATACTAATTTTTAATAATGGTACTTCTTGGGGATTGCTTGCACTGAAAAAACTTCCATCAGCAAACTTAATACTTTCTGCTGTCGTTCCCACAAACGAACCCCTGATATCCAGTCGAGCATTTGGTCCGAAAATAATTCCATTTGGGTTGAGTAAAAATAAATTCGCATTACCCAAAACACCTAAAGTTCCCAGAATATCGGAACGATTTCCTCCTGTTACCCGACTAAAGATATTTTCTATCCCAGCAGGATTAGCAAAATCAACTCTTTGTCCTTCACCCACATTAAAATCTTTAAAACTGTGGAATAAATTAGAACCTCGAACAGCACCACCATCAATCCGGTCAACATTAGAATTAACAGGAGTGACAACGGAATTTTCTTTTCCTAAAGTTTGGTCTGATGTAACTTGAGGGAGGACAGTATTACCAAAAGAAATCAATGCTCCAGCAGTAATCACAGGAACTGAGAACCAAAACTTTTGTTTTAGGTGAAGAAGTCGCCATTTTGCAACCATAGTAAATTAACCCCATGATTGATGGAATTGGAGAGTTGTTTGGAGATGCTCACCTTACCGATGTAAAACAATACCGATGAGATTTAATTTGATTGTCAATGCTTGGAATAAATTCTAAATAAAATATATCAAAATTAGTGATTTTGTTATGAATTAGCAAACATGAACAATAAACAACAAAAATACTTGAAATCACACTCTTAATACTTTACTCTTTACTTATTTACTAGCTAGCTGATTGATTTTAGACCTGTGATGACAAGTTACAATAGAAAAAATTATTTGAGTAGTCTTTTTTTGTTTTCTTAACATTTGTGCATTTTCGGTATTTCTCTATACAAAAATTTTTAAAACATATAATAATTCGATTTGATCCATGTTAGCAACATGTATCTGAACCCTAGGTGGTGCAGTTATAGGTATAAATTTAGTGAAATTGGTATTTATCTTCATGTTCAGTTTATAACTCAACTATCTGATTTATAGGTTTTTATTTAATTCGTTTTATGCACTTCAAGGAGATCTGCATAAATTTATGCAACCATAAACCTAAGAAATATGTAGTTAATCTTTTTGCTGTGCCTGAAGATAAAATTCACGCAATTTAAGGGATTATGAACAATGCAAGCTAACTCATTTTTTACAGTTGATAGCCAGCCAATTACCTTTGAACAAGCTCTCAAGTACCTACAATCTTCAGGGGAAATGGGGAATTTTGTCGGAGAAATTCTACGTCAACATATTTTAGAACAAGAACTACTGTCAAGAGAAGAGCTACAAATAAATCCAGTAATCATAGAGCAAGCAATAATTAATTTTCGTTTAGAACAACAATTAACTGAACCTAAAGTATTTGAGCAATGGCTTACAAGTAATAATCTAACCTATGAAAGTTTTCATCACAGATTTGAAAAGGGATTTCAACTTGAAAGACTAAAAGATGAAATTACTTTACCCAAATTACAAGAAGTTTTTATTGAAAAAAAGATTTTTCTGGATCGAGTAGTCCTCTCTCGTTTGATTGTTGAGAATCAAGAATTACTAGAAGAACTTAAAACCCAAATTGAAGAAGGAGAAGCAAGTTTTGAGAAGTTAGTTCAGGAATATTCCATTACAGAAGACAAGATTTTTAATGGGATGATGGGGTTGCTCAGTCGCGGACAACTACCAGATGAACTTAGAGCTGCTGTTGACTTAGCCAGTCCTGGAGATTTAATGGGACCAATAGAAATTGAAAAAAATTGGTGTTTGTTCCGAATGGAACAATGTATCAGCGCATCACTCAGTGACGAGCAACTTAAGGAAACCCTGAAAAACGAGATTTTTGAACAATGGTTAACACAAAAGATTCAAGAAAAAGAAGTGCAGTTAACAATGTAGCTGTAGCGAATGAAATACTTAATATAGTTTGGGAAGATTTACCTTGGTGTTTACTTTCTCCGGAACAACAAACACAATTCAAAGATCTAGCTCAGACCAGTCACTATTATTTAGGAGAAAAGCTTTGGTCTACTAATATTCCAGGAAAACAATTTTTGATTCTTAGTGGTAAGGTACGTTTAAAAGAAGAAAGCACTAACAAATCCCTTGCTAATTTCACAATTGGAGACTGGTTTGGTGATTTACTAGAACTTTCTGGAAACATCAAAGCAGTTGCATCCAGTAAAGAAGTAGTAGTCATTTCCTGGGATGCGACTCTATGGAAAGAAACGAATTCTCCAGCCATCAATGAATTTTGGGAAGATTTGCGATCTCCCCTTAAGAGGGTATCGCAAATAAAATCTCTCTCCCAAGTTCAACAGATATTGGATTATCCATTTGTATCCAGTCTCAACACCGCAGCGGCTTGTTTAACAATGGCAGCACAACAGCTGCAAAGTCCAGTACAGCTAGATTGGGTAAAACGTCAGCTAAAGGGACAACGACCAAAACATATAGTAGCAGCCACTGAAAATTTAGGGATGGGTTTACAAAGGTTGCACGTTTGTTGGAGTGACTTACATCAGCTTTCCTTTCCAGCTTTATTGCACTGGAAACAAGAATATTGGGTGGTAATGTATGGTGTCAGAGGCGATCGAGCCATTATCGCTAACCCTCTAAACCCCAGTCAAACTTGTGAAAGTATTCCCCGATCGATAATTGAATCTGCATGGGATGGACAACTTTGGCTAGTAGAACCAATTCAAAAACAGGAAAAATTTGGTTTGAGTTGGTTTTTACCAGCTATTTGGCGCTACCGTAATTTACTAGGAGAAGTATTATTTGCATCTTTAACACTGCAACTATTGGGATTAGCAAGTCCAGTATTGACTCAGGTAATCATCGATAAAGCAATGGTTCAGGGTAGCATTTCTACTTTAGATGTAATGCTGATAGCCTTGTTTTGCATAGCTTTGTTTGAAGCATTTCTGGGTATTTTACGGATGTTCACTTTTACCCACACTGCTCGCCGTTTGGATCTGAGTTTATCTTCTCAAGTCTTTCGACACCTGATGCAGCTACCCCTGGCTTATTTTGAAGCCCGTCGGGTGGGAGACACTGTTGCAAGAGTCCAGGAGATGGAAAATATTCGTCAGTTTCTTACAGGGACAGCTTTGACAGTGGTTTTAGATGCAATCTTCGTTGTCGTATATCTAGCTTTAATGTTCTATTATGACTTGAAGTTGACGATGGTTGCTTTAGCCGTCATTCCTCTATTTGCGATTCTTATCTTAGTTTCCACACCAATTCTACGACGTTGGCTAAATGAATCTTTCAACCGTAGTGCTGATAGTCAATCTTTTTTAGTAGAAACAGTAACTGGGATTCATGCAGTCAAAGCCCATGCAGCAGAAAGAACAACACGAGAACGCTGGGAAGGATTATTTGCTCGTTATGTGCGTACTGATTTTAAAGCTGCAACCGCTTCCAATATCAGCAGCAATATTGGTAACTTTTTTCGGAGTTTATCTTACCTATTAATTTTAGGATTTGGTGCTCATTTAGCAATTCAACAAAAGCTAACAGTAGGTGAATTAGTAGCATTTCAAATGCTGTCAGGGCGAGTAACAGAACCAATTTTACGGCTAGTACAACTATGGCAAAATTTCCAACAAGTTTTACTTTCCGTTGACCGTTTGGGAGATATTTTAAACGAAACACCAGAAGCAGAATCAGGAACAGGTTTAACTCTACCGTCAGTAGAAGGAGAAGTTACCTTTGAAAAAGTTTTCTTTCGTTATCGTTCCGACCAAGAAGCAATCCTTAAAGGAATTTCCTTTAATATTAAACCGGGAATGTTTGTGGGAATTGTTGGTCGTAGTGGTTCTGGTAAAAGTACTCTTTCCAAACTTTTACAGGGACTATATCAATCGGAATCTGGTCGTATATTAATAGATAATTTTGATGTCAAACTTGCAGATTTAGCTTCTTTACGACAGCAAATTTCTGTAGTGCTCCAAGATGATTTTCTGTTTAACAGTTCTGTTTTAGAAAATATCACCTTAAGCAATCCAGAAATTACTCCTGAACAAGTCATCAATGCAGCTAAATATGCAGCAGCACATAACTTTATTAGCGAATTACCTCAAGGTTATGAAACTAATGTAGGAGAAAGAGGTACAGCACTTTCCGGTGGACAAAGACAAAGAGTCGCTTTAGCACGTTTATTTCTTTCCCAAGCACCGATTTTGATTTTAGATGAAGCAACAAGTGCTTTAGATAGTGAAACAGAACAAATAGTGCTGAAAAATATTAAAGAAGTAGCTCGGAATCGTACAGTATTTATGATTGCTCATAGGTTTGAACCTCTCAAGCAAGCAGATTTAATTCTGGTTTTGGATAAAGGTGTATTAATTGAACAAGGAAGCCATGCAGAATTAATCAAACAACAGGGATTATATTGGTCATTATACCAGCGTCAAAAATCTTCTATATAATTTTATATAGCTAAAAAAGCTAAAAATAAATTTTATTCTAGTCCTTAACTTTGGATGTTGATGATTTAAGGACTAGATAGTTTCGTATTTATTTTTTACTATTAGTTTGAATCCTTAATTCAATCATATTTAAACTAGTTTTAATTATCAAAAAATTATTTTTTTCATAAAAAAACTATATTGACCAATTATCTGCATAATCTCACAATGATATTTTCCTATTAATAAATAGAGTAAACAATCAGCTATTCACATTTATGCTAATTAATGACAAAACAAAAAATACTAATGGTACAACTACCAGCTTAGATACAACTGGAAATTTTCAAGTATTAGACAACTCTCTTGGTTCTCATGACTTAAATAATTACTCTCTCTCTAAATTCAGAAGTCAGAGTAGTTCTAGTGCTACTAGTAAAACTTCTTCTGCTACAGATCCTAACGGAACTTTTTCTAGAGCCACTTACATTGGTAAGTTAACAAACACAATCACCAACAGAGGTAGAATAGGTGGTCAAGCCTCTTATGGTAAAGACGAGCATGACTTTTACAAATTTAGGTTAAATAGTAACCGCGATGTTACTTTGAGTCTTTCTGGCTTGAGTAGAAATGCAGGTTTAGCAATATATGACAGTTCTCAAAGACTAATTTCTTGGTCCAACAAAGGTGGTAATAATGCTGAGTTTATTCGCCGCTCACTTTCTAAGGGTGATTACTACGCCTTGGTTTATAAGTATTCTGGTAATGGTACAAATTATAAACTTACAACTAAACTCAATTTGAGTAAGTATATTGCTGGAAATTTAAGAGCTAATACTTTCTCACTGGATTCTCGTTACGACAAGATGATTTTCTCTGGGAACGGTAATGTCGATTATGGCAGTGGTAAGCGAGATATTCTCAATCTCTCTAGGATTTCCTCTAAAAGTGTAAAGTTCAATTTTGCAAACACTCGTGGAGGTGGCGTCCTTTATAACTCTGGTAAAGGTAGTCGTGTATTTGATGCTATGACACTGAGTAACGGCAAAAAAATATTATTCGAGGGAATCGAAACCATTCGCTTTAGCGATCGCACTATTAACTTGTCAGTCAAACCTAACGATCCTTTGTTCAAGAAGCAATGGAATTTACACATGATGGGGGTTCACAATGCGTGGCGTTTCACCAAAGGGTCATCAGGAGTATTGGTTGGTGTACAAGATACAGGACTAGGAACTAATAGTCGGGGTTTCATCCACTCGGATTTACGTAAAACTACAATTTATAGGAATAACTATCAAGATGAATTTTTCCGTGAAATTAGGGGTAAGAATTATGGAAGAAAATTTACTTCTCATGGAACAGCTGTTCAAGGGATAATTGCGGCTGCAACTAATAATAGACGGGGTATGAGTGGAATCAACTGGAATTCTCGAGTTTTCCATATTGATGTTCTCGATGGTAATAAAAACGACCAATCTAAAGCAAAAGCTACTCAAAATATGATTAATGAGGCTAATCGAAATGGACAGCGCCTTGTCATCAATATGAGCTTAGGTGGTGGTAGTACCAGTAGTGCATTTGAAAAATTGATTGCCCGAAATCAAAAGAATGCCCTCTTTGTAATAGCATCTGGTAACGATAATCGTAATAGTATTTCATATCCCGCACGTCTTGCAAGTCGGTACAGTAATGTTATTTCTGTAGGTGCTTCCTGGGGAACTCGCGATACACGTGGTAAATTGAGGACACCTGGTACTCGCATTTCTTACCCAGGATCGTGGGGTTCTAACTATGGAGATGGATTAACCCTGATGGCTCCTTCTGAAGTTTATACTACTAACGCGAGGCGCAACTCATCAGGAAATGTTGGTTTCGGTTATGCTACTCGCTTTAATGGAACTTCCGCAGCAACACCCCATGTTACAGGAGTTGCTTCATTAGTTTGGAGTGTAAATAGTCGATTGAGCGCCACCCAAATTAAGTCGATTATGTCACAAACAGCATACGACCTTGGTACAAGAGGCTATGACAGAGTTTATGGTCATGGATTTGTTAATGCTGATGCTGCTGTTCGACGGGCTATGGCATTAGCAAGAGGTGCCGCATAATTTCTACAACCTTGAAATAGGATAAAAGCAGTTTTGAAAAGCTCCTCAAGAAATTTTTCAAAACTGCTCTTACAAATTATTCATCAAAAAAAACTGAGATAGTTCTCATGACGACTTACTGGACAAAAATTTTAGGCAGCTTAATTTGGAAAAAGCCGCTGATCCATTATTTAATTCTAGGATTGGCAGTATTGACTTTGACTAGTTGCTCATATCCAACCCAAGCAGAAAACTCGCCTAAATTATTTTCAAAATTTTCAAATTCGACTCATCCTTCACAAGGTGGTAATGTGAGTAATCTGATTAAATTTAAAGTGATTAATTTTGGATATAGCCCTTTAGAAGAAAATTTTGAACCTGATCCCAAAGTGCTTGTATTTCGAGATAAGAAGACATGGAGTAAATTTTGGAACACAATTTCAATTTTAGATTTGAATTTGCAAAAACCTCCCGTTCCCAAATTCAATTTTGAGGAAAAGATGATTATTGGATTAACTTCTGGTTCTAAAACTACAGGAGGTTATAAAATTCGTATCAATAAAATTGAGTCATTTCAAGAAAAACAGGGTAGACGCTGGATAATTCACTATACCGAAATCAGACCCGATGAGAGTTGCATTCTAACTCAAAAACCAACAACTCCCAACATTTTTATCTCCACAGATAAATCAGATATTTACTCTATTGATTTACAAGGGAAAAAGATGATTTATTCTTGTTCTAATTAACTACAATTTTCCACCGGGAATTTGTTTCCATACATAAATTATCTAAACTTCAATTTCAAACATATTTATGATTAAGTTCTCCTAATTTTCAAGGAGCAGGAATTTCCTATGCAAAATTCACATATTACACCCTCAGTAATAAAAACTCGTCAAATTCGCCAACAATTAGTCCAAAATGAAGATTACTTATCTTACGAATTAGGACAAGCAGTTAAAAAATTGCCACCTTTTTATACTCGTATACTTGCAGGAAGTATTAGTTTATTGGTATTCAGTATTCTTACCTGGGCACATTTTTGTAAAGTGGATGAAGTTGCAGTAACTCAGGGTAAATTAATTCCTTCTGAAAAAATACGTCCTTTACGTTCGGTGGGAGAAGGAGTTATTAAAGAAATCAAAATTAAAGAGGGAGATAGAGTAAATAAAGAAGATGTTTTAATTGAACGTGCTCCAGATTTATCGGAAGCAGAAATTAACCGTCTAGAAAACTCTGCAAAATTGATCAAACAAGACTTAGCTCGTCTGGAAGCCGAACATGCAGGTAAAGGTTCAACTGGAGTAGGTTTACAAGACCAATTATTGCGATCGCGTCTAGAAGACTTTAAAAATCGTCGCGCAGCAGCAGTCGCAGAATCCAAGCGTCAACTAGCAATCAAAAATGCGTCTCAACAGCGTTTAATTGGTTTGAAGCAAAACCTCTCGAATGCCAAAACTAATCTTAGCTATGCACAAACTAGTTCTATTAACGCACAAAAACTTTTGCAACAAAGCCAGAAAAGACTTAATTTAGCTCGTAAAAGAGAGCAGTCTTTTGCTTCTTTAGCAAGCAGTGGTGCTGTTGCTCGCATGGACTATATTGAATCCCAAGAGAGAGTTACTAGTACAGCTGCTGATGTTACTAGAGTCACCGATCAAATTACCCAAGCACGCGATCGCATTACAGATGCTCAGGATAAAATTACTTCTTTGGTAAGAGACATTGCGGTACAAGAGCAAGAGATTCTTCAAGCACAACAAGCATATACTGTTGCCCTCAATCAAGCAAAACGTCTGGATTCTGAGCGTACCAGTGAAATTTTGACCCAAATCAACAGACGTAGAGAAGAACTAACTAATATTCAAGGTGAATTAACTAAGGTCAAAACTAGGCGTAGGGACGAAACAATTAAAGCTCCAACACAAGGAATAGTTTATAACCTCAAAGCAACTCTTGGACCCGTACAACCAGGGGAAGAATTATTATCTATTGTTTCTCCTGATAATAAATTAGTCTTGGAAACAAAAGTCCTCAATCGCGATATTGGCTTTATCAAAGAAGGAATGGATGTAAAAGTAAAAATAGCTACCTTTCCCTTTCAGGAATTTGGTACTATCGATGGCAAAGTAATCAAGATTAGCCCCAATGCAATCAGTGATGAAAAATTAGGATCGGTTTTCTTAGCACGAATTAAACTTGCACGACATTCAATGAAGGTAAGAGATAATAAATCTGACTTTACCCCGGGAATGACTGCAACTGCAGAAATTGTCACTCGGCAAAAGTCAATATTGATGTTTTTTATTGAACCAATTATTCGTAGATTTGATGAAGCATTTTCAGCAAGGTAATACCAATTTCCTTTAATATTGCTATACTTAAGGTTGTAAATTTGATACAAGCACAACTCTCGCCTTAAGCATCTCCACAACAGAAGGATCGTGAGAAGTAAATATTAAAGTACCTCCGTTACAGGTAAACTCCTTCAAGACATCCAACATCAACGCCAAAGACTTGGGATCTTGTCCCACCATAATTTCATCGAGCAAACAAATCTGCGGTTTTCTTGCTAAAACAGCTCCCAATGCTAATCTGCGTTTCTGTCCCTGAGAAAGGGAATGGGGATGTTGCTCAATCAATGAACTTAAATTTAATTTTTCAATTAACAAACTTGCAACTTCTGGAGTCACACCTGGCTGAAAAATTTCTGACTGGACACTATCAGCAAAGAGTTGGTGGTTGGGATTTTGCAGTACAAAACCGACATTTTTCGCGATTTGGACAACACTGCGCTTGGTAACGTCTCGACCGAGAATTTCTAACTTACCTGTAGCAGGTTTAAGCAAGCCACTTAAAAGTTTGAGTAAAGTTGTTTTACCACAACCATTATCACCTTTAAGTAATACAGTCTCGCCACTATTCACTTGTAAATTTGGGTAAGCAGGATACCCTCCCCAACTAAGATTTTGGGTTTGTAGCACAATGACGTTGGAAGTCTGTTGAAGATTGTTGGGAACTGAGGAAGTATGAGTTATCAAATCCGTTGAGACATGGTCTGACCGATCTCTAAAAGAATTTTGATTGGATGATAAACGATTTTCATCCTCCCAATCAGCAACGCCGAGAATATCCCACTCAGAAAGTTTACCATCTTGGAAACGAAAAACACGGTCACAAATTTCTTTTACTGCATCAAAGCGATGTTCAATTAAAATTACAGATTGTCCTCGCTCTCTACGGGAGTGTAATATTTGCGTCAATAACTTTACCCCCTTAGTATCAAGAAACGCAAAGGGCTCATCCAAGAGTAATACAGGTTGACCAGTTGCTAACATACATCCCAACAAGAGACGTTGTTTCTGTCCAGCAGAAAGTTGGTTAATATGCCAATT
>JAAUYH010039091.1_pt1 | contig 10330 bp, 10 predicted proteins | sample 7278061 | NCBI WGS metagenome assembly JAAUYH01 (sample SAMN14350203, study PRJNA611818) | marine sediment metagenome | isolation source: surface marine sediment (0.6m) | place: French Polynesia: Moorea | collected 2018-08 | reverse complement strand
ACCTGTCACGACGTCCATTCGGTAAATACTGTCCAGGCGGCGGTTGACGCCTGTTTGACCTGCCACAACGATACCCACTCGTTAAATTATCAGAGTTCAAAGCATGCACAACTGTTTGCGGCGGATAGCAGCCTGCCCCGCCCATCTGGAACGTCGGTGAGTTGCGCCACGTGTCACCTGCCTCGCCATTCGATCAAGCAAGCTGATGGTTCTGAATTGGCGTGGGTTAACCACAACAATACCTTTACGCTAAAACCGCGCGATCGCATGGTGCAGGAGGTGTGTATGAACTGCCACGGCGTTGAGTACAGTTTCAACAGCATTTTTGATGATGCTTTAGTGGAGGCTAATTTTGATAAGCCCCCTAGTCTCTCTCTAGAGACTTTCGACTTGGTGCGTGATTTTGAAGCCCGTCGCACCGCTGGTGAATAGCATTGTCAAACCTCCCGTTCGCCCGCTCAAACAGATGGTTTTTGATCGTCTTTTTGAGTAGTGATCTTTTCCACACACGCGTTGACTAAGTTGCATTCTGCAAAGGAGAACACTCCATGTCGTTGATTGATAACTGGCTGAAGGCTATCCGAACCCGAACGGTCGCCTTTATCGCCATTGTCCTAGCGGTTGCGGTCACCGCCATCTCTTGCAGCAGCAGCCCATCTGCTAGCTCCGGAGACACCGTCGCTGGCATTCCGCCAGAATTGGTTGTTGACTATATCCATACCGTGGCGGCTTCTGACCGCACCGCCTATACCAAGCATGTGGTCGCTCGGTTGAAAAAGTTAGAGGGCAACGAAAAGCCCAATGGCGTCGTTCCCGCTGAGGCGACTGAGGCTTGGCAACAGGTCGGCGGCATTCCGCTACCCGCTCAAATGTTCCGCCTGGGGGCTGAACTCGCTTCCGAAGACGGCGATTTCACCATTGGTCTCATTTCCCCCTGGAATATCAATGATAATCAGGCGCCCAAAGGGGAATTCGAAGAAGTGGGGATGCAGAAGGTGATCGAAACCGGTGAGCCCTACAAGGGATATCAGGAAATTGGCGGGCAAAAGTACTATTCCGCTATTTACCCTGACCCTGCTGTCGCCGAGGCTTGCGCCAGTTGCCACAATGCTCACCCTGTCCATAGGGAACGCTATCCTGACAAGGTCTTCAAGCTGAATGACGTGATGGGCGGCGTGGTGATCAATCTGCCCCTATCCGGCGCCTAATTTTTACTCAAGCCCGATTCTAATTGTCTCAATAGACCGAAATTAGCAGCAGCATGAGGTCAGTATTCCCCCAACGGGAAAACAAGCGCTAGTTCCCCAAGCAGCTAGCAGTCACTCTCCTAGTGACGCCGACTGGGGGATCAACAGTGACCCACAATCGCAGTTGATTCCCCAGTTATCTCCAACTCCAGTTTTTTCTTCCCAAAGGCGATGACTCCGATACGGCAAGACCCGTCCTCTCTTGAGCAGCCAGTGATGCCAGAACCCTCACTGAATCCACTTCCTTTACCCGACGTCGATGCGATTGCAGTGCAGCGGCGATCCCCCACCCGCCCTCGCGGGATTAAGCCTGATTTCAAAACGCTGATTGGTCTGACGCTGCTAACGGCGGTTTTACTCCTCCCGTTTGTGTTCAGCGCCATTTACCTCGATGTGCTGCGGGATAATTCCTTTGACCTCCACCAGTTTCTGCGGGGAGAAGTCTATAAGCAAGGCACGGGATACGGAGCATTGGCCTTTGTTTTGCTGGAAGTGATGCTGACGGTGCGAAAGCGCAGCCGCAGTTGGCCGATTCGGTTCAAGGTGCCGGGGTCTATTCAGATTTGGCGGAGTCTCCACATCTTTTTAGGCGTGGCTATGGTGGGCATGGTGGCGATCCATACTATTGGCTCCACTGGCCTTAATTTTAATGCGGTCTTTCTCTGGGTGTTTTTTGCGGTGACCCTGACGGCGCTGGTGGGTGTTGTGGCGGAAACCGGCATTTTAGAATCCGCCCGAAGTTATTTTGGTAAACTACCCGGGAGCAACAAGCCGCTGTCAAAGGGACCGTTAATTCGTGGGTTGAGGGCGATATGGCTGGCCAGCCATATCTTCTTTGTGTGTGTTTTTTCGGTCATGCTGGTGTTCCATATGATCTTGGCCTATTACTATCAGTAATGACATTTTCTTTAATGGTTCAATCATTCATTTCTCTATGACAAACGCTCGACCTTTCGGCATAAATCGAATCGGCGCGATCGCGATGGCGCTTGTCGCCGTTTTTGCGATCGCCACCGTCTTCCTCACCCGCCCCCAAACCGCCTCATTCAGTCTTTCTCCCGTATCTGGGTTGATGTCCCTTAAAGCCTTGGCTCAAGACGCCGTCCCCTACGATTTGGCGATGGCCAATGCTAAGCCCACGGTGATCGAGTTATACGCCGATTGGTGCACCACTTGCCAAGCTCTGGCCCCCAGTATGCAATCTCTCCACGACGAATTGGGAGGCCAGGTCAATTTTGTCATGCTCAATATTGATGACCCGCAGTGGAGTCGTCAGATCCAACAGTTTCACGCTACAGGCGTGCCCCAATTGAACTTTCTGCTAGCGGATCAAACCGTTGTGGATACAATGGTTGGCAAAGTTCCCAAGTCAATCCTTATGCAGCGTCTGCAGATGCTGATTAGTTAGAGGGGAATCCAAATCATTTTTTGATTTTGACTCGGCTTGACGGAATTCAACTGTTTGCACCTGGAAGATATATTGAAACTTTCAATATACGGCTTATGTGAGTTGATCACTGGAATGACGTAGATACGTCGAAATCACTTAAACTCCTGATTTGGAGGCTAATCAAAATCCTTGATATATAAGGACTCTAAATAACTCACATAATGCGTAATATATCTTCCCAACATGAACGTACTGGTGCGACACAGCTAAAGTATTGCGTTAGCGTAGGGTGTTGTTAGCGGAGCATAACGCACCGAATCGAAGGGTTCTGACGCTTCGCCAATCATTAAAATTCGCACCATTTTAGCTGTGCCAGACCAGTACTATATTGCAAGTTCGCAGTATATCTAGCTGATTTGGGCAAATAGACTGCGAACTTGCAGTATATCTAGCTCATTTTAGGTGGATAGCTGAAAAAATAGATCCAATAGGAGTTAGACCGCATATGGTGGTGAGAGAACGGCATAATACATATTTATAGTTAGGTCTCAGATTTATCTATAGGATTTAGAGGCTGTTTGAAAAGGGGTTTTTGCTACCCTGAAGCAGTCCAGAGTACCTAGACCTGATCGCTGGAACCCTTATTCTACCGTTTGGGTCACCCCCGCTCCAAGTGGCAATTTTGATTTTTCAAACACCTCTTAGACCGAAAGATGCAAAGCGTGTTGGCTTACACAGATAAGATGCCGATCAAATGACCAAGAATATCTTTCGTCAGTACAACTAGTAAGCATTAAAGCAGAGTTAGAAATAGGAGAGACAAAGTGAAGGTTCTTGTCTTTTTTATACGCATAATAGCTGTTGGCTTTGGATTGTTATGTTTAGGTGTTAGTATTCTTGCCGGAATCGGAACCTATCAGGATCAGACGCTAGGAAGTGGAGAAATTATTATACTGGCAATTATTTTATTGCTTGGACTGGTAGCGCTAAAAATTGGTTTACCTCCTTACACTAGCAAAGAAGAAAGAGAGAGAGAATTGCAGAGAAAAAAAGAAGAAGAAGAAGCTCGAAGGAGAATTGAAAGATCCTTGAACCACTTGATCAACATCTCAGTTAACAAGGGATATACGTTTATTGATTCTGATGTTTCACAAAATTCTATACAAGAGCAACTGGCCAGGTTTGATGATAGACGCTCAGGAACATACAACAAAATATTTGGCTTCATGATTAGTGGATATGATATGCCAGAATTCGCAAAAACAATTTCGAAAAACGTTATTGGTTTTGGCACTGAGAAGATTGATGATGAGGAATTAGCAGCTCTCCAACAACTTATGGCATCAACCTTTCCATTATGTGCGATTGGTTTTAACCAAATGTATGGAGCACGCTTTTTAGCAATTCTCAATGGGGATACAATGCAAAAAAACGAATTTTTTGATGCTCTAGATGCATTTCAACAAATAAATCTTTTGATGATGGTTCTTGGTGGGCGAATATCGATAAAATTGTTTGGTAGATCACTTCTTGCTGTAGACAGTAGTGCAGCAACCGGAAGCATTATATTTGTAAGTTCTAATACAGAAAGAGCGCAGCTAGTTCGTCAATGGTTAAGTGAAAAGCCCTTACATAACGATACTATGCTCAATCAAATGAAAGAACGCTTCACTAGCGTCAAGTTTTGGGCAAAAGCGGTTTTCGGATTTATTGAAGTTAAGCCTCACCAGCTTCGTCAAGAGGCAATTGTATTAGATGCTCAGTCTCAACAATCCACTAGTACAGTTTCCCCTCGCTTGGGATTTGAGTTTGGATTTTCACTTGATGAGATCACAAATATTTCAAGCGAATTATCATAGGTTTGTTTTTACTAAATAGGTTTAGGATATGTACATAGTGTCCTGTCTAACACTTCGCGGCAGAGTACGTAAGCAAGTCGCTAGCGTTCAGCTCAAGGTAATTTGCCGCCGCTGCGCTTTTCCGTTAGGCAGCAGAATCACAAATAATCTTGCACTAAGTTGGGTATACCGTTTCATATTTGAACTATGCAGAATGACAGATATTTCGACGGAAGAGTCGCCGCAAACGCGACGCTTTTGTTTAAAGTAAGAGGTGATTTATAAAGTCGTCAGGCAGCTAAACGTTTGAGCATGAGGCGAGTCATTGTACCGTAAAGCATGCTATCGCTGTTCTCAAGGTAAGTTTCAAAGTCCTTACTCAATAATTTTACGACTATATTTAATAATGCGCTTACCCAGGAAATACAGAAAATATCTCATGTTTGCAAACTTCCTTAGAAAAGAGCCTACTTATCTTTTACTACTTATATTCGTTATTCCTACGCTTTTCATATTCTTAGAAGTTCCCAGACTTTTACGAGTGTGGAGGAAAAGATTGAGGGCAGCGGAGATAAGACGAAAATCAATAGTATATTTGCTTGGTAGATATCGATTTTATTTTTTGCAATACGGGCAAGTACCACCAATCAAACCTGGCATAGTTATTGCTATCATTCTTTGTGTCATTCTCAGTTTTTCTATTATTTCAATAACAGCAGTTAGAGAGAATGGATGGCCTAGCTGGACTGGATTCGGCATGGATAGCGACTTGAACGCTGACATAGTGGATATTGACAGTAAACTTGAAATAAGGGATGTCAAAATAGTTGTTCATCAACCGGCGAAAACCTTATGGGATTGGCTCAATCTATTAGGTGTTCCTTTAACACTAGCCCTTCTAGGCACAATATTTCAGTGGTTTCAACAAAAACGTATTGCGGATGAGGAAAAAGAGGAAAATCTTCAGGTTTATTTTGACCGTTTATCCTCATTGCTGGTTGACAAAAATGTATTGGCAATTTCTGAAAGAGTCAAGTCAACAGATAAACAAGATTGTCCTGAAGACAAAGAACTGCTAGATATATCTATTGATGTCATCAGAGCCAGAACTCTATCTATCTTGAGAGGATTTAAGAAAGACAGCGAACGCAAAGCTAGCATTCTTCTTTTTCTGATAGATATCGAAGTTGCAAACAAGACCGAGCTCAGTTTGGAAGGCGCTGATTTTAGTGTTGCGAACCTTCGCAATACCGAACTCAATTATGCCCAGCTTCATGGAATCAATCTTTGTGGAGCTGATCTTCAAAATGCAAGTCTTCGCTACGCTGAGTTCAGTCATGCTAAATTCAAATACGCTAATTTCCGTAACGCTGACTGTAGCGGGGCTGATCTACGCAGTGCAAATCTCAGTGGTGCAAATTTCAGTGGTGCGGATCTCAGCAGCGCTAACCTTCATGGTGCAAATCTTCGCGGTGCCAACCTTTGTGGAGCTAAGCTCTATGGTGCCAACCTTTGTGGTACCGATCTTCGCGATATAATTCTCAACAATACTAAATTTTGCGGTCTTTATCTTCTCGGTGCTAACCTCTGCGGTACTGCATTGAGTGAGATAGATCTTGCGCACGCTAACCTCAAAGATGCACGCCTCAACGGCGCTGACCTTAGCAATGCTTATCTTGGCGGGGCTAATCTCTTAAATGCCCAGCTCGAAGGAAGTAATCTCAGCCGCGCAAAACTCAACTTAGCTGTCCTTCGTGGAGCCAAGTTCGGCAGTGCAGATCTTCGCGGTGCAAGCATTATTAATGCTGATCTTTGTGCCTCCGAGCTTACTAATGCCGATCTGAGGGGTGCTAATCTCAGCGGTGTCAATCTCAACAGTGCAGGCTTGAGGGGGGCTAATCTCCGTAGGGCGGATTTGAGCGGTGCTAATCTCCGTAGGGCGGATTTCTGTGGAGCCAAACTTACGTACGCCCGTCTTTATAGTGCCTTTCTTCGCAATGCCTTTCTTCATAATGCCAATCTCTTTGGTGCAATACTTGTCGGTGCAGACCTTGTCGATACCGATTTCTCTGGTGCCAACTTGAGTTGTGCTTACCTCGTTGGTAGCAATTTTCAAAATGCTAACCTTGCCGAGGCTAATCTTCTAGGCGCGTATCTTTACAGTTCCAGCATTATCGGTTCTATTTTGAGCCATGCCATCATCAACGATGCTAATCTCACTAATACTGATCTCAGTGTTGCTAGGCTTTGCCTTACCAAACTTCCCAGTAATTTATCTTCAGACCTAAATCCCAATCGTGATTGCGAAGAGTACTGGTCTGTTAAAGGGTGATATGATGAAAATCTTGTATGGTCAAAAGTTCATGGGTTGAGAATGGACGATCACAGTAACCCATCATCATCGCTGGAGTAGCCTTGTTGCTGAGTCCCCAGTGTGGGCGCACCCAGTTCTGGAGGAGACTGTGGACGTTCAAGTCTCGCTGTAAATCCTCAACTCGTCTAGCGTCTCCCCTCTTGTAGGGGGCGTTCCATACTAACCCACCGATAGATTTTTGGGGACGCATCATGCTCATGAAGTCCCTGAAGCAAGCGGTCTAACAACGCCCATGCACACCGACCGCCGGAAGTGGATCGGTATGATGCAGATGTTATCCGTGGCGGGTGATGGGCAACGTTAGATTGCTTCTGTGACGAGGGGAGGGATGTCTAAAAGGTGAGCAAGTGGTCTAATCCTGAAGAGTGGGAGCGGCTCTGTAGTGCCGAGTCGTGCCCAGTCTGTCTGCGGGGTCAGCCTCCCGACATTATCGCGGAGCTTGAAGCCTCTTTCCTCATCGCTGGCGAAGATGCTCCGATGAAAGGTTATTGCTTCCTCCTGCTCAAAAGACACGCCATCGAGTTATATGAACTAGCCCCGGAGGAGGCAGCAGCTTTTATGCGGGATATGCAGAGGACAGCGAAAGCGGTGCATGAAATTACGAGAGCGGTGAAGCTCAACTACGAGATACATGGGAATACTATCCCGCACCTGCACCTACATTTGTTTCCCCGGTACGTCGGAGATGCTTTTGAGAATCAGCCGATCAACCCTCGAATGGTTACAAAGCCGGTGTATGGGCCGGGTGAGTTCGTCAAGTTTGCTGAAAGGCTACGGGCGGTAGTCTATTGAAAGGCAAGAGGCAAGGTCATTCTGACAAATGCAATCTAACAATTCTGTTGGAGTGATCTGGCGCAAGTTCCCAACAGTGCGATCGCACATCGCTGTAGGCGGGTTGACGCCAGGAAACCCAGCATTTTTCCTGCGCAGAACAGCAGAATTCATTATAGTCAGCCGTTAAAATGGGCAAAGATACTGAACAAGGTGTAGATTGGCATTAAGATGCTTCTGAGAGAGGGAAGCGTGGGCGATGCCACCCTAACTCATCCTATTTTAGGGGGAAGTTATAATTTTGCTGTACACGGGGTTTAACTGCCTTTAGATAACGATGTAGTAGGGGTAAAAATGGCTGCAACTCTCAATAAGCCATCTGCTGTCACTGTAAGTTGAATGGAAAACACCCTCGAAAATCAGCCCGCTCCATCCCAAAGTCTTCTGGGGGCATATTTCCAGTTTTTGCGGACGCCAAACCTTATCGAAGCGCCTGCGAGTCTAAGCTTTAATCGAATTCGAAATCATATTCTGCGACTATATACCCCCCATCTACTGGCCACATTGTTAATCGCGATAGTGATCAGTCAGGTGGTGACGGAGGCAGATAATATTCTCTTTGAAGATATCTTATCAGAGCTGTCGGCCTGGTTGATTCTCTTTGGGGCGGTGGTGATGGCCCCTGTTGTGGAAGAGATCATTTTTCGGCTGCCGCTAAGGCCAATTGCACTTAGTCTTTCCATTCCAATTTCGATTGCGATTATCTATCTTTTAGATCTCTTTAGTGTGAATCAGGCGATTCCCCCTGTTGTTGGGCTTATGCTGTTGGGTTTTAATATTTACCTTGCTACTAGGCATCCCAAAGTTCCCCGATTACAACAGCTCTATACAAGATTTCCGCGACCGATTTTCTACCTGTCGGCCATTTTGTTTGGCGCTATCCACATTGGCAACTATGACAGTCGGGTGTGGGCATTGATGCCGCTATTGGTTCTGCCCCAATGTGTATTGGGTCTTTTTCTGGGGTTTGTGCGGGTACGGTACGGGTTTGGTTGGGCGATTTTTGCCCATGCGTTGCATAATGGCTGCTTGATAGCGCCGTTCCTAATGATGCTGGGGCTGGGGTCGTCGGAGTTGCGGTCGCAAATCGGGCAAGGTATAGACTTTGAAGCTCTCACCTTGCTTGATAAGCTATTGACTACTGGTCTGGGCCTCTATTTCATCAGTGGGTTGGCGCTTTGCGTTATTACGGCTTGGAAAGTGATTCGAGAATGGCAGTATGCTTCCTAAAGTCCTGTAATACAGGAAGCCCATGGTGACCGTCAATCTGCTTGATGAGAACAATCACTCGGTTGTTCTTGATCTAAATCGAACCAGTGCGATCGCACATCCCTGTAGACTGGGTTGACACCAGGAAACTCAGCATTTTTGTTGCCCAGAACAGGAATAGTTTCTCCCTCTTGACTTGCTAGGACGGATGTCCTAGAATCGAAATATAGTACAGACGTCCTACCTTGGATGAAAAGTGCAGCAGATAACTTTATGGGCAAAAATGCAACTCGAGATCGTATTGTTGATGCTGCGGATCAATTGTTCTATCAGCACGGCTTCGAGCATACCTCTTTTGCTCAAATTGCGAAAGTTGTGAATATTTCCAGGGGAAATTTCTATCATCACTTTAAAACCAAAGATGAAATTTTGGATGCAGTGATAAATCGAAGATTAACTAACACATCTTCTATGTTGGAAAAATGGGAATTAGAGGGAAAAAGTCCGGAAGATCGTATTCGAAGCTTCATAAACATTTTGATAAAAAACAGATCCAAAATTAAACGCTACGGCTGTCCAGTTGGCGCCCTCTGTAGTGAACTAGTTAAACTTGACCATTCTGCTAAAGACGATGCAAATGAGCTATTTACTCTATTTCGCACCTGGATACGAAGGCAATTTGAGCAGCTTAACCGCCATGACGACGCCGACGAGTTAGCAATGCATTTATTAGCGCGTAGTCAAGGCGTAGCTACCTTGGCTAGTGCATTTAATGACGAAAGATTTATCAAACAAGAAGTCAAACGTTTGAATGAATGGTTATCCCAGTACACAGAATAATTAGCTCTTAGATAGAGGAGTTCTTATGTTTGTCGTATTGTTAAAATTTTCAGACAATAAAAGCCATGCAAGTGAGTTTATGGAAGGCCATAACCAATGGATTAAGCGTGGTTTCGATGATGGTGCGTTTCTATTAGTTGGAAGTTTTCAGCCTAGTATTGGGGGTGCTATCATCGCACATGGAGTGTCACTAGAAGAACTTCAGCATAGAGTCAATGAAGATCCATTCGTAGCTGAGAATATAGTGACTTCCGAAATACTTGAAATTGATCCTAAAAAAGTAGACGATCATTTACAGTTCCTTTTAGCCTAGCTTTAGGCTGGGTTGACCCCAGGAAACCCAGCATTTTTGCTGCATTGGAACTGAAATAGTTTCTTCTACCACTGCGATCGCCGCCTAACTATCCGATTACACCCAATGAACCGAAGAGTTTTGGTTAGGATGAATGGTAAGTTTGATGGGTAACTACAACTGATGGGCATCTACAATTGGGCGTAGCCTAACGGTTCAGGGAGGGTGGGGAGGTTACAGTCCAAGACGTGTTTCCGAAGAGATTATCAAATCGGCCATTGACCCAGGCTAAACGCAAATGGAGGAGGT
>JAAUYH010021750.1_pt1 | contig 10330 bp, 8 predicted proteins | sample 7278061 | NCBI WGS metagenome assembly JAAUYH01 (sample SAMN14350203, study PRJNA611818) | marine sediment metagenome | isolation source: surface marine sediment (0.6m) | place: French Polynesia: Moorea | collected 2018-08 | reverse complement strand
GGTCAACCAGCTACCAACACACCACATCACACCACTACCTCCAGCACCATCCAAGTCTACGTTTCACTGCACCTCCGGTCAGTAACGGGGCGGGGTGTGTCAGCGAGTACCTCTACATCATCTTCCTCCTGAAGAAGACGAAGAAGATCGGAGAAGCCCCCTTGTGCCCCGGCCACTGACGCGTGCCTGAACCGCAGTAGACGGAACGGCAGTGTCTGATAGGCTGAAGCGGCCTATAAGGGATCAAGCTGCGCTCAACTTGCGCCTTGCAGGTACGGCGAACACTACCGCGCTAACTGCAAGGAAGAACAAAACGCCCATCGACAACCGGCTCGTGATCCAACACGCAACATTAGTGTTGGCTTCAGAAGCGCAACATTTCGTAACATCCGCAGAATCAACATGTATACTTCTTACTCCTCCCAGTTCCGAATTGCTAGATCGGACTTCATTATCGTTCGAGTTTTATGGCGGTCATCTAAGTTTCTGTTTCATCTGTTGTTGGAATTGGACATGGAGAGCCCGCATAAGTATAACGAGTTGAAAGGTTATCGCCATTTAGATGTATTCGAAGAGATGCTGGCGCTGTCATTCGGTATGAAGTTCCCATGAGTAACGCATGGAAAACCACGCTACACCACTTACGATGAAGAAACACCACATGCTGGTCGGGAGTGCCACTAGGAATGTAGTCGGCGATGCTGATACGAGACTGGATAGGGAAAACTAGGACTGGTAAAAATCTTATCAAGTAGTTTGAAACAAGAGAATTGAGAAACGGGAGGAGTAAGTACTCGCAGTCCCAGCACTTCATTACAAACTATTCGCTACCATGTATGTGGTTCACGGTGTATGAAAGTTATCAACCATTTAGCGGAAAATATCTTCCCACGCTGCAGTAGTTGTTTTACCATTAAATCGTGTTACAGCCGCACCACATCTCGAACGACCCCGGATCCACGATTTCGCCAGCAGCTTTCCATTCGTTCCATTCAGACTCGTCTTATTCTCTGTTTCCCTCAACAAATTGTCCCACTTCTTCGCCGATTTCACTCATTAACCTCTCAATTTGAGTCACGAAACTCCACGACAATAATTCCCCTTGCAGTTCTGCTCATAGTTGAAATCTATCTCTCTACATCGACTCTATGTCTATCAGCACTTTCATCTTTGCTGGTGGAACCATTGATTGCAACGGTGCCAAAACTGGTGCTATTCGGAACTTATCCCCATCCTCTAATCCTAACTCTCACACTTAGTCCCTCGGAGTTAGAAGAAAGGTGCCATCAGTGAATAAGTCCAGTGAAACTTTTGATTTTGGAGATAGGAAGAGCAGCGATGTGTACGACTAAGAGTATGTAGAAACTTAATCGTCTGCCAATAGATGTAATGTAGAAGACTCTGCCCTCTGTTGAGTCCTCGACGAAAATTGTTTGCGATTGATAATGTACTGTACTTCGTAATTGTTAACAACATTGATTTAGGAAATAGAGACAGTCGCGGTGTAGGCAACGATAGTGTAGGGTGTGCCGAAACAGGTGCTGATTATATGTGATAGACAAGTGGCGGTGGCGGCAGTGAAGGTACAGTATTCGCAGGGCATCCTAAATGCGTTGCAAGCCACGTTGCAGCTTCTTTCACACTTGTTTCGTATGAACCACTTTGAATCTGGATACAGGTACTCTTTAACGCGATCGAATTCTTGTCCAATCTTTTTGATTTACTGGTGGTTCCATGCGTTCAAGTCCTTCATTCAGTGACTCTCACATGTTATGTTTCAGCTTGTGAACGAATTGGTTGACCTTTTCCACTGGAGGCTCGGATTGTAGTCTACAGTAGAATCAGTGCCAGCAACACGACTACAAATAAATCGTGCGAGTTGGGTGCTTTTCGCGTAAGATTCTTCTCCAATTTCACCACCAAATCATTGCTCACTTGATTGAGATTGTAACGTTAAATTTTCAAAGAGTATCCTTGAAATCGATGGCGTACTTTGAGCTAGTGATGGTAACGACGGGGATGGATGGGATAATGCAGAGGCGCTACATGATAGAAATGAGGTTTGTACTAACATTTAAGGGGTGAGATCCAAGATAAAGGCGAGTCAGATAGTACAGCGGCTTTTGGTAAGATTCGTGAACTCCACGACAATTTCAGAGCACGAGCGACGATGGCAGTAACACGCTTTATCATCAAAATTGTGTGACGGCGCATTATAATTTACCAGAGAAAGAGTGATGAATGAGTTGTAGCACTTGTAAAAGTTGACCTGCCAATGGTGGCACATTTTGTGGAGGTGATAATGGAGACACGCAATTTTGTAACGGCACGCTCGGTAGAAATTGTCCACCGTTCGTGGATGGGAACAATGCAGCAGGTGTAGCACTTGTCTGTGGAAGACTAACGTAGATCCATACTTGGCGTTGGCGGTACTTGCAGCTGTGCCCGATGCTTTCCACATGTCCGGTATTCCTACTTCTAGCTCGCCCGTAAATTGACATGTTCGGGACAATAAGAATATGTAATTTATAGCACTTTCACTTCTTTGCCGTTGCCTTGTTTACGGTTGCCGTGGGTACAAGAACTCGAATCGACAAGATATCTCCGCACTTCAGTGGAGCATCATTGCAAGGTTGAATTTCTACTCAGATGTACAGTAATCCTCCATTTTACTGAGAGATAATCCATTCTCAGCAAACGAAGCAATTCTACAGTACTGTTCAGTGACGTTCTACGATTTTCTGTTAAGGTTAGAATGTTGCCTATTCCGTTGCACAGTGCCTACTGTTGAGATAGTGCCCCATGTTGCGGCAGTCTACCAATGACTGCTGACGAAACATCGAAGACTACAGTAGACCACTGGCCTGATTTCCATTCCACTTGACGAATTATCAAGTTTGGGGTTGGCGAAGAATAGTGCTGAGTCATCGGAATTGTGATTTCAATGCGGTTATCACACTTGCAATCTTCAATAGCATTAATGAGAAACGAATTACCGGTAAGTCGACTAAATTTAGAGAGGTAATCAATCCGTACAGTACGAAATCCTACACTACAGAGGATGTGCTGTACGTCGGCCAGACGCAATTTCATTGGTAAAACCCTTTTTTCGCAAAATAGTTGTATACACAGAAAATGGAACATTCAGATTGGAGGCGCAAGATAAATCGAAGAAGATCGGACTGTACTGTAGAGCACACAGGTGAAGCAGTACAATTGTCGTTTAAGCAGTATGATTCTTAAATGTCTTAAAAAGAGAATAAAAAAAGAGCACATTGCTGCTAAAAGCATACGACGTGCAGGTGTCGCACGCAACTAGCCGAGTCGGTTTTTCAGCTGCCTCCGAGCACCGCACAAGCTCCCCAACGCCACAGCAGCTTTCTTATCAGCTCGAACCATGGAACCAGAGCGGCGAAATGAGGAAGACGTCGGCCGTATACTAGAGGCCCGAACAACGCTTGACGAATATTTTGACGACTTTTTCGCTGGAGCGAACCCATCGCAACCGCAATGGCTCACACTCCCTCCATTACCAGCCGTTTCCAGTGTGCCAACAACTCCAGCCGCATCAAATGTACCACTAACAAGTGATGCACCTCCCCCAGCAATATCACTACCTCGAAGTGCACCACCACAACGAATGTCGTTGCCACCGATAGCAGTACCACTTACATTGCCACCATCATGTGCACCTGCAGCTCCCGAAACGCCTCCTCTTCGAAGACGAAGATTGCAGGCATCACCTATCACACCTGCATTGGGACTGAACAACGAATCTACAACACGATCCCATTCTGCCCCTTGTACACCAGCGAACAGCACTATGGTATCACCCGTAACACCGTCATCAGCTACATTACTAGGTGGGCTGGTTGGTGAGGAACAGTATGCGCCTAGTGCCGAACTGGCACGATTTGTATGTAGTAGAGTCGCTGGTACCGATTCTACTCCACAATACGAGGCGCTACTGAAAGAGGTCGCTCAGTTTGTAGAAAACATGAAATGCAACATGCGAGAGAGGCTGCGTGAGCAGTTTGAGCGAGAGAAGGGTGTCCTCACTCCAAAAGAACGAACGAGATTTCGTTCACGTCGCGGAGCAGCCGTATCCAGATTCAAAGTTGTTCACACAAAGCAAACATTGGAGCAAGCTGCGGTGTGGTGTGTAGTACATTTAGCATGCCCTGCAAACACCTCTACAAGCGCTCAATCGTCGGAAGACAATACTTCGTTTGGTGCACCCTCCACCTCTAATGCTATGCATTCCCCATCTTCACCACCTCACACTTCCTTACTCTCACCTCCAACGTCGAGTCTTGGCTCGATGGCAACTCTATCCGTTGCTCAAGCAGTATCGCCAAGAACTGAATTGGCGAACACCCTAACAAGCTTGAGTTTACGAACACCATCAAACATCACATCTACACATTCCCCTTACACGCCCCCAGTGATGAGCTTGCCACCCGCAAAATCAATGCTCTCGCCTGAAGCCGCTGCCGATGACGCACTACTGTCGACCGTGACCAAGGTGCCAATTGGCACGGAGGTTGTTGGTGGCATCGAATTTCGATTGTCGGCGGAATTACAGACCGCATTATTATCACGTCGATGTGTAACAGAAGTGGATATGTTGATGGAGCGTGTTCGTGCCGAGGTGAAACAATTCGTAGAGGAAAAGAAGGGACTTGTACGTGAAGAGTACAAGACTAGATTAAATGAAATGAAGGAGAAGCTGACAGCCAAGTCGCGCATGCGTGGCCGTTCAAGACGTGGCGCCGCGGTGACGCGATTCAAAAACAGTGCCACAATTGGCGCGTGGGAAGACTCACTTCGATGGTTTATCGATAACATTTATGCACCCGAGACCACTACCGGCAGCAGCAGTGGGACGATGGATGAAACCGGGTTGCAAGAAGAAAACGCCCGTGCTGTATAGTATACAGTTTAGTGTCACGCAGATAGTTTTGTAAATGAACAGACAAGGTTGAACCAAAACCTCGTGCACCATTCTTTCCCATATGGACAAAGACGTAAATGTGAGAGTGGAAACGTACTGTCCGGTAGTGCCCATACCTTCGTTACCCACAGCACTGAAGCGCGACGTTCAAAGTGACGAAGACGCACCCCCACCTGTGATAATACATGTTCGATGTGATTCCGTCGCAGCACAACACCACAACAAGCCCCTCTTCGAATTCCTCGCCGACCACACGATTGTGACACGCACGCTTCTGCACGACTTGTTCGAATTCGGTGCGATTTATGCACGTATCGGTGTGCGGACACCACAGCAGTCACCACGGCCTCCACGAGCGACAAAGAACATGACGCTTTTGAGCGGTGCAGCGTTATACGCGAGGATCCATGCATCACCAAAGAGACATTTCCCACGTTTTGGCAGTAGATTGCGTGTTCTTCACGATGATGGCGAGTTGGTTATTGTCAACAAGCCCGCCGGTCTGCCGGTTTGTGCGACAGCTGATAACGCTTTGGAGTGTGTCACCTACATTGCTAGTGCTCATGTTACACATCGGCTCGATGTCGCAACGTGTGGCGTTTTGGCGATGGCAAAATCAATAGATGTGGTGCCACGCGTGAACCAAGCATTGTTGCATGCTCAGAAACGATACTGCGTACTTAGTCGTGCACCACCTCCAATTGGACGGTTACAGCATTGGGTCGCAAAGCGGGCATATCGAGGGCGTGGCATTGTTTCCGAACCATTAATAGCGCGTTGGAACGAGGGGAAAGCGCCGTCTCAGACGGGTTGGGTGCCTGCATCATTAGTGGTCGATAGTGTAGACCAAATTTGTATTGAGGATGAAACATTGTGGGAGAGTCGCGTGTTTCTGGAAACCGGCCGAACGCACCAGATTCGATTGCAGTTTGCAGCTATCGGTTGTTCGGTTTGGCGCGATACAAAGTATCAAATGGGAGAAGCTAAACTATTGTCACATGATCCAGATTCGGCCGACGTGTTGCGCCTCGGTGCTGACCCATCAGTACTCGGGTTATGTGCGGCAGAATTACGATTACCTTGGAATGGGGACGTGCTTGTGTTTCATTCTGATCCTCCGTGGTGGAAGAATAGATGAAGTGAAATTGTGCTTGGACTTGCCTCGCCCACTTGAATAGTAGGGCTTCACGAACGATAACAGAACTTGCAGCATGCCATAGCAACTGTCGCTCTAAATGTCGATACTTCAGTGGAGAAGTGGGTGAAACAAGATATGTTTCGGTCAGCTATGCTAAAGTGCGGAACGAAACGAGCTGACAATATGTTGGCCCACTCAAATTTCTTGCCAAACTATGGTAGGGGCGTGAAAATGTTGTGGTGGGACATGAGCATCGACTCAGGCAAGGGGTTTGCTGCTATACCGTTTCAGTGATGCGTTGGAAATGTGAAGCCAAGCTACATATATGCAATTTTCGAAAAAGTTAACGTGACACAGCTGAGTTTGGATATAATTCCAGGTCAAGAATCAATGTTTGAATTCATACTCGCCAACAACGAAGCGCTCGAAAGCTGAAGTCTGGAGGTTAGTGGAACCGAGGATATTTTAACGTCACTCTGATACTCTTCCGTAACACAGAGACATTTTGTCGATTTGCTTTGCTCGTGTTCATACAAAATAGAGTGATACCGTAGTCAAAATTCCGAAAGCCAAGAGTGCGATAAAACAAAACGAGTAGGAAGGTGCAGCATTATCTTCACAAACGGTTGAAGAACTTGGAATAGCAATTTACCGGTGAGCCCCTAAAGCGAAGCCAGATACCATGTCGAAGACGATCATGCACCGCATGACTGAGAAGCAATACAGTGTACCTTCCTGTATGAACAGTACGAAGACGAACATCAAGTTTTGATTTTGCATGCCTGTCAACCACAATATTCTTGTAGAAAAACATCAAATCTACGGTACTTGTTTTTTTCGAGCTTCTCTCTCGACGAAATCACTGTTGATGCCAGGTCCTCGCACTCACAACTCGTTGCTGATTCATGATGCACCTTCAACTGGACTTAACCGATTACGCACTGCGGCAGATGGATTGGTCTCAAGAGGCATGCATCAAGCATAAAATATAGAATTGCTTTCGCACCTCGAGCAACCCACAAACATTGTTGAATAGAAGCGTATTCGAAGATCTGACAAACAGATGTGTATGCAGTAGGGGATGTAGGAGTTTACTGTAAACTGGTCAACACTTTTCACTCAACGTAACGAAACATGTCACGGTGTGCACTATTTCTCTACAATTACGGCAATCAATAAATTCACTGTACTGTTTTTCTACTTCACTCTCTTATCCAAGCTGTGGGTTTTTTCTTTCCGTATTGTGTTAACTCCTTATCTAACTTGTAGGGCTGTTTTCGGCCCGATTTTCCATTTCTGTACCGGTACCGAAAGAAAAATAACCGGATTTGGTCGGAAAAATCCGGATTTATTTTTTGACCGAACGGGCAGATGACTGCTCTAACTTAAAACAGGTTGGATTTCGAACGGATGTATAACATCCGATAAATTTTACTGGAAGGAAAAAAATCGCAGATCGGCCATAAACTTTACTCCAATCCACGATTGAATCTCTAAATTGCCATCATAAGATTAATATTTCATCAGTCTAAAGCCGTTAAGTCGGAATCCGAAACAGTACAGTCTATCTTCTTTGCATGAACTATCCTCAGAAAGCTCAAAGAGCAAACATTATTGTAGAATACACTGAATAATCAATATTTTTCGCTTTTCGATATGCTTGTTTAGGGAATGTCGAATTTACCGGCCAGTAACGGTCGGACACCGTTTAGCGAATCAGTAAAGCCGGTCGTCGAACTGCGGATTCTACAGTTCAGCTTTTTTTAGGGCTACAGTTCTGACGGATTCTGTTTTCTGTCAAACCGTACACGGTCGGACACTTCTCCGCCCGAAAACACCCGTACTAACTTGTATTACGCTGTCGCTGTGTCATTATCTTCTCTACCATAACCAAGCAAACTGCGATCTTGCTGAATAGACTTGCAGCTACGCGTGAGAATGTAGATGCAGTCCGTACATCCATTAATTCGTCATAGTTTTTGCAGTTCTTCGTGAAACTTTCCGGATTTACTCGAACATATATTTAAGTATTCCTTCCTTCGCAGAGGAGACCAGCGGTATCCCGATTCGAAACCACCTTGCTTCCTCGTCTCTTCATGCTTTCTCAACTTTCACGTAAACCAAGCGTTGAAATTCCTTTATGCGCCATATGGTCCTGTTATTGCAATATCCAGTACGTCCATAACGCACCCAATCCATTCGCGTGAATATCGGACTTCGAATTAACCCTGAAGTATGGCAGAAGCGAGAATCATAGAATAGCGGGAAGTACAGATAAAGGAGAATTTCAGGAAACATAAATCGGTAAAGTAAAAAATTCAGACAACTGATTTTCGAAATTAGCACGTACATTGCCGTAATGTTATGTTGCATAAAAGGGCAAATAGGGCATACTTCTATATTAATACATAAACAGTCCTACTAGACAGTCGCAAGAAATTAAGATTGGGATTATCCCTATTACCATTATACCTAACTCTATCAAGTTTTACTGAAACATAAGTTTGGATTTGATATCTTTCGTATGGATGCAATTACCGTAAACCATACTAAAAGCAAATCATTCTTTGACATCTTAATCTAGTGTAGAGAAGTTTGTAACTGATTTCTTCTATGAATTTCCCTCGTATTTACGATGTATAAGTGTGTTTAGAATGAAATCTGTTCGTGCTTTCTGATGAAACTTCTATTGGTCAATAAGTAGGAATAACATCGATAATGTCACTGAGGTCTCGAAAATTCTCCTTCATGTGCTGCTCATCATAGAAACTAACAATGTCTATACTATTGAGAATTTTTCCTACTAGAAACATGTGAAAAAAAGAAGGCACGGTCTTTTTGTTTCTTTTCAACCGGCAACAGCATGTGCCAAATCAAAACTACTACTAGTGAGAAGAAAGACGAAGTTCGGAACAGTTGATGTTCGAAACGCCTGCCTAGTGTCTGAATATCGGACTCTATATGAGCAACAATTTTATGGGAACCTTCAAAAATCTATATCAGTGTTTCCCCTTCACTGATGACCATCATAAAGTACGGGACGTACATCAAAATCTACATAATTCATATTAGCGCGCATCAGTTGATCGTGAGATAAATGTGAGATGTCTGCCGGGGGAGCAAGTTAAAGATAGTTCTAAGAAATATAACTCCAGAATTAGGTCCTGAAATTAAGCATTTGCGACAATAGTTGTGCCACCTACTCAAGCATAAGAAAGAGCATTCTGGTTTTCGGGATAAGGATATCGAGATGCGCCAATTAACGCTAAAACGTTGCTAAAGAGGTCGAATAAAAAATCGAGTTTTCTCTGTCTTCCCTTTCTTCTTATTTGCAGATAAGTCGTGAGGCTATATGTTACTTCCATCATGCACAATGATAATGTAATTATGTCGGTGTTGCTTTGGCAGTCGCACTTGGGTACTGCTATACCTCGAAGTGGTCCAGCGTAAGCTGTCCCTTCCATTTGTTCTTCTACATGCAAGTTTTGACATCCAAGATTCAAACTGCTTGAAAGTCCGGCATGTCCGGTTCTAATTCTTAGGATTATCTCAGTTATTCCAACATGAGCTTCATCAGACGGAAGAAAGCGCTAGAATGCTAGAGGAGACAAAAGTAGATATCCTGATCCAGAGACTGGAATATTTAAATTGTTCAAGTTGAAAAATGGCGAAAAACCAAACACTCTTCTAAGCTGCTCGGAATTCTTGGAGGAACCGAAATTTGTAGCGAAAATTCCGAGGAATGTCACCTTCCGCAACCAAAACTTTTCAGTAGTGTAACATCGAGCAAGAAAGATAGAAGTGAAAGGCGAGAGACAAGCGCACAGAGCACTTGATGCATATAGCTTTCCTTTAGGCGTTCTTGGGACATTTTCCCGTTATTATGAGCTTAACCGGTAGGCCTGAAACTATGTATTCCTGCGATGGAGGGTATATTTTCAAGTGAATTTCGAGTTCAGTGAAGTACATGTCACTTTTCGTATATCAAGAAGTTGGAACACTGTTGTTTTAAACAATATGAATTTCAATTATACTTTGAGCTATTCTACTTGGTTTTTCAACTTCGAATCAGCTGGTATCCTAGCAGTTCATGAAGGAGCTTGATTTAGTAGCCCATGCAAAATGGAATTTCCTAAGCGCAAGAAATATTTTCGTGACTGTCTTGCATTAGCAAGTAAGAGAAGTATAATGGAATCTCTTGACTCCGTAGACATTTCACTTGTCACCATTGAGTTGAG
>JAAUYH010026667.1_pt1 | contig 10331 bp, 11 predicted proteins | sample 7278061 | NCBI WGS metagenome assembly JAAUYH01 (sample SAMN14350203, study PRJNA611818) | marine sediment metagenome | isolation source: surface marine sediment (0.6m) | place: French Polynesia: Moorea | collected 2018-08 | reverse complement strand
GGCGGAGCCTTCGGTGGCGGAGGAGGTCTGTGCCGCGTTGCGGGCGTTGGGGGCGCCGGAAGCGGCGTTTTTTCCGGGGGATCTGCGGGATCCGTCTGCGGTGGCCGGGATGATGGCGGCCGTGGCGGACTGGGGCGGGGTGGACGTGCTGGTCAACAACGCGGGCATCCAGCACACCGCGTCCCTGGCGGAAATGCCGCGCGAGACCTGGGACGCGATCCTCGGCGTGAACCTGTCGGCGGCGTACCAGACGATGCAGGCGGTGATGCCAGGGATGGCGGAGCGGGGTTTTGGGCGGGTGATCAACATCGCGAGCGTCCACGGGCTCGTCGCGTCCAAGGCGAAGGCGCCCTATGTGGCGGCGAAGTTCGGGCTGGTGGGGCTGAGCCGGGTGGCGGCGTTGGAATACGCCACGGCCGGGTCGAAGGCCTCGGGCGGCGTGACGGTGAACTGCATCTGCCCGGGCTGGACCGAGACGGCGATCATTCAGCCGCAGGTGGCAGCGCGGGCGGCTTTGTTCGGGGGGGATCGGGAGGCGGGGATCGCGGATCTTCTGGCCGAGAAACAGCCCTCGCAGCGCACCTCGGACCCGGCGGAGATCGGGGCGCTGGCGTTGTGGCTTTGTTCGCCGATGGCGCATAACGTGACCGGGACGGCGATCCCGGTGGATGGGGGATGGACGGCGCAATAGTCTTTCGGTGCTGAATTGAGCGCTACCGCGCGCGGTTTTTTCTGCGGGTTGTGAGGCGACGCGGTAGTCGGGCCGGGTGCGGGTTGCGAGGGCGCGGACTCTGCTGCTGAGAGGACCGGGCGAGGCCCGGTCTCGATTGAGCATTTGCCAATCTTTCCCGCGGTCAAGGCCAAGCCGCGCTTTCGCGCGGTGCCTGCGGCAGCCTTGACAGCGGCAAAGATCGGCGGCGCCTAGCTGGGCTCGACCGTGGCGAGGCGGGAATTCACCAGCAGGTTCTGCGAATTCAGGCCGGGCTTTTCGCCCAAGTGGAAGGTCAGTTTCACGCCGGGCCGGAAGAAGATGCAATGCGTCGAGCCGCCGAAATGGAACATGCCGATCTGGTCGCCCTTCTTGACGTGCTGGCCCTCGTAGACCGTGATCTGGTTGGTCGACACCTCGGCCATGCCGACGGGCATCACGCAGATCAGCCCGATATCGGGGTTGTCGGCCTCGATGAAGATCGGCGCGCGGGCCGCGACGGCGGTGATATAGCCCTGGCTTTCGTTCGGGCCCGAGGGGTCGTGGCGGTTGATCAGCGATTCCGAGTAGTATGTGCCGTCGATATTGTAGGCCTTGACCACGCGGCCGCTGACCGGGCTGTGCCAGCGGTGAAAGCTCGAGGCGGAAAGGAACGCTTGGTAGACCGTGCCGCCCACAAACCGGTCGAGCCAGGGGTCGCCGTCGAGCATGTGTTCCAGCGAATAGGGCTGGCCCTTGATCCAGAATTCGTCCTGGCGCTTGACGTTTTCGGCGATCTTGTAGGGCGCGCTTTCGCAGGCATTGGTGACGACATAATCGTTGTCGGGCTCGGCCACCGGGCGGGCGCCGGGGCGGAAGGTGCGGGTGAAGAAATCGTCCCAGCTGGTGAAGCCGAAATGCGGTTTGTCCGGGTCGCAGATGAAGTTGTCGATGAAGTACTTGCGCGGGTGTTCCGTGCCCGGCGGGGCGAGTGCGGTGAACGCGTCGTCGCCGAGCCAGCCCCAGTCTTCATCGACGAGCACGCCCACGCTATCAGGTGAGCCGAGGAAGCGGGCCCATTCGTTCAAAACGCGCTTGAACTGCAGGTTCACGTCGGGGCGCAGGAAGGCGGCATAGCCGCTTGTGGTGCCCATCGACCAATCGAGAAGCGCGTTGATCGGGAAGCCCACGAGGCCGGTTTTGTTGAACTTCGGCGCGTGGGTCATGATGTGGTTCAACACGCGCAGGAACTGCCTGTAATCCTTGATCTGCGGCGCGCCGGTGGGGTTGGTGGTCTGGTGCACCTGGGTGAACATCTGCGAAAACAGCATGAAGACGGCGGCGTTGCCCTCGATGAAATCCTGGAATTCCTGGATCACGGGGAGAAGCGGTTTTTTCGCCTTTTCGCAGGCGGTGATCTGTTCGACGATCCAGGCCTCGAGGAACGCCTGGTCCGAGGGCAGCCATTGACCGACGCGATATGGGGCGGGCGCGATCTGCATGGGAATATCCTTTCGACTATGGGGTTTCGTGAAACTCTGACACCGCACCGGAAGGAGGCGCGCACGGAATAGGATCAACCTGCGGCTGAGCGCACGGGTCTGTCAAGAGCCGGGCGCGGGAGCCCGTGACCTGCGGGCGTCGAGATGCCCGGTTCTTTGCCCGCCACGCGATTTCGAAATCGCGTGGCGCGAACGGGTCGGGCGGTTGCGCGAAATCCGCCTTCAGGCGGCGTGCGGGCCGTGTCTCATTCCGGCAGGGGCGCGAAACGGTCGATTATGGCGCGGAGATCGGCGAAATCGTCGAACGTGGCGTCGTGGTAGAGCTCTTCGACGGGCGTCTTGCGGTAGCCTTGGGTGAAGAGCGCCATGGGCAGTTTGGCGTTTTTCGCCGTCGCGGCGTCCGTCTCGCTGTCACCGACATAGAGGAACTGGCGCGCGGGCAGCTGTTCGACCACGTGGCGCACCGGGGCCGGGTCGGGCTTGCTGGGGTAGGGGCCGTCGCCGAACGAGAGGCCGTCGAAAAGCCCGTCGATGCCGAAATGCCGCAGCACCGCGTGGGTCGGTTCCTCTGGCTTGTTGGTGCAGAGGCCGAGCTTGAATCCGTCGGTGTGCAGGGCGCGCAGGGTGGTCTCGACATTGGGGTAGAGCGTCGTCAGATGGACCGCCGAGGCATATCTTGCGTGGAATTCCGCGGCGATCTCGGCGTGCCGGGTGTCGGTTGCTTCGAGTCCGGTGGCGCGGATGCAGCGTTCCACGAGCTTGGCGACGCCGTTGCCGATGAAGCCGCGCACTTGCTCGAGCGGCAGCGGGCTCGCGCCGCGGTCGGCCAGCACCGCGTTCATCGCGGCGTGGATGTCCGGCGCGCTGTCGATCAGGGTGCCGTCGAGGTCGAAGATGATGCCGCTCATCGGCTCAGGCGGCCTTCCACTTGATCGAGCAGCCCATGGAGGGGACCTGATCGCGTGGGCCGTGGCCGGTTTCGGCGATCTGCTGCATTGCCTCGTAGAGCTCGCGTTTGGCGTCCGCCGGGGCGGGGGCGCGGCCATGGGCGTCGAGGCGGCCACGGTACTGCAGCTCCAGGTCCTTGTTGAAGCCGAAGAAGTCCGGGGTGCAGGCGGCGCCATAGGCGCGGGCGGTGGTTTGCGGCTCGTCGTAGAGATAGGGGAAGGTGAAGCCGTGGGTGTCGGCGAAGACCTTCATGTTGGGAAAGCTGTCGGCCGGGTAGTCGTTTGCGTCATTGGCGCTGATCGCGGCGACGCCGACGCCCAGGGCTTGGACGTCCGCCATCGTCGCCACCAGCCGGTCGATCACCGAGGTCACATAGGGGCAGTGGTTGCAGATGAAGGCGATCAGCGTGCCGTTCGGTCCGGCGATATCGGCAAGCGCGTAGTCCTTTCCGTCGGTGGCGGGCAGGGTGAAGTCGACGGCCTTCCAGCCGAAATCGCAGGTTGGGGGCGTGGCGGCCATTATTCGAACTCCATCTCCTCGTAGACCCGGCCAGCGTTCTTGGTGGCGAGCTCTTCGAAGGTGTCGAGCTCGGCCCAGGCCGACTGGTCGACATAATACGCATCCGCGAGATCGCCGCCAGCGTCGAGATGCGCGCCGATCTTGGCGCGCAGGTCGGTGAGGTAGTCGAATGTGTACTTGCGCACCGTGGCCATGTCGGTGGGATGGCCGTGTCCGGGGATGACGATCTCGGCGCCGAGAGGTTCAAACGCGGCCTCCCAGGTCTCGAGCCAGCAGGAGGTGCAGGTGTCGGCAAAGATCGGCAGCATGCGTTCGTGGAAGGCCATGTCGCCGGCGATCACCAGCTTCTGCTCGGGCAGCCAGACCGAGATGTCGCCGGGGGAGTGCGCGTCGCCGAGGTGCAGCGCCTCGATGCGCATGCCGCCCATTTCGACGATGTATTCGTCGGAAAAGGTCTCGTCGGGTCCCTTGAGGTCCGTGCCCTCGGCCTTGTCGCGATTGTAGCCGCGCATGCCCTCGAGGATCTGGAAGCCGTATTCCTCGAATTCGTGGGCGGCGTCTTCGTGGGCGACGATCTTGACGCCCTGTTCGGCCCAGTAGTTGTTGCCGAGCATGGCGTGGCCCTGGCCGTTTTCGTTGATCACCAGTTTGACTGGCTGGTCGGTAATCTGCTTGATCTCCTCGTGCAGGGCTTCAGCGAGGATATAGGCGGCGCCGCCGTTGATCACCACGACGCCGTCGCCGGTGACGATGAAACTGAGGTTGTTGTTATGCCCGGTGTTTTCGTAGGTCGGCGGGGCGGTGGCGCCGATGGCGGACCAGACGCCGGGGATCACCTCGATGGGTTTGTCGTAGAGCGGGCTCTCGTGATATTTGTCGGGGATGTCCTCGGAGGCCAGCGCGGGCAGGGTGAGGACACAGAGCAACGCCGTCCCGGACTTGATCCGGGACCTCCACGTTGACCAAGAGGCCCCGGCTCGGGGGCCGGGGCGCGGGTTCGCAAGACGGATCATCTACATCTCCTCGGTGACGAAACGGTAGCCGTCGTTAGTTTTCTCGGCGCGGCCGATGCCGCCGTCGGGCAGGTGGAAGCCGATCATCGTGAGCTGGTCGCCTGCGATCTGCTCGAACAGCCGGACGCGGGTCTGGGCGCCAAGATCGGCGTCCTGGTCGGAGCCGGACCGCCAGTCGGGCCGGGCGAAGGCGAGGTGGTGGTTGACGATCGCGTCGCCGACGATCATCGCGCCGCCGGCGAGTTCGAAGGCCATGTGGCCGGGCGTGTGGCCGAATGTGGCGCGGGCGGCGATGCCGGGGAGGATTTCCTCGCCGTCACCGAAGGTCGTGATCGAATCCTCCAGCGTCTCGAGCCGCCGTTTCGCGCCGACGGCGAAGGTCGTGCGGCCCTCGTCGATCGTGTTCACGGTGTTGGGGTCCATCCAGTAGTCGAACTCGGCCTTCCCGATCAGGTGCTCCGCCTCGTAGAACAGCGGATCGTCGAAATCGTCGAGTGCGCCCCAGATGTGGTCGGGATGGGCGTGGGTGAAGACGACATGGGTGATGTCCTCGGGAGCAAGACCCAGGGCGTCGAGCGCGTCGAGAAGCTTGCCCGCGCTGGGCATGAAATCGGGACCGGCGCCGACGTCGAAGAGCACAGTGTTGGTGCCGTCACGGACGAGCGTGACATTGCAGGGCGGCTCGACCGTGTCGCCGGTGATGCCGTGCCGGGCGAAGATCGGGGCGGCGTCTTCGGGCGGGATCTCTCCGAGCGCGAAGGACAGCGGCAGGACGAGGTTGCCGTCGCTGAGCGTGTCGACCTGCAGGTCGCCTGTGGTGAGCGAGGTGTTGGCCCAGACCCAGCGTGGCAGGAGGGGCGTCGCGGTGGCGGCCGCACTTGTGGCAATGAATTGGCGCCGTGACAGGGCCATGGCGATGTCCTCCCTCATGTATTCGACATTGCGAATATGTCTGAGGTCCGTGCGGGAGACAAGCCGCTTCGAAGCGGCTTTTTGAAGCGGTTTCGAAACCGCTTTTTTTTGAGTTTGTGCCCGCTCAGGCGGCTTGCGCCACCGCGCCCTCGGCCGCCGAGCGGATCGCGCGGATGTTCTCACCATAGACCCCCGGGTTGCCCACGGAACCGCCCTTGAACACAGCCGAGCCCGCCACCAGCACGTCCGCACCGGCGGCGGCGACCAAAGGCGCGGTCTCCGGCGTGACGCCGCCGTCGATCTGGATATGGATCGGGCGGTCGCCGATCATCTGGCGCACTTGGCGCGTCTTCTCCACGCAGGAATGAATGAAGTTCTGGCCGCCGAACCCGGGGTTCACGGTCATCACCAGCACCATGTCGACGAGGTCCAGCACGTGCGCGATGCTCTCGGCGGGCGTGCCGGGGTTCAACGAGACGCCGGCCATCTTGCCGGTCGCCTTGATCGCCTGCAGTGTGCGGTGGATATGCGGGCCGGCCTCGACATGGGCGGTGATCATGTCCGCACCCGCCTCGGCATAGGCCTCGATATAGGGGTCCACCGGCGCGATCATCAGGTGCACGTCCATGAAGGTCGTCACATGCGGGCGAAAGGCCTTCACCGCGGGCGGGCCGAAGGTGAGGTTCGGCACGAAATGGCCGTCCATCACGTCGACATGGACCCAATCGGCGCCCTGCGCCTCGATCGCCTGAATCTCGCGGCCGAAATCTGCGAAATCGGCGCTGAGGATCGACGGGGCGATCTTGATGGAACGGTCGAATGTCATGTCGGGCTCCTCTGGTCGACGTCGAGCCCGCCGGTGAAGACTCGGCTCGCGCGGATGTCGGCCTCGGTTATCGTGGAAAGGGCCTCGGCGTCCAGAGCGCCCTCGATCTGAAAGACGCGGTTCGCGGCGCGCAGGCGGGCGCGGTCCAGTGCGTTGCGGATCGAACGGCCATTGGCGAAATGCGGCTGGGCGCGGCGCAGCGCGATGTATTCTTCCATCGCGGCCTTTCCTGAGGCGTCGAAGTGATAGTTCTGCTGGTCGAGCATCACCTCGGCAATCTGGCCAAGCTCGGCATCGGAATAGTCGGGGAATTCGACATGGTGGGCGATGCGGCTGCGAAAGCCAGGGTTGGCGGCGTAGAACTTGTCCATCCGGTCGGCGTATCCGGCCATGATCACCACAAGGTCATCGCGCTTGTTCTCCATCACCTGAAGCAGGATTTCGATCGCCTCCTGCCCGTAATCGCGTTCGTTGTCGGGGCGATAGAGGTAATAGGCCTCGTCGATGAAGAGCACACCGCCCATCGCCTTTTTCAGCACTTCCTTGGTCTTGGGTGCGGTGTGGCCGACGTATTGGCCGACAAGGTCATCGCGGGTCACGTGCACCAGGTGCCCCTTGCGCACATAGCCCAGCCGGTGCAGCAGCCCGGCCATCTTCATCGCGACGGTGGTCTTGCCGGTGCCGGGATTTCCTGTGAAGGACATGTGCAGGGTCGGGGTTTCGACCTCGAGCCCGAGGTCGCGGCGGGCCTTGTCAACGAGGAGAAGCGCTGCCGTCTGTCGGATGCGCTGCTTGACGGGGGCGAGGCCGATGAGTTCGTCTTCAAGTTCGCGCAGGACCTCGGCGACGCCGGAGGCCTCGTATTCGGCGGCCAGATCGACGGTTTTCGGCGTGGGGGCGTCCATTTTAGTCTCCCTTCGGGCGGGGATCGCCCGGGGTCTTGTTCGGTAAGGTAGCGCTGGACGGGCTCCAAGGCCATGGCGGCGCGTTCGTGCCACAGGCCCGCTGGTCCAAGGATCGCCCTGGTTTGACAAACCGCGCGTTCCGCGTATCACGGGCGGGCAATCAGAAAGGTCTGTCCCGTGGCCCATCTCGTCTATGTCCTGAACGGCCCCAATCTGAACCTCTTGGGCCAGCGCCAGCCGGAGCTTTACGGGTCCGAGACGCTTGCGGATGTCGAGGCGGCGGCCGAGGCTTTGGCGGGTGAGTTGGGGCTGGAGGTTCGGTGCTTGCAGAGCAATTCCGAGGGTCAGCTGGTGGACTGGATCCACCAGGCGCGCGGCGAGGCTTCGGGCATCGTGATCAATCCGGGTGCTTATTCGCACACCTCCATCGCACTGCTCGACGCGTTGATCGCCTTCGAGGGATCGGTGGTGGAAGTGCACATATCGAACATCCATGCGCGCGAATCTTTCCGGCATCATTCCTATGTGTCAAACCGTGCCGAGGCGGTGATTGCGGGTTGCGGGACAGATGGTTACGGGTTTGCCTTGAAGCGGATTGCGAAGTTGTTGGGCTGACTGATGGAAATCGTCGGAAACTAGACACCTCGCACCACGCGTTAACAGATTCTGCGGCCAGTCCGTCGCGCCATGAATCCCGGGAAATGTCGCAATAGGTCAAGCCAGCTCGACGCCTGTAACAGCGTGCGTGGTGTCCCGCGCACTCGGCCCATAAACCACCATCTCGACAAGCCGCGAAAAACCGGTCAGCACTCGTGAAGCAAAACACGCAGCGGGGGAGCATCGCGATGTTCGAGATCAGACGCGTGCAGGGTGGTGCGACCGGGCGCAGCTCGGGCTCTGCCGCGGGCGGCTTTGCCTGGGCGGTGGCGACCTCGGACGATCCGATCGCGGACACCTATACCCAGACCGTCAAGGCGCTGGAAAAGATCGACGGCATCCTTGCAGAACTCGGCACCGACAAGACGAAGCTACTGAACGCGACCGTCTATATTGACCGGATGCAGCACAAGGCGGCGATGGACCGCGCCTGGTGCGAATGGATCGGCGACGACCCGCAGAACTGGCCGCAGCGCGCCTGTATCGAATCCCGCCTGCACGGCTATGACCTTGTCGAGATCGTCGTTATCGCCACCGCGCCCCAGACCTAAGAGGAGCCTTTCATGACCGGACTATTGACCCTCGACGCCCTGACCAAAGCCGTGGACGCGGGCGAGATCGACACCGTGATCATGGCCCAGATCGACATGCAGGGCCGGATGATGGGCAAGCGGTTCCACGCGCGGCATTTCCTTGAGTCCGGTGTTCACGAGACCCATTCCTGCAACTACCTGCTGACCGTCGACATGGAGATGGAACCGGTGCCGGGTTACAAATCCGCCTCCTGGTCTCAGGGGTATGGCGACTACATGATGAAGCCGGACCTTAGCACGCTGCGGCGGATCCCCTGGCAAGAGGGCGCGGCGCTGGTGCTTTGCGATATCATGGATCACCACGGACATCACGATATCGCTGCCTCGCCGCGGGCGATTCTGAAACGGCAACTCGCGCGACTCGCCGAGCATGACATGACCGCGATGATGGCGTCGGAGCTGGAATTCTACCTCTTCACCGAAAGCTACGAAGAGGCCCATGCGGGCGGCTATCGGACGCTCACCCCGGTCAGCCCCTACAATGAGGACTACCACCTCTTTCAGACCACCAAGGAAGAGGCGGTGATGCGCGCGGTGCGCAACGGGCTTTATGGCGCGGGCATCCCGGTGGAGAATTCCAAGGGCGAGGCCTGGGCGGGCCAGGAAGAGATCAATGTCAAATACGCCGACGCGCTGACCGCTGCCGACAACCACGTGATCACGAAGAACGGTGTGAAGGAGATCGCCTGGGCCAATGGCCAATCCGTGACATTTATGGCGAAGGACACCGATGCGCCCGCCGGGTCGTCCTGCCATATCCATCAATCGCTCTGGTCGACGGATGGCAAGCCTCTGTTTTTGGATGAAAAAGCCGAGCATGGCATGTCGGCTGTGATGAAGCATTATCTGGCGGGGCTCTTGGCCCACGCCTCGGACGTCACGGCGTTCCTAGCGCCGAATATCAACAGCTACAAGCGTTTCGTCGCCGGGACTTTCGCGCCGACCAAGGCGATCTGGTCCCGCGACAACCGGACGGCGGGCTACCGGATGGTGGGCGAGGGCACGAAAGCGATCCGGATCGAGAACCGCGTCGGTGGGGCCGACCTCAACCCCTATCTCGCGTTCGCGTGCCAGATCGCCGCCGGGCTTGCCGGGATCGAGGGCAAGATGGAGCTCGAGGATGAATTTAGCGGCGACGCCTATGCCGCGCGGCGGGTGCGGGAGATTCCCGGCACGCTGCGCGATGCCGCGAAGGCGCTGAAACGCTCGAAAATGCTGCGCGAGGCGATGGGTGACGATGTGGTCGACCACTATGTGCACGCTGCCGAGTGGGAGGTCGCCGAGCATGACCGTTGGGTGACGGATTGGGAGATCAACCGGGGCTTCGAGAGGTCCTGAGCCGGTGGCTCCACGCGTCGCCGATATCACCCCGGTCGTGCCGGTCTCGGACCTGGACGAAGCGGTTGGGTTTTTTGGCGACACGTTGGGCTTCGAAATCGGGCATCGGTTTCCGGGTTTCGCCTATGTCAGCCGCGATGGGTGCGGGCTGCGCCTCATTGCCGCCAATGGGCCTGGGGTGAACATGGATGATCCGGCGCGACAGATGGGGGTGTATGTCGACGTGGTCGATCTGGACGCGCTTTATGCCTCGATGAAGGCGGTGCTGCCGCCGGACCGCGTGCGTCCGCCCTTCGATCAGCCCTATGGGCAGCGCGAATTTCATGTGTATTACGAGGGCCTGCAGCTGATTTTCGGCGAAACTGTCGGGAGTGCGCCATGACCGTATTGCAATGCATCTCGCCCATCGACGGCTCGGTCTTTGCCGAGC
>JAAUYH010230740.1_pt1 | contig 10332 bp, 9 predicted proteins | sample 7278061 | NCBI WGS metagenome assembly JAAUYH01 (sample SAMN14350203, study PRJNA611818) | marine sediment metagenome | isolation source: surface marine sediment (0.6m) | place: French Polynesia: Moorea | collected 2018-08 | reverse complement strand
TTACTCACCTTTATATCGGTATGCGGTAACTTGGTATATAGCATAGAGATTGAAATTTTTTTAAACCGGGCAAAAGTAAGGATTCCGCAAATAAAAGTGAAGCCCTCAATTTTAAGGCTAGTTTAATTCTAAAAGAATCGGGCAATGATCGCTATGCACTGCTTCTGTAAGTATAACAGATCTTCTGATCCTGTCTTTTAAGCCGTTGCTGACCATGGCATAGTCTAGTCGCCACCCTTTGTTCTTTGACCTGGCGTTGGCCCTATAGCTCCACCAGGTGTAGTGATGTGGATCTTTATTGAGATATCTGAAACTATCTGTGAAGCCGCTTGCCAAAAAGTTGGTCATCCATTCGCGTTCCACGGGTAAAAAACCTGAAACATTCTTGTTCCGGACCGGATCATGAATATCTATCGCCTGGTGACAAACATTGTAATCCCCGCAAATGACCAAATTTTCATTGGTCTTTCTCAGACGGTTTAAATATTCCTGCATGTCGTCCATATATTGGAGCTTAAATCCCAGGCGGTCCATATTGGATCCCGAAGGAACGTACATACTCATAATGGAAATGCCATTGAAGTCGGCCCTGAGATTCCTGCCTTCATTATCCATATAGGCTATTCCTGTACCGATCTCCACATGATCCGGTTTTTCTTTCGAAAGGATGGCCACGCCACTATAGCCTTTTTTTTGTGCACTGAACCAATGGCTATAAGGATAGCCGGCTTTTTCAAAAATTGAAATGTCTATTTGATCTTTTGTAGCTTTGATCTCCTGAAGACATATAACATCCGGAGAAACGATTTGTAACCATTGCAGAAACCCTTTGTTCAGGGCAGCCCGGATACCATTGACATTGTAAGAGGCGATTTTCAATACGGTAGCTTTGGCTCAAAAATAACCAAAGCGGTGGGTTTGGCGAATAGTTAATTGAAGAAAACTCCCATTTTGGAATGGTAATTGAATGAACAACAATAAACAACCAAGAGACCTCTATGAGAAATCTGATTACAGCATTCATTTTGTTACTAAGTGTCTCACTAGCGAGGAGCCAGGCTTATCCGGTGACGGACGTGAATCACGAAGTAAAGTTCAATATGGGATTGTTTTTGGCCACTACTACCCTTGAAGGTTCCTATGAGTATATCATTAACGGAGATACCAGTATAGGTGGTACTATTTACTTTGACAATGACGATTCTGACTATAATGGTGATTTTGGTATCGGGCCCAATTTCAGAGCGTATTTTGGCTACGGTTACGCCGATGGTTTTTTTGCTGAGGCATTTGGACTGTACTATAGGGGACGGGAAGAAGTACCCCAGGACTTTGCGAGCCCCAGAGACTTCGAATACGGCACCTTTGCCCTTGGTTTGGGTATTGGAGGTAAATGGGTGACGCGTAGTCAGAAAATCAGTTTCGAAATGAACGGTGGTTTTGGCAGAAACATCAATCCAGAAGACTTCCAGGACACATTTATGTATAGACTGGGTCTTTCCATTGGTTTTAGGTTTTAATCCTTACTTTTGGGCCTCTATAATTCCAGGATGAGGCACCGAATATTTCTTTTTATACTTTTACTTTCATCCACCTGGATTTGGTCTCAGGAAGCAGTACAGGATTCAGTTACCGTCCTGGAAGAAGTGATCATTTATCACCCTGCACAGCAAAATGTGGCATTGGGAATTACACCTTCCTCTGTGATCAGGGAGAAGGCATTTCAAAATTTCAGCCCAATTGATATTCAGGGTTCCGTGAACCAAATATCGGGCGTCTATGTGCTTTCGGGAGCTCTGAACACCAATCGTATTACTATCCGGGGAGTGGGTGCACGTACTCCTTTCGGTACCGATAAATTACGTCTATACTTCAATGAAATTCCTGTGACCAATGGTACTGGATTTTCAACCATCGAAGCATTTGACCTTGAGAATCTGAGCAATATCGAAGTGATCAAAGGCCCCAAAGGCACAGCTTATGGCGCCAACCTTGGTGGTGCCATATCACTTCAAACCAAAGATCCTAAGCAAGGCACAACAGGTCTATTCAACAGTTTTACGGTGGGCTCCTACAATATGTTGAAAGACAATTTATCCTACGTATATAGCGATGCTAATTTTGACCTGGGTCTACACTATAACCATTTGCAAACCGACGGATACCGGGATAATAATGCTTTCGACAGGGATGGGATTTTGCTCAACACTTCTTTTAAAACAGGTGCGATGAGTAAGGTCAATCTTTTGGTTAATTATATAGGCTACACAGCACAGATTCCTAGTTCTTTGAGCCAGACTGCTTTTAATGAGGATCCTACACAAGCGGCATTTACATGGGCGCAGGCACAAGGTTTTGAGGACAACAAATATACGCTGGTAGGACTGTCTCATAGGACAGGGATAGTTCCCGGTTTGGAAAACACCAGCAGTTTGTTTTATACATACCTTGATCACTACGAGCCACGACCCTTCAACATACTTGATGAATTTACCAACGGCTATGGTTTCAGAAGCATTTTCAACGGCACCCTCAAGATCAAAGAAAGAGCCGGTAGTTTTAATTTTGGTGCCGAATTTTACCGTGATGAATACCATTGGTCTACTTTTGAGAATTTATTCGAACAGAACAATGGTAATGGCAGCCTACAGGGAGATGAATTAAGTAGGAACCGCGAATTTCGCAGACAGTTCTTTGCATTTGCCAGTGCGCGTATACCTGTATCGGATCGGCTGAATGCTCAAGTGGGACTGAATGTCAACAAAACACATTACGACTACAGGGATCTTTTTAATACGGATTCTGGGAACAGGTCGGCTAAAAGGAATTTTGATCTTATCTGGTTGCCCAACCTGGATCTGAGATACAAATTGAGTGATCTGGGAATTCTGTATGCTAACATTAGTCGTGGCTTCTCCAATCCCAGCCTGGAAGAAACTCTTACTCCGGATGGTGTGATCAATCCGGAAATAGAACAGGAAAAGGGCACTAACTACGAAATAGGCACTCAGTGGAACCTCTTCAAAACCAGGTTATGGCTGAATCTCGCTTTGTACAGGATGAACATCGATGATCTGCTTGTAGCAGAACGTGTGGGTGAAGACCAATTCATAGGACGAAATGCCGGTGAGACCAGGCACCAGGGACTGGAACTGGATATGAATTATTCCTGGTACCTTCCCTCGGATCTAAAACTATCCCCTTTTGTGAGTTATACTTTCAGCGATCACAGTTTTGTGAGCTTTGTAGATGATGAAAATGACTTTTCCGGTAATGAGCTAACCGGAGTACCAAGGCACCGAATCAATGCCGGTCTACGCCTGGAGAAGAATCGACAGTTTTATTGGAATACGACCTATCAGTATGTGGGGGAGATCCCGCTTACCGATGCCAATACGCTGTTCAGTGAGGCCTTTGGCATTTTCAATACCCGAATGGGGTATACCTGGGAGTTTACATCCGATTTTTCTGTGGGTTTAGACTTCGGTGTCAACAATATATTTGATGAGGCCTATGCCCAATCTGTGCTGATCAATGCGGTAGGTTTTGGAGGTTCTGAGCCCCGGTATTTTTACCCCGGAAATGACAGGAATTATTACGGAGGTCTTCGGCTGAGGTATATTTTTTAGACTCACACCAGTTTCCTTAACCAGTGACTCATATCCACTTCTTCGGCAATTTGACTCTTCACCTCAGCAATCGAAATCCTTTTCTGATCCATGGAATCTCTGTGGCGTAAGGTAACCGTTTCATCTTCGAGCGTCTGGTGATCTACAGTAACGCAGAAGGGCGTGCCAACGGCGTCTTGTCTTCTGTATCTTCTGCCGATGGCATCTTTCTCGTCATAGGCCACATTGAAATCCCATTTTAGATCATTGACAATGCGATGTGCGATTTCAGGCAGACCGTCCTTTTTTACCAGTGGTAAAACCGCCGCTTTGGTAGGTGCCAATACAGCAGGAATTTTGAGCAGCACTCTGGAAGTACCGTTTTCCAGTTGCTCTTCTACCAGGGAGTTTGAGAATATTGCGAGGAAGGTCCTGTCGAGCCCGATAGAAGTTTCTACCACATAAGGGACGTAGGATTCGTTGAGGTCCGTATCAAAATACTGTAATTTTTTTCCTGAATATATCTGGTGATTTGCAAGATCAAAATCAGTCCGAGAATGTATTCCTTCCAATTCTTTGAATCCAAAGGGGAAACGGAATTCTATATCTGCTGCTGCATCCGCATAATGCGCGAGTTTGTCGTGATTGTGGAACCTGTAATTCTCTTCACCCAATCCCAGGGAAAGGTGCCATTTCATCCGTTGTTCCTTCCAGTGTTCGTACCATTCCTTCTGTGAACCCGGCCGGATGAAGAATTGCATTTCCATCTGTTCAAATTCACGCATCCTGAAAATAAACTGCCTGGCCACGATCTCGTTCCTGAACGCCTTCCCTACCTGTGCAATACCGAAAGGGACTTTAAGCCGACTTGTCTTTTGTACATTCAGGAAGTTTACAAAAATACCCTGTGCGGTCTCAGGTCGTAGGTAAAGTTCCATGGCGCTTTCTGCCGTAGCTCCCAACTGGGTGCCAAACATCAGGTTAAACTGTTTCACATCCGTCCAGTTAGTGGAGCCGGATATCGGGCAAACTATTCCCAACTCTTCGATCAGGGATTTAACGTCTGCGAGGTTCTCGTCTTCAAGCGACCTTGTAAGCCTCCTGATAATATCTTCTGCTTGTTGTTGATATCCTAAAACACGGGGGTTGGTAGAGATAAATTGAGCTTTGTCAAACTTGTCACCAAATCGCTTTTCAGCTTTCTTAACTTCTTTCTCAATCTTGCCGTGGATCTTGGCAACATGATCTTCGACCAAAACATCAGCCCGGTAGCGCTTCTTAGAGTCCTTGTTATCTATAAGCGGATCGTTAAAGGCATCTACGTGCCCTGAGGCTTTCCAAGTGGTTGGGTGCATGAATATGGCGGCATCCAGTCCCACAATATTCTCATTCATTTGCACCATGGCACGCCACCAGTATTCTCTAATGTTCTTTTTCAGTTCCGCCCCGTTCTGTCCGTAGTCATAAACGGCGCTAAGCCCGTCATAGATCTCACTGGATTGAAATACATAACCGTATTCCTTGGCATGCGATATGACCCGTTTAAATACGTCTTCTTGTTTTGCCATTGGGCAAAAATAGAATATTAGGTCAAATTGGCATTATTTATTTAAGTTGAAATTCGGTACTGGTAAGCAGTCGTTGATCCTCAAAGACATTCAGGGTATAAGTACCTGGCTCAAGTGAACCCGGTGGGATGGTAATAAAGTCGCAAATGACTACTTCTTCACCTATATATATCAGTTCTACCCGTTTGCTGTAGATGTTACCGCTGACAGATATAGTGTTGGCATTGTCTTCAATGATACTCATGTTCGGACCCAGAAACTGAAAGTAGATCACCTTCTCTCGTGTGGTAACGTTATTATCGCCTAAAATAGTAACACAGCCCCTCAGCTTTTCAATAGTGGAGGCTTTATTGGTTTTAATAGGTCTTCCCCCTCTTAGACGAAAGCCGTTTCCTTCGGCGTTCTCCATTTTCAGGTAGTCTTTTCGTCTCAGTTCCCTGTTTAGTTCCTGGTTCTTACGCCTAAGTTCAGCCTCTGCTTCTGCCAGAGTACTACTTTTACCTCTTAATTCTTCAATTTGCCTCCTTGTCTCCTCGTACTTATCTGAAAGCAACATATTGTTGTATTTCAGGAAGTTGTTAGAGAGTTTTAAACTGTCGTATCGGGCCTCAAGGACACGCAGTTCTTTTCTGAATTCGGTGAGTTTGGTAACGGTAAAATTGAGTCGGCCAACAGAATCCAATAAGTTTTGGATCCGGTATCTGGAATCCTGGAGTTCTATTTCGTTAACCTCATTGAGTGCGGAAAGCCGATCTACCTCTGTTTTCATCAGGGTAAGATCCTTAACCAGCAGGGATTTTTCTTCCTCCAGATAACTGATTTCTGTCCTGGATTGGGCATAGCTGTAGTAGAAGGCAATAAGGATGCCTATAATCACCGCAACAAGAGCCGCCAAGATGATTTTATAGTTGAATTTGTTATCTTGATTATCCATGCAATGAGGCTAAGTAACAAGTAGGTTTAAGTCGTTAAAACATGTTTTATACCAAACTATCAAATATACTAAATGACGTAAACTCGCTCCTGTTTCCCAGACTGTGTTTTGGATGTAATGTACGATTATATCGAGGAGAGCAAGTCTTGTGTACCTTTTGTCGGAACCAATTGCCACTTACCGAATACAGTTTTAACGAAGAAAATGCCGTTGATCGTATATTTTATGGACGAACGGACATCAAAAAGGCTTCGTCATTTCTCTATTATAACGACCATGGGATCGTTAAAAATATCATTCATCAGTTGAAATACCGCAAGCAGGAACAACTGGGTGAATTCCTGGGTAATTGGTATGGGCAAATGATCACTGAAAGTAGTGAACTAAGCGATGTAGATACCGTGATCCCGGTACCGCTCCATCCTAAGAAATTAAGAAAAAGAGGATATAACCAGGTTGATCTCTTTGGCAAGTCGCTGGCCGGGCACCTCAGTGCTAATTATGTCCATGACGCATTGATAAAGACTGAGAATACGAAAACGCAGACCAGGAAACAAAGGTCTAATCGCCTGAAAAGGGATGATATTCTCTACAGATTAAAGGATCCCATGCTTTTGAAAAACAAACACGTCTTGTTGGTAGACGATGTGATCACCACAGGGGCAACCATGGAAGCTTGTGCGAACGCGCTTTTAGAAGCACCCGAAGTAGTTATCTATGTTGCTTCCATGGCGGTTGTTCCATAATTTTACTGTTCTCCAAATTAGTTGTTTATTTGCGACATAGAACTTGTGAATGGCCTGGATTCAGCGATTTATAGCTTTTTGCTTCTTTGTATTCATTCTTGCGGCCTGTATTCAATGCGCCAGGCGCGGCACCCCGTCCGGAGGACCCCAGGATGTAGATCCACCGGTGCTGATCAAAGCCGAACCGGACAATATGAACACCAATTTTGAGCCTCAGAAAATCCGGCTTTACTTTGATGAGTTTGTGAAACTTGACGACGTTCAAAACCAGTTGATCGTATCACCGCCACTTCAATACTCGCCGGAGGTGAGTCCGCAGGGATCTACAAGAAAGTATGTAGAGATCCAGTTAAAGGATACACTGATAGAAAACACTACTTATACACTGAATTTTGGTCAGAGTATTGTAGATAATAATGAAGGGAATCCCAATCCTTTTCTAACTTATGTCTTCTCTACCGGTGACTATATTGATTCTCTGAGGCTAAGCGGCAGTTTGAGGGATGCTTTTAACCGTAATGCAGACAATTTCGTCAGTGTTATGTTGTATGAGATCGATACGGCTTATACCGATTCTACCATTTACAAAAAGCTACCTAACTATATCACTAATACCCTGGACAGCGCATCGGTTTACGAGCTGAGAAACTTAAAAGAGGGGCTGTATTCGCTGGTAGCAATCAAGGATGAGGGAAAAAATAACTTGTTTGATCAAAGAACTGACAAAATTGCTTTTTTAGAAGAGCCCATCAGAATCCCCACAGATTCTTCCTATGTATTGACGCTGTTCCGGGAGGTTCCTGATTTCAGCATAGCCCAACCGAATTACGCCGCTTCCAATAAGATCATTTTTGGATATTCGGGTATAGGGGATTCTATCAGAATACGCCCGCTTTCACAAATACCAGATACTGTTGAAACATTTATAGCCAAAGAACCCGGGAAGGATACCCTGAACTTTTGGTTCACTCCTTTTGAAACAGATTCCCTGGTTTTCGAGATTGAGAATCCTGTGGAAGCAGTAAGGGATACCTTCAGTATAAAAACCAGGAAATTAGCAGCTGACTCGCTCATAGTTAATTCCAGTCATCGCGGGAAGATCAATTTTGAAGATCAGTTCTACCTCCAAACGAATATCCCGCTAACAGGCCTGGACACGGCCTATCTGACTATTTTGAACAAGGATTCCATCCTGGTAAATTATAAGGCTCAGCTAGAATTAGAGGAGAACAAGATCCTTTTAGATTTTGATAAGGAGCCCAATGAATCTTACCAGATTACGGCTTTACCGGAGCTGATGACAGATTTCTTCCAGAACACCAACGACACACTGGCATTTCAATTGTCTACCGGTAGTTTTGCGGATTACGGGAATCTGAGGGTCAACCTGAATGGTGGAGTGACTTATCCTATAATCCTGCAAATAACCAATGAAAAAGGGGAAACCAAAAGAGAAATCATCGCCACAGAATCGCAGTCTTTCGAATTCAATTATTTGGATCCGGGTAATTATCTGATCCGATTGATATTCGATACCAATGGAAATGGCGTATGGGATACCGGCTCCTACCTGGAAAAGATACAGCCCGAACGTGTCATATATTATCCTTCGGTCATTGAGATGAGGGCAAATTGGGAAAAGATCGAGACCTTTACACTTGGAGGTTAAAGCGATCCCGATCCTGCAAGAATTTAAGCTTCTCCCGTGTACTTGTCAGATGGGTTTTATCCAGGTCGGCAAAGAGGATTTCTTCATCCCGGGAAAAGACCAGTTGCTCTCCCAGACAATCATAGACAGCGGAATGACCAGGGTACTGTAGTCCGTTTTCATCCTCTCCGGTTCGGTTCACACCTATACAGTATACCATATTTTCGATAGCTCTTGCTTTAAGCAAAGTATCCCACGCATTTACACGTGCTGAAGGCCAGTTGGCAACATAGAGCAGTACATCAAAATCTTCTGCATTACGCGACCAAACAGGAAACCTGAGGTCATAGCAGATCATCGGGCAGATTTGAAAGCCTTTATAGGTGAGAATTATTTTTTCCTTTCCACGGTCATACACCTGATCCTCGCCTGCCAGCGTAAATGTATGTCGTTTGTCATAGTTATAGATCGTCCCGTCCGGACAAATAAAGTACAACCTGTTGTAGAATCTTTCCCCATTACCGGCAATGATACTTCCTGTAATAGCGCAGCTGTAAGCATCGGCCTGCTGCTTCATCCATTCAATGGTCTCAGATTGCTGTTCTGCAGAAATAAGCTGCGGTTCCATGGTAAATCCCGTGCTGAACATTTCTGGCAGTATCAAAAGGTCTGCCTGGGAAGCCTTAGCAATCAAAGGTTCAAATCGTGTTCTATTGGCTTCCGGATCTTCCCAGATCAATGAAGTTTGTATCAGTGCAACTTTTAGCGTATTAGTCATGGGCTAAAATTAGGAATTTGTAAGCTGTCCCTTTTCGGAGTTGCCAGGATTTACTGCTTGATCCGATTATATATTCTCAAGCCGGTCACCAATGACGACTTGCAGAATATTATTATTGAGTAGACTTGAGAATTAATTATTGAAAGTGCGCAGAATTAGCGGAGAACTAACCTCATGAATTTTGTTGTGGATCTTTGTCAGAATCTGAAATCCAATATCTCTTCTTTTGATAATCTTCAATAATTCTGGGTACATAGACAAAAACATAGACACCTATTAGTACCATAATGATTGCCGTAATTAATAATGTTATAGCATGTAAAATTTCATCTTTTTCCCAACTAAAATTGACGCTTATCATAATTACAAATCCTACTATAACAATGATACCTAGCATGATATTTGGAGTAGGAAAAAATCTTCCAGGTTTCCCAGGTCTGGGTAATAGACCACGACTAATTAGCTCTGGTTTAAACCTAAGTTCAAAGTCCACAAGTGTTTCCTGGGCTAGTTTATTGATCCTGTATTCTAACTGAGCTTTGTAACGATTGGCACTTACATACATAAATCCAATAGAAAGAAAATACACCAAAAGGCCTATCATCGCATAGGGCATATATTTAACTAGTTTTCCTGTGTTTTCAGGATCAAATCCAAGTGCAAGGGCGAGGACAAACGCAGCATAGACGAAACTCCTCATCATTTCAGTCCGATACTGTTTTGTTTCTTCGGAAATTAATTTATGACTCTCGATCAGGACGTTGATTTTGTCTTCATTATTCATTTGCTAGTTATTTCTTGTATGAGTGAATATATACTATGCCAAGAATAGTCAATATCGAATCAATGATCTTTACAAAAAATATCCGCTAAATCTGTGAATTACCAAATCGAGCCTTTTAAAAGTAGGACGTTTCGGATAATACGGATAATATTTGCTGCGGATTCCGATATTAGACCATTCAAGCTATTTTTTACCAGGTCTATTTTGAATTAAACTTTTTTGCAAAGTATATGAATTGAGCTGTTCTTTCAATGGCTAACTCTAGT
>JAAUYH010060871.1_pt1 | contig 10332 bp, 7 predicted proteins | sample 7278061 | NCBI WGS metagenome assembly JAAUYH01 (sample SAMN14350203, study PRJNA611818) | marine sediment metagenome | isolation source: surface marine sediment (0.6m) | place: French Polynesia: Moorea | collected 2018-08 | reverse complement strand
TCTTGGTCTCACATGTTTTGGATTCAAGGGTACCTTCACCTTGAAACCGGTTCTCGTAGTTATTGGTTTTCGGCAACTTTTTCAATTTAAGGCGCAATTCAAACAAGCAAGATGACAGACGGTCTTTGCCATAACTATAGGGAGGAAAGTAATTTCGATCATTCAGAGTATGGTATGACAAGTTGGAGAAACGCTCAAAGGTCATGTCACGGGGATTGATTATCTGGTACGCTTCTTTCATAGGTGTATCTTTGTGAACTGCAACCAGTTGTTCCTTTCGAGAATCAACCGTACCATAGCCAGAAAACGTAACACTTGACAACACATTCTCCTGATATCCCAGGTATACACGCCAGAAACGGTTTATACTCCTCTGGTTCACACCCAAATCACATAAGCTTGCGTCATAGATCCGGATATCGAAACGAACAAGGTCAGCTTTATTGTAGCTGGGTTTGAAAAGTTGGACGGCACCATTTTCTCGACCAAGGCTCTTTGCACCAGTGTTATGCCATTTACCTTGCATCTGGTAGGGTAGGTTGGTTGCTTCAACATCTTCTGGACGGAAAAGGTCGGAGAAAGCGGCATGACATGAAGGTAACAGGAGCAGAAGAATAGGTAGAAGACTAAACGACATGGCGAGGCTGCGTGAAGTGGGAGAGGAAACAAGTGAGATGTGGAGTGAACAGTAGTTCAACGAGGTTGAGGTGCGCTGGGTGTGTGGGTGTTGTTCGTGTGCAGTGCTGGATAGGTGAAAAACATTGAGCCAGAAACAAGGCGAATTGCAGAAGGTACAGTACAGTATTTAAATACTGTACTGTATGCTGCATCCTTCACACATAAAATAGCCAACGCGGGCCCTAGAAGAGTGCACGCAACACCTTCATTACGTTGTCGAATTGGAAAGCTCACCTTTCAGAACTGTAACGTGTGCTTTCTCAGTTGCACTTGCGTGATGTTTTTGCCTCGAAACATATAAGGGTGCAATACTGTAATACAGTACTGTATGAGGCATTAATCGAGCAAGTACGAGCGTGGAGGCAAGGTTCAATTTTTTAAACGTGCCAAGTACAAAGTTCAAATAGGCTTCCGTAGAGATTTTATCTAGCTACTAAGACAAGGGAGAGAGCCTGATTCTTACTTCCTCGCCAACTCCATGAAAATAGAGAGTTAAGAGCCGAAGATTTTAGGTATCAGTCAGTGCGATACGCTAAAATTTCGAACTATATATTTTTGCTGTCGCACAGTTTAGTACTGTACAAATACATGGGCAGTTATCCAGGGTTTTTAACGGAAAATGCCATATTAATATCGTGCAGTAGGTGATTGGTGTGGTGCCTGGTTCTCGATTTTTGGGAGAGTGAAGGACACCGATTATGAATGAATTTTCTACATGTAAAAGTAAAATTTGTGGTTGATACGAAGTAAAGTTTCGGGAAACCACAAAAAGCACAGGTAGCGGTCTAGTAGGCGAGTCACCAAATGTATCTAGGAACACAGATCTAATTCGATGTACAGCTGTGAACCAAAATGTAGTGATTGATCCTGTACTGTCTCGCGAGTATAGTTAGAACCCTTTGAAAAGTCAAAGTTCTCCTCACGAGGTTGTGATTCATGATCATCCTTACTTCGATCTTACCACTGTTGCACGCTTCCAAGCGTTAAAGCATTCATGGGTGTAAATTAGAGCTTGACGACAACAGCTAAGAATAATCGCGCATTACTTCAGTGGTATTTCGGTGCCATTTTTTGGCGTCTTCTGTATAGTTCGAAACAAGTTTCCGGCCTTCGGCCAGATGGCGCTTCGCGCCTAAACTTGAAAGTTCGAACCAAATTTAGGATTTCCATGGTAGTAATTTGTCGAGCATTACAAAAATGCATTCCGAACATAAATAGTTGACATAATTTGAAGAAAAAAGCAGTCGAATACTTATTAGGAGAACTCAGTGATGAAAAATGGGTGCCTCACGCCCAAATAATAGAACGAAAGTGAGATTTGAAATTTAGGAACATGTCGTATCTAGTAGAAAGTTGGAAAATTTTGCTAGTGAAAAGGACATTCAATTTTGTAAAAGTTATATTTATATGGAAATTCGGTTGCTAGCTTTTATCAGAACTATATACTTTGACGAATTACTGAAATTAAGAACAATTTTTCGTAGAGGGTATCAGAATACGATTTATGAAGCGTTTGGTAGATGATAATGGAAATCTATAAGGGCATTAGTGTAGGCGGATAAAGTTCCAGATTCTTCATATAAAAATATGTATGAATAATTCTAATTAAACTGTATTCGAAAAGAAAACATAAGAGAAACGCTTATTGAATTGAATAGCTCTCAGTAAACTATCTTTTTTGTAGTCCAATGAACTGTACTATAGGCAACATACGAATAAATTTCTTGTATCGGTAATTTTATAAATTGCTTCACAGAATTTCCGGTGGGAAAATGGACTATCATTTAGGTCAATTCGCAGTCTGCCTCGAATTGATCCCCCCTGAGACTTATTTATTGTCATAGCGGAAGACCTTCACATGGAAACAGCTGTCTAGTACGTCCGAGAATGGAAAAATCCTGGTACCTAAACTGCAACTGAGTCTTGGTGTAATAGAGTGCTCACTCTCGCATTTTCCAATCGCAGAATTTCAGTTCAGTACATTGTCAGTTATTCGGTCTATCTAATGCATTGCACCATTATCATGCCTCTTCTCAGGTCAAAATTTATGTAGCAGCACAAAAAAAGAGCCTTTCTATGTTCAACCAATGATTTGAAATTGAAGACCTACCGTAAACTTGATTGAGCAGCTCCTGATTGTATCGAACATCTGAAGGCCCTCTGGTATGAAGATGAAAATCTTCGATATAGTTTCTACTTCGGAAAGCATTCAGTTCTCTGGAAATTCCGGTACAAACCGTATGACTAACCTTCTTCACAAGAAATACATCCCGGGATGAAATACATTCCTTATTACTCTAGTGTTCATCTATATTCTCAAAAATAGAATTGCGAAGTTCTCTCATCGTCGCAGAAATTTTGAAAAAGGAATTTAACATCACCTATTTCCGTTCATCTTTTTGAGACCAACTCCTTTGAAAACTTGGTGGCTATCCTTAGGAATCAGCACGAAACTGCTCAAGACGCATATTCTGTTAAAATAAAAGAACACGAAACTCCAGGATAAATTACACAGACTGATTGCATAGCTTCAAGATTTCAGACCTTTCCTCTCTTTAATGGAGTGCAGTATTTGACGGAAGAAATGTATGAAGATCATTGCTTCTTCTTCACAGATAAGACTGTGCCTGGTCAAATCGAAAAATTTACGGTTATTATTCTCCTTATAACTTCGCATTCCATTTATCTAGCCGGGATACTTACAGCCCCAGAATCCTTTGATTGGGCGAAGAGTAGCCTTCTATAAATTTTGACGCATTCAATAATGTCGTACTTCTCCTAATCACTGTCCAGGAAGACTTTATCCAAAACAGTAGCAGAATTTCGATAATGACGATGGATATCCGTGATATATTATGATTTTTGGACGTTCTGAAGTCGCAAGGGGTACGACGGCTCACAGTACACCGAAATAATAGCTAATATCGCCGTTAGCAGATAAAACATAGATTCAAAAGACTTCCGGAAGGCATTGAGCCACTTAGTATTATCAAAAAGAAGACACAGATCGTAGTAGTCACCACGATATGAACAATGTAGTAGGCTGTTAATTTTGTGCAGGTCTTTAGAAATCTCCCACTCGTTTTTATGAAGCTAAAGGGTACCATACTATATAAATTACGTTCCATAAGACTACCCTTATGCATGATTCGGATAGCATACTCTGTCTGCCCCTTTCAGTCAAGCTTCTTTGGTTTGAAATCACTGAAACTAAATTTTCGTATACTCTCAATTAAAATCGGAGTAATACTAAGTGAATTGATTCGGAATTTTTGTGTAGTTAAATTTATCCAAACCGATACACTTTATTCGAATGATAAAGACAATATTAAATCGAAACAACCTCTGCATTTGGTACTTTTTTTCTGTTTGAACTCCAGGGAAAATTCCGTTTATTTACTCATAGCAGATATTCTACTGCCCAATCAGATAAAATTCAAGGCATACTGCTGTTGGGTTATTGATTGTATTTTGTTTCGTATCATATGCCAAACTGCACCTTCTTCTTACTGCTTCCCTGATAATAAAATTTATATACAGCGATAATTCTCGACTCACACAAAGCACCATCAACACTCTTAATACGGCTGTCACTCAAGAGGAAGAAGTAGTGAGAAGATAGTGAATCTAATTGTTCATAGTTGCTTTTACAGAAAATCAAACTGCAGTTTAGCTCTAATCCAACTGCTTATTAAGATACATTGAGCACAGATCCATGATATTGGCGCAGTAAAATACGGCATGCAAATATTCCTCGACATAAAGTTCGAAAAACCGCAGTACTAAAATATTTTATCAAACTTGCATATAGGCGCGAGAATTTGATAAAAGCATCGAATTACAAAGGTATTTTTAAAATTTAATATCTCTAATAATGAATCCACAGTCCCCTAAACGTAGTAAGAATGTAGACAAATACTAAAACCCAAAACATGCCGCTACTAAAGGCTTTACACAACCGCAGGTAGAAAGATATTAAATACTGTTTCGGAATTAACTTCTCGGATAGCTTCCAAAATGAGGGAAGCACGGGGTGCGGCTCAAGGTGGGATAATCGGTGACCGAGAAGTCGGTGGCTGATCAGGTTTATATATACTAAAGATTATTACAGTAGTGTCAGCCAGATAGTGGAAGGTGATGCGTCGACAGTAAGAATAATTTGAGTCGACGCGGCATCGAGCTAGGTAACAATGATGAACTATATGTACTAATGCATTGTATATATGGTAGCAGTGTAATTAATGTATACGATGTAGGGCAGTTCAGTAACTAAACAGTAGAAATACCGGGATCTATATAGTGCATAGTGTCACGATAGCGCTTTGTGATACTGTCACTACCAGTAAAGCCTAGTAAAGCGTGACATTTCAGAAAAATAATAGAAAAACGCCTAAACAAGGCATTTTACAGGTCCTTGAAAAAAGCGGTTTCGTGAAAAACATTTTGGTTTCTCAGGAAATATGTCGGATTTTCTGGAGTAAGGCAAAGAAATTGATGAAGATTACTCCCTCCGTTTCAAAATTATTGTCCAATTGTGTTCACGAAGTTCTCCAATAGAAATGACTTCCCCATTTACGAAACCAACCAGATGAGGCAGTAGTGAGTAGCAAGGCTTTTCAACAGATCATGTTTAATCAATATGAAATTGCGTGCGTCGTCCTTGACAAGTGTAGTAAAGTACGCGAAAATTGACAGTCATCATCCATCTTCTTTAACTTCGAATTGGGCGAACTTTCCCAACCGCCTTTCCTCATGGTGAGTGGTCCCAGAGACAGAAACCTCACTGATGACGAGCGACTGGCCCTTTAAGCCCATACACTCTCCAAATCAGTCGACTCAAAACAGCTGTATGGTTCAATCAAAGCAGCTGCAGAAGAGTTCAATGTCCACCCTCGTACTGTGACTCATATTTGGAAGCGTCGATTAGATACCGATGAAGATGTAGGAGCGATAAGCGACATAAGAAACCGCAAAAAGGGTCGTGTTCGTCGTCCGAGCATAGATGCAAAAATTGTTACCGATGATTTGGTTTCTGTTCCTGCGCGACATCGCCAGACGCTGCGCCATCCGCCCGCAGCGACTGGATTTTCGATTTCAACTTTATGGCGCGTGCTCAAGCGTGGAGAAATCCGAAGTGTGAGCAACAAGATGAAACCACTTCTTACGGAAGAGCAAACTCGACCGAATAAGGTGGGCGCTTTCGATGATTTGTCCACGAACATTAGTTTTTTAAAGCATGCGCAATTATGTTGTCCTTGACGAAAAGTGGTTCTACATGTCGGAAACTACTCGGAAATTGTATTTGGCGAAAGATGAGTCGGAATTAGAACGTTCTGGAAAATCTGCAACGCATACTCGAAAAGTCATGTTCTTGGCTGCGATAGCGCGTCCTCTTTTCGATAAAAACGGTGAATGTGTTTTTGACTGGAAGATTGGTTTCTCACCATTCATTGAAATGGTTGCAGCGAAGAGGAATTCCAGGAATAGACCAGCTGGGACACTTGAGCCGTAGTCTGTTTTCGTCAATAGAGATGTTTACGGTATGTTCATAATGGAGAAAGTTATTCCTGCGATAAGGCAGAAGCGGTCAGGGCCTAAATCGGACCTAATCGTGATGCAACAAGATAACGCTCCATGTCATGTGTCTATTGATGACGAAGATGTCGCCGAAGAATGACAACGTTTTCGTTGGAACGTCAAAATGACGAACCGACCTGCGAATTCTCCCGATTTCAATATAACAGACCTCGGGTTCTTCCGAGGTGTACAATCTCTTCAGTACGAACACGCACCAAGAACAGTTCAAAAGCTCATCGATGCATGTAATGCTGCATTCGATGAGTATGAACCGCGCAATATTGCGAACTTTACATCTCTACTGAAGTGTATGGAATGTTCCCTATTGAAGCATGGTGGCAATCTGTACAAACAGACGCATGTTGTAAGAATCAAGCATCGTAACAATTAGGATCCTATTAAGAGCATAGTATGCGACAGTGCTATCTACAATCTTGCCCATAAAATCGTGAACGAGTGTCGGTAAGCGCATCAGATTAATTGGTAGAAGTGGACAATAAATATGAAAAAGTGATATCTAACAATTGGACAATAATTTTGAAACGGAGGGGGTACAAGACAGCAAATAAAGGGGATTTAGAAAAGGAAATGGGAGAAAATGAGAAACAAGGCGTATCAAAAAACCCCAAACAACTATGATTATGTTGCCTCGAATTCGATTCAAAGAAGACCGTCAGACATGCCAATCACTATACTTCGAGGACCCAAATTTTAACAGCCTCCTTTTAGTACTAAGGAAAGAACACTAGTGTTTCATTAAATGAGAATTTCTATTACCATGACTGTATCAAACCGTCAAGTACTGTACCGATCGTCAGGGCCTGTATTTTAGTGTGAAGTGTTGTTTGAGCAAATATAAAATCTATGACCTAAGGCTCAACTTTTGAAAAGTGTACAATACAGCCCCTGTGTCAACTTCAGATTCGTTTAGATAGGTATTTGGTTGAAAGCAAAGCATTGAATTGAGAATTCAGTAGTGAAGAATATATTATTAATAAAATCGTACTGGTTGTAAAGATCAAAGGCTGAATGAATAATGACATACCGAGACTACTCCCTCCGTCTCAAAATACTTGTCCTTTTTGGTAAACGCTAGAGTTTATCTCTGTTTGCGATAATTTGTCTTTGATACTGCGCACATGGCATTCCAATATCTTTAAAGACCTAGTACAACTTCTGTTCGGATGCAGGAAGGTTACCACTCAGAAAAAACAATCTCTTAAAATTGCTTCTCGTAGTCGCCATCCCTTTCCGCAATTTTGTGCTAGCTTCACAGCTCAATCTCGTGATTCTTTTGCATGTGGAAAACAGCGTCAATATTTGTTAATTTACTTCAGCTTCTTCAGTTCTAGATTTTATTTGCTGCCATAACGTTTTCGACTACATCTTGCGATTTTTATACACCTCGAAAGCTGCCTGCTCCGAAAACAGCGTTTAAACCAACTTCTTTCACCCAATTTTGAGAAGATAATTGATTAGCTGTTTTACTATACTCTCCAGCACATGCCCCCATGAAAATTGAACCTCCAACACGCAATCGGGCAACAAATACATCCCTGATCGTTGCTGTAGTAGCTCAATAATTGATTTACACTTTGAGAGCATTCAAGAGACAGTTAGACATTAAGTTTAGGCCCGAAGTATTTCGGGTAGGCTTGGTCAAAGGAAAAGAGATTGATTCTTCTACCAGAGGAGTCAATCTAGACCCGTTAGCTATATTCTCAGTATAATTTATCCTATCTATAACCCGTCCGGCTTTAGATTTCAAATAGATTCTCGTCGCCAATATGTCGGACCATGAATAAGGCGGGTTGGATGCTAACCGCGAACCCTAATTTTGTCTATTAATTGACATAACGTCGGACCTGCAATAAGGCTGGTTGCGAACACTAGTTTTGCCATTTGATTGATTCTACCTTTTAGAGTTAGCCGTTTAGATCCAAAATCAGATAAATAGCGGCCCGGGATGAAAATTCTGAGCACGCGCTGGAAGACACCTTCGATAAACCTCGCCTGCAGTCCCAGCTTTTGTGGCGAAGCAGTAGAACCAGTTCGGGGCTGCGTGCAAAGAGCATCGGTGCTTGTTGGTGTCTGTTCCGTCCGTGTGAAACTCTCCCTCAAGTCCCGAGGAACACAAAAGGGGTTCCGAGCCGCACCGCCGTCTTCGCCATAACCAGACTGCCGCCGCCGTCGTGCCACGCCGCCGATTATTATTTCCCTCCGGTCCACCGCTGCCGAGCCGCGGCGCCGAAGTTTCATTGACTGCGGTCTGCCACCGCCAATCTGAGCCGCGCGGCTGTGCCAATCATTATCAACGGTCAGCGGTAGCCATTTGCGCCGCGCCACCGTCTTATCTATTCTTAACGGTCTGCCACCGCCGCTTCGTGCTGCACCGCCTTTTCTGTTGTTATCTTCGGTCTGCCGCTGCCTTTGTGCCGCGCCGCTGTACATTCATATTGTTATCAATCTGCCTCTGCCGCCGTGCCGCTCCGCCTCACATTATTTCTACTGAATTGCCGCCGCGCCGTCGCTGTTGTTTTTTGTACCGCCGCGCCGCGTTCACCGCTTATTATTCCAGTGTTGCCGCTATTTCGACTGTTGAATTTGCTTTGTAATACCTGCTGCTTGGCCACCCTTGTCGGCCGGAATACTCGGATTTCCACCTTCTGCCTACCATAGGAATGATTGGCAATTTCCGAATTTGCACAGATTTTGATTTTTGTATCGCAGGACTAGACTTTATTTGTAATGATACGGGACGAAATTGTGGTATACTCAATGCTATCTTGAATCAGATCATTCGTTTCGCGTTTAGAGAAATTGGAACTGTGTCTTGCTCGAGTTGTGGTGGCTGAATCTTGAGAAACCTGCGCTAAATGCATCTTCGCTCGCGACGTATTAGACTCCATACTAGCCGAGACCTAGATTCATTACGCCGATGGTCGGTTTGTTTTACATAATTAAAGCTGAGTCTAATGCTCTTGACAGATGGCCTCCATAAAAGGAGTATTTTGTGATTGTTAGAAATACTGCATATATGAATCATTAAGCAATACTGAATTCTTAATGGACCGACATAACACCAGGATCTATTCTAACGTTAATAATCTCGCGAAATTTCGTAGATCACGACAGGCAGTTGGCAGGAATGTTTATTGAGCATGGATAATGAAAGCCATAGATGCTTAACAATTTCGACTATAGTACATCATGCATATTGGCAATGGGCAGTGCACTAAGACCAAGGAATAGTTGCACTAAAAACGATCTGTCATTTTACTTGTTTCATGATTCCAAACGAATTCTCAAGTGCCTGAAAGATAAGAATCGGAGAACCATGGTTGGTACGGCGTGAGAGGAAGAAAAAAGATCAAGAACAGCTCAGAAAAGAAAGAGAATACTCGTGTAAAGGGCTGCATGCTTCTGTTTCATTTCAATACGATATCGCGATACTTTTTTGAGGTTGCAATCGCGGACAAGTAGGGGTAAGATGAAGATATGTACTTCAACATGGGTTCAGTCTCAACTGATAATTTGTTGCCGTCCTTGTCATGACACTGACATATCGCACTTACTGATGTGACAGACAAGGAGGGTTTCTCATTCCCATGATACCGCACTACCAATTCAAAGAACACGATACCATTACATCGAATGACCGATAAGCCGATTTAGACCGCTTGTCTCATATCTATAATCCGTACCTATCAATTCAACATTGCGACAAACCCAAAACTTCCATGTTACCAGAACTAGATTTGTAATGCTTAAACTAGCGACCCCTCTTCACTTTCGGCAGAGGGAAGAAGAACAGTGAATAGAACTCTCTCGCAACCTCCATTTCCTCTCCCAGTTCATCGCGCCCGGCAGGTGCGACAGTTTTGGGAGCAGGCTAAACCCGATCAAGAGTTTCTTAGAGTATCCTTCGAGGTCCACAATACTATACTTGTTCTGCAATACAACTCTATTTGCGCCCAAAATACGTTTTTACGTATGAGTGTTGGAAAACAATCCAAAAAAAGATAAGACACACAGATATAGCACATTGGCTAAACACGGCTGTTTTGTGATTACCTC
>JAAUYH010027052.1_pt1 | contig 10332 bp, 10 predicted proteins | sample 7278061 | NCBI WGS metagenome assembly JAAUYH01 (sample SAMN14350203, study PRJNA611818) | marine sediment metagenome | isolation source: surface marine sediment (0.6m) | place: French Polynesia: Moorea | collected 2018-08 | reverse complement strand
TTTTTTCACCTACTGATAAGAAGCACCATTGTGGAGATTATCATCGAGTCCTTAACTCTAACAACTATCTTGCTTGGTTCAGAGAGCAGCTTCTGCATAATTTAACTGGTCCATCATTGATAATACTTGAAAATGCTACTTACCATAAGGCAAAGCCGTATGATACTCCAATAGTGTCAAAAATGAGAAAAGAAGAAGTGTTGGAAGAGCTAAACAAGTGTGGTTTGAGTTATCATCCTAATTTTAGTGTCACTGAGGCGAAGTTTAAGGTAATAGAATGGCAGAAAGAAAATATTCATCCTGAAATAATTCGACTGGCGAGAGAGAAAGGTCACGACGTAGTGTTCACTCCGCCCCACTTTTCTGATTTGCAGCCAATTGAGATGCTGTGGGCAGACATAAAGTCTAAAATTGCGAGACAATACGACAGAACGACCACATTTAATGATGTGAGGCACCGTCTAAATCTACAATTCCAAAGTTTAGAAAGCAGGGATGGTTCTCAACTAGTTTCTTCAATTATTCAGCATGTGAACAAATTCCTAGAACGGGTTACGGCTGAGATGGAAGAAGAAGGAAGAGTAGACCAAATCCTACGAGAATTTACACTGCTAAAGTGGAACTCCCCAACCCTGAAAAAGCATTGCTTGTTTTGGAAGGTGCCGAACGATTCGAATAGAAGAGCTGGAGCAAGTCATTTCTGATTACATAGCGCAAGAGTTGAATGTGTCGAACTGCATCGAAGTTTTGGCCGCCGACGACGGTTTGAATGCTACCAAACTTCGAGCAGCGGCATTGAAATTGGTCGTGGAAACTTTCATAAAGTTTTCTACGAAGAAGGGTTCGTCTTATTGCCATTTGAACTTGTCATGGAAGTAATCAGTTGCAATGAGCTTGTTGTTCGTAGTGAACTTGATGTGTTTGTAGCGGTCGTGCGTTGGTTTATGCGGAGGGTAACGTGTGGAGTACGCGAAGAGCCGAAAGATGAAACAGCGAAAGAAACAAATGAAGATCTAGCCATAAAAGTGCTTTCATTATTTGTGGAATATGAATTTGTGGAACCGAGTTTGACAGAAAACAGACCACTGTTATTTGAGGGAGATGGATCAGCGGAGTTGAATACTAACGAGTGTTTTGAGTTGGATGAATTATTTGCTTGTGTGGACATCAACAAACTAAGTATTGGCGACCTTCAGCGAGTAGGCAGATTATGCCGAGAGTTATGCAAAGAAACTGGAACAAATTATGAAATTGAACTTGTTCCTGTACGAAAGTTTGGGGAAAAGGTTGTTGAAAAACTGTTGGAGTTAGACAACGATATTCCAAATATCTCAATGGAGTTGTACGCACGAATCCTACATGGCCGCAATGACTTGCTGTTCACTTTCTCGCATCGATTTCATGCGCCGCAGGGCGCCAACGACCGCCAAGTTTCACCAGAATTCGCAGATCCGTTCAGTAAGGGCAAATGGAGACTTAGATTGGATTTCCCAGGCGTTCGCAGAGGACTCCATGACGAATCCGCATGGTGTTTTTTACATAGGACTTCTGAGAATTCGGCTGCAGAAGAACATATCATGTTTACAAAACAAAGTTTCGTAGACTTCGGAAATAGCAGCAATGAACTCGAGCGAATGGTTTATTCTCGTTGTACTGAACGGAATGATACGAGATGGGATACCGGTAGTGATGCACCGGCTCGGGGTACTGTTGAATTGATACCGTCATCAGTATTTTTTGAAAAGAACACAGTTCGGGTTGGGGTCATAATTTACTTCAAACCAAGTGACAATCATCAAGTTATCGGTTAGAATCTTCACGTAAAGCACGAACAGCAATGGGGTATATTTTTTCTTCAGTGTTTTAGAATTCTATCACTGATTCTTCTATGGGCTTTCCTTCTCCCCTCCATTGCTCGGCTTTTCCAACTCACTTCAACACATGGCTTGCTGTGATATTTACAGTACTATACAGCTGCTCTCAAAGCGACCTGCAAGTCAAGTGAAGGATTGCGATTAGTACAGCAGTAGGTTTTTTGCGCCACGTGTACTTGTAATCTTTTCTGGACGTTCCAGATGACGTAACCAGGAACCAGAATGAGAAATTGCGACCTCGCCTTACCTTACTTCGAGATCAACCTTGAGTGGGAATCCCACTTCAAGAAGACGACGTTTCACTACTCGCCGAATGGCAACATCAATTGAAAACATGGACGCAGAAACGAATGGCGTGCTAGACTTTCCGAAACACCTACGCGCATATCTTCAACGTATGCGAGACGATGAGTTGACGCACGACGTTGTTTTCGTCGTGGACAACCTACGATTCCCTGCGCATCGCTGCCTAATGGCGGCAACATCGCCCGTTCTGCGAAGCATGCTGACGAATGGAATGAAGGAAACGAGCGAACGCGATATTGTATTGAAAGAAGTGAACGTTGAGGCTTGGAAAGTAGTTCTCGACTACATGTACACTGGGCGAATGAACCTTTTGAATGTGGATAAGGCACTGCAATATTTGAGTTGCGCGGATTGGCTCCAGATGGAAGATTTGGTGGATGTGATATCCGCGTTCATCGAGCGAAACCTTGACCGAGGGAATTGCTACAAAATTCTTATCACAACAGACCGTCCCAGCTTGACGAGGCTTCGAGCAATGGCTATGAAAACGATAGTGGAAGGCTTTCATCGCCTGTGGACGTTTTACGCTTTCCTCCGTTTGCCGTTCGCTGTTGTCGTGGACATTTTACGTTGCAGTGAGCTTGTTGTTCGTAGTGAGCTGGATGTTTTCCTCGCTGTCATCCGTTGGATTGTATGGTCTGGTAATAGCGCGATGTCCTCGGCGACAAATACCGCCATAGCGAGTAAGACATGCGAGCTAATTGCGGAACATACAGGCTTGCATTTGTCGGATGTTGAAGTCCCCGAGACAGATGCACGCGGGGCAGTGAACTATGGCGAGTTATTTGAGTGCGTGGATATCAACAAGTTCACTAACGCCGACATGCAAATAGTGGCAGTGATATGTCGGAGGTTGTGCCAAGAAGCTCAAATGAGCCATGGAATGGACCTTTCTCATGTACGCGAATTTGGAGAAAAGGCAGTTGAGAAACTTATACTCTCTGACATATCGAAACCTAGTATTCCAGTTGCGCTGCACAAGCGAGTACTTCATTACCGAAACGATATGGTGTTTACTTTTTCGCATCGATTCGACACTTTGCAAATGAGAACAGGCCTTCAGCGATCGATGAGGTCACGATGGTTTCAAGATAAGAGATGTAATGTCATGTGGTCTGCTGAAGTGTGGGTCCGAGAAAAAATAGCTAATGAGCAATGCGGATACTTGAATATCTATTTGTACAGACGGAGTGGACTCTTTGGAGAAAGAGAAGAAAGCGAGTTCAGTCACTTAATTTACGTGGAGGTAGGAAATAGGGAAACATTCTCGCGAGCGACCAACACGAATAATACGAGAAGCGTTCAAGGGGGAAAGACGCACGACATCGTGCCATTATCAGTTCTGGAAGGAGAAGACACAATCAATGTTGGGGTGGTTATTTACTTCCAGGCGAAATGATGCAGATGGAAGCTACACCGGGCATCCCAAATCATTCAAACATACATGTCCAACTCGCCACATGCGCTATATCCATCGACATAAATACAGTATTGTACCAGGTGAATTGGTGGCGACATTGATACAGCCACGCGTTGTAACAAGTACAGCAATGGTTGTGGTGCTTATGTGCACCCGCATTTTCCTCTTCCAGTGTATGCCCAACTTGGTGTTCACCGACCACACTGAGAATAGTCGCTCACAGAATTTCAGCGCTTATATTCATAGCTCCATCGCGCCGTCTGCCATATCCGAGGTATACATCACAATAACGCAGCACCTTGATCCTTGCCATCCAGATGGTCGTTCGTACCACGAACCTTGAACCAGCTTGTTATTCGTGGAGTAATGTGTATCCAGCTACTCCGTTATCGTTGTGGTTGGGCTCCTACGTACGAAGCAGAACTTTGCTTATACGCACTGTAGCATGATGTACCCCCGCGTTGCGCACTTTTTCGATTTCGATGGCAATTAATTGCCTTCTGTTTGGTCCTTGAATCTTTGCAGTCTCGTAGCCCGAATCGCGCATTCTAGACATTTAGCTGATGAATATGTCGCTCAGACATATCCACGGTTTGCGCCTCACTGTGGCGCCTATTCAGCTTGCGTTCGAAAAGGTTGACGAACATCTAAGTGGTACTGAGTATAGCCCATGAATACAACTTTGGCAATGACCCTCGGCAGGGTAGTACCCACCCACCGGTGACTCAAAAGCCAAAACGAAACTTATTGGCCACTTACTACCAGTTGTACAACAGTGCAGTAAGACTAGTTGATAGTATACTGCTGTGCTTTAAACAGCCAATAAAAGGAAGCGTTTCATAAGCATGACCTCATTCTGAAATCAAAAGAATGGCTTTTTTCATTGGCTGTTCTTCAACAACAGCTGTTTACTATCAACTAGTCATACTCCTTTACTGTTAGACAACTGTCAGTAAGCGGACAATGGATTTCGTTGCGCGTTTGAGTAAGCGGCGGGCGGGTATCTCGCTGTGGACGATTAAAATCCATCGCGACCTATGCTCCCCGAGTTCTATCCGTCTCCATCAACTAAAAGAACACGATAAACTGCCACCATTTCAAGGACCACTACGATTTCTGCACTGCGAAATGGCATCACCTGGTGAAGACGTGAACGCGAAAAAGAGTGGACTTATCGATTTCCCGCAACACTTACGCAACTTCTTTCAACGAATGCGGGACGACGATTTGTCGCATGATGTTGTTTTCGTAGTGGAGAATGAACGGTTCCCGGCACATCGCTGTCTTTTGGGAGCGGCATCTCCAGTCCTTTGTTAGATGCTGACGAATGGAATGAAAGAAACGAACGAACTGGAGGTTATACTGAAAGAAGTTAATGTGAAGGTATCGAAGGCAGTGCTTGATTACATGTACACTGCTAAAATGGAGCTCCCCAACGCGGAAGAGGCGGTACAATATTTGGCGTGTGCAGAACGATTCCAAATCGAAGAGCTGGAAGGTGTCATTTCGGATTACATCGAGCGAGAGCTGGATACGTCGAACTGTAGCGAAATTCTTGCCACAGTCGACGGTTTGAATTCAACAAAACTTCGAGCAGCGGCAATGAAAACGATTGTGGATAACTTTGATGAAGTGCTCTACAAAGAAGGGTTCACCTTATTGCCATTTGAACTTTTCCAAGAGATAATCATTTGTGATAAGCTCGTTCGCAGCGAACTTGATGTGTTTGTAGCGGTCGTTCGTTGGTTTATGCGGAGGATTACTTGTGGAGTACCCGAAGAGCCGAAAGATGGAACAGCGAAGGGGGGAAATGAAGTAGTAGCGAGAAACGTGCTTTCGTTATTCGTGAGATATGCGTTTGTGGAACCGAACTTCACAGAAAGCAGACCATTGTTATTTGGGACTGGTGGATTAGTGGATTCGGGTACATACCATGATGTTGAGTGGAGTAAGCTATTTGACTGCGTGGACATCAACAAGCTGAGCTATGATCACCTTCGCCGAGTTAGCGGTCTATGCCGAGAGTTATGCAAAGAAGCTCGAACAATCAGTAATATTGACATGACTCATGTATGGCAATTCAGTGAAAAGACTATGGAGAAACTCTTACAGTTAGAAAACGACGTACCGGACATACCAGTTGCTTTGCATGAACGAGTGCCACATGGCCGGAATGATGTGCTCTTCACGTTCTCGCACCGTTTCCACGAAGTACGAACCCTCACAAGTTGGACGGATCGTTAGAATATCAGCTGTCACCATTCTTCGAATATCAGGTGGGTAAGGACAAATGGAGACTTGTGGTGTATTTCCGTGGATACAACGAAGAAGACCGGGGCAAATATGTAGGTTGTTATTTGCAAAGCGGAGCTAAAGGTTCTGCTGCAGAAGATCGACATGTATTCGCAAAACAAATTCTTATGGACTTCGGAAAAAGCAGCAATACGTCCAAACGAAAGGTTATTTCCCATTGTAATCAACTGGATGATACACGAAACTACAAGGATGGAGCACTTCAGGGTACTCCTAGATTCGCTCCATCATCAGCATTCTCGGGAAAGAACACAGTTTCGATTGGTGCCATGTTTTACTTCAAATCAAGTGACAATGTTTGATTATTCTGTGGAAATCTCCATCTAAAGCACCTAGAGTATTCCGTTTTGTTTCATGAGTTCTCAATCCTTTCACTGATTCTACCACGCGTTTCTCTTCTCTCTTCCATTGCCAGGCTTCTGTGACACATTTCTAAATATGGCTACGAATAATGTTAAGCTCCACTTTTTTACAGGACTATAGAGCTGTTCGCCATTACTGAAGACTGAGCGAATGACTGGAATATAGTGTTGCAGTGAGTATTCTGTAACACCTGCAATTTATTCTGTACCGTACCTAAGAAATTGTTTCCCACGCCTTACTTCGAAATCAACTTCGAGTGTTAACCCCGTTTTAAGAACACGAAAATGCACTGCACGCCAAATGTCGAAATCCATTGAAAGCACGAATGCAAAAACCCTTTTCAATGTGGAAAAGGCACTACGATGTTTGACGTCTGGATTGGCTGGAGATAGAAGAATTGGTGGATGTGATATCCGCGTTCATGGAATGAGAACATCACCAATCGAATTGCTAAGAAATTTTTATCGCGGCAGACTGTCTGAGCTTGGCAGGGCTAAACCGAGTTCAGTGACATAATTTATGTGGAGATAGGTATAAGGAAATGTTCTCACGATGGACCAAGACGGATAGTACGAAAAACTTTCAAGACGGACAGACTTCGGTCAATACGACTTCGTACTGTACCATTGTCAGTTCTGGAGGGGGAAGACAAACTTAACGTTGGGGTTGCTTTTTGCTCCAAGGCGTAATGACACAGTTGGAACCTATAGCTGGCATACCAAATCATTCAAACGTACGCCAGCTCACTACTTGCGCATTGTACGTCGGCACGAATATGTGAAGGGTACACGGCATAATTGGAACCGCTACTCTTTGCCGGAGGAGTGCTGTACAAGTACAGTACCAGATGGATCGAGGGCGACATTGATACAGCCACTCGTTACCACCAGCACGCCAATGTTTGCGGTGCTTGTGTGTACCGGCATTTTCGTTTCCGGCGCACGGCCAACTTGGTGTTCACCCGCCGCACTAGAACGCGTCGCTTACGTACATACGCCACTAATAATTACAGCTCCATTGGACAGTCTGGCTATATCTGCGGTAAACATCACAATAACGCAGCATTTTTCATCTTTGCCGCCCCACATGTCGTTCGTACAACGAGCCACTGGTACAGTACTAGCGCGTTGCTCGAGGATTACGGTGTGTACAGTCCTCCGTTCTCGTCGTGGTCGGGTTCATCCGTACAGAGCGAATCGTTGCTTATACCTCGCGTCGTATGCACTAGACATTCAGCGAACGTATTGCGAGAAATGAATAGGTCGCTCAGGCATCGCCACTGTTTGCGCCTCACAGTGCGCCTATTCAGCTCCGGCTGGTATCTGGCATCACCATGTACACATCGATAGTTTGTCGTAAAAGACCCTCGGCAGCGAAACACGCACCCGCCGCTCGCCCGAAAGCGCAAGCGGAATCTATTGGCTACTTACTGACAATTATTTAGCAATAGTTCCATTGGTTGATAGTGAACAGCTGTACTTCGAAAACAGCCAATAGACAAAAGCATTTCGTTCGATTCAGTAGGAAGAACTGTACAACAAGTTTCACACCAATCAAACACTAAAACTTGTGCAATTAATATTCCAAGAATTCATCCAGAAATCATTGGAAACGCATTCATTTGTTGGCTGTTCTCCAAGTAACCACTCGTACTACTGCTAAACAACTGTCAGTAAGCAGCCAATAGTTTTCGTTTGCGCTCTGGGGGCAGAAGCGATTGTGTATTGCGCTGCCGGGGATAAAATCTTTCGCCACAGCAATGTTCTCAGAGTTCTCTCCGTCTCCATCAACTAAGAGATCTCGGTAAACTGCCACAATTCCAAAGACCACTACGATTGACTGCATCTCAAAATGGCATCATCAAGTGGAGACGTGAGCACGAAAAAGAGTGGACTCATTGATTTCCCGCAACACTTACGCACCTTCATTCAACGGATGCGCGACAACGATTCATCGCATGATGTTGTTTTCGTAGTGGAGAATGAACGGTTCCCGGCACATCGCTGTCTTATGGAAGCGACGTCTCCAGTCCTTCGTAAGATGCTGACGAATGGAATGAAAGAAACGAACGAACGGGAGGTTGTGCTGAAGGAAGTAAATGTGAAGGCATGGAAGGCGGTGCTTGATTACATGTACACTGCTAAAATGGAGCTCCCCAATGCGGAAGATGCGGTACAGTATTTGGCGTGTGCAGAACGATTCCAAATCGAAGAGCTGGAAGGTGTCATTTCGGATTACATCGAGCGAGAGCTGGATACGTCGAACTGTAGCGAAATCCTTGGCACGGTTGACTGCTTGCATTCGACAAAACTTCGAGCAGCGGCAATGAAAACGATTGTGGATAACTTTGATGAAGTGCTCTACGAAGAAGGGTTCACCTTATTGCCATTTGAACTTTTCCAGGAGGTAATCAGTTGCGATAAGCTCGTTGTTCGCAGCGAACTTGATGTGTTTATAGCGGTCGTACGTTGGTGTATGCGGAGGATTAATTGTGGAGTATCCGAAGAGCCGAAAGATGGAACAGCGAAGGATGCAAATGAAGTACTGGCAAGAAAAGTGCTTTCGTTATTCGTGGAATATGAATTTGTGGAACCGAGTCTGACGAAAAGCAGACCATTGTTATTCGGGTTTGATGGATTAGTTGAGTCGAATACGAACGAGCATGCTGAGTTGAATGTGCTATTTGATTGTGTCGACATTAACAAACTGAGTGTGGATGACCTTCGGCGAGTGAGCGGCCTATGCCGAGAGTTGTGCAAAGAAGCTCGAACTAACTTTGCCATTGAGATGACTCATGTATCGAAATTCAGTGAAAGAACGGTCGACAAACTCGTACAGTTACATAACGGCGTACCAAACATCCCAGTTGCCTTGTATGAACGAATCCCACATGGCCGGAATGATGTCCTCTTCACATTTTCGCACAGATTCCACAACGTGCAGGTCTTGAGAGGCTGGAACGCAACAACAGGATATCAAGTGTCACCGAAATTCGCAGATCAGTTCGGGAAGAGCAAATGGTCCCTTCGAGTGTATTTCCGAGGCTATAACGAAGAAGTGCGCGACAAATATGCCAGTTGTTTTTTGAACAGGACAGCAGAAGGGTCTGCCACAGAAGAAAACCGTACCTTCGGAAGACAAATTTTCATGGACTTCGGAAATATCTGCGACGAGCCCAAGCCAAAGGTTTACTCTGATTGTTACGAACTGGATAATACACGAAAGTATAGCGATGGACAGGGTTGGGGTACTTTCAAATTTGCTCCATCATCAGCATTCTCGGGAAAGGACACAGTTACGGTTGGGGTCATCATTTACTTCAAGTCAAGTGGCAGTGTTTGAGTAGTTGGTCGGAATTTCCATCTAAAACACGAACAGTACTACGTTTTCTTCATCCTTTTACAACCTCTTCACTGATTCTTCTACGTGTCATCCTTTTCTCTTCTATTGCTTGCTTCTGGATCCCCTTCCATGCCATGACTAAACCTATGTTAGGAATCATGTTGAGCTTAACGTTTTATTTACAGTACTGTACAGCTGCTCGCGGAGCCCAATAGAAGTTGAAGGAAGAATGGAGTAGTATGCGCCACATATAGTTTTCAGGTCGTTCCCCACAGTGTAACCCAGATAAGAATTTGTTGTCTGCGCCCAAGAACTCAAAATCGAGTAGGAACTCCCCTCCGAGAAGAAGAAGACACGCTGCACGCCAAACAGCAACACTGTGTGAAAACATGGTTACTGTAGATGGAAGAAATTGTACTGTAAGGTACTTGTGAATAAGGCATGGGCAATTCAATGTCAAAACAAGGTAAGGCAACAGTTGTGTTCGAGTAAGATTCCGTATCAACAACTATTGACTTCAGTATTACGCGTTCAAATCCTAGCCATGAAAAACAATATCATCATCTACACTCAGCGAAAAAAAGATAGGTACAAACGCGAAGTGCAGTGTAGTGACAAATTTTGAACAGAACGGTCCATTCCAACCATTCCAATAGAAAGGATAGTGCATCAGCAGTTGTGCACAGTAGTGTATGTGAAGAAAATCCCTCCCCT
>JAAUYH010049386.1_pt1 | contig 10333 bp, 8 predicted proteins | sample 7278061 | NCBI WGS metagenome assembly JAAUYH01 (sample SAMN14350203, study PRJNA611818) | marine sediment metagenome | isolation source: surface marine sediment (0.6m) | place: French Polynesia: Moorea | collected 2018-08 | reverse complement strand
TGCGACACACGTTATTTCTGCAGGAGTAAGAGATCACCAGGCATTTCTTATTTCTCGTTATCCTGCACCGAAACCGAGAAAGACAGGAACGCTAACCTTCTCGGCGACTCACTCTTTCAAGGTACTGAGCGGGCTTCAGTACTGACTTCACTAAGATGGCTGACTATAGCAATAGCGCCGAGACTACAACTCCACCAAAGTCATCAAGCTGCAGCACATATTTTGATTCACTGCCACACGAAGTTCTGCTGAAAATAGTTTCAGAGACAGTGGCAAGTCTTGCTGTCAAAACGAAACCGCAGTTCTTCAATTTCTTGTTCTCCGACTCGAACCCTCTTCATGCAGTTGTACCTCAGATGTTTTCAAGCCTAATACTTGTGGACGATGACATCACGAGTGAAGCCTACTTTAATAAGGCAGCCATCAAAATGACCGCAAAGGATCTACACACGAGCTCACAAAACGCAGCACTAATATCGAAAATATTTGAAGTTTGCGGCAAATCAATAACGCAAGTCTCGGTTCTCCAGATGCGCTTGGAAACCACTACGCTTAAGGATTTCACGCTTGCCGTCACGCAACATTGCCCGAATGTGAATGTGATCAAGATCGATTTGTCTTGCAGGAGCCCGCATGGATATGATCACGCATGGAAGTTGCTCGAGCGGTATGCGCCGCAGTTACACGGCCTTGATTGTCACGTAATTAGATGGTGGCTTGGAAGAGATTTTGAGATTTGCTCGAATTTGAAACAGTTTGTGTGCGAACACGAATATCCTGGTATGTTGGCAACAGCACTGAAAGCGTTCGGTTTCCATCTCGAGGGTCTGATCGCTCGTATTTCAGATCATGCGAGCCCGGTAGAACTGTTTCATGTGATCCAGAAGTACTGTAGACGGCTGACCGTTCTGCTTCTCGATTCAGCGACTCTCGCATGTTATTCAAACGAGTACGCATCAATGTTATGTTCATATGGGACTCAGCTTGTCGAAGCTTTCATTGATCCTCTGGGTATTAATCATTTGCGTCAAGTCTGCAATATCTGTCGATGCCTGCGAATTAAATTCTCGCTGAGTAGTCTGATGTACCACCCAGAGGATTGGGCGCGGATTGAAATGATTGGACCACTGATGGAATATCTTGCAATGCAATTTAACTACGAGTTACCTGGAAGTGCCTCAAGGTCAATGGCACGCTGTACAAACGTACGTGAGTTAAGTATCGATAGAATGTCAGTGTATGACCATGAAATTACCACAGACCAATCAATGAGTGTGTTGTTTTCTTCTTCATGCTTCAAAGCCGTTGAGAAGTTATGTATAGGCAAGTTTAATCCGTCCACGGTCAACCTACACTTGATCGCGGCATCAACTTTAAAGCTTCGAGAGATCGCTTTCACGTTTGTGGAACCCATTGTGAGTACAATTGGGTTTGAACATATTGTGCATTCGAATCGCACACTAGATAAGGTAAGCCTGTGCGAAAAGAGTAACGTTAGATGCACTCGTTCCGCTGAATCTACGGTAGCATTGCTGGGGGATCTTCTGAAAACGTTCTCGAAGTGTTGCACGCTGTCTATCTTCGTGAAGCATGCAGAGAGTGAGAGTGTGGCGTATGATGAATTGCATAAATTGTCTGCATACATTCCATGCCGTGGTATCAAGTTGTCCTTAGCGACAGATAGCTCGAAGTACTCGCAAAACTGCGATTCCTAAAAACTAAAGCAGAACAGTTTTGTTTCTGTCGATCTATAATCCTAGTACTCAAAATTCTCCATAAATCAGATGATTGGCTGCATATCTCAAATCTGAGCTTTTTCTAGTATCGCTTTTGCTCAGAGGAAGATTTAACGAAATCAGCAAGACAAGATTTCCGAAAAGCATATTCGATACGTTTTACAATTAGATACATTGACAAGTCCTGTAGCTGGTGCTAACCGTACTTCTCTTAGAGATATGTATAAATCTTGTCAGATGTGCAGTCCTCCTTTTGCAGCTTCACTGGTGATCTAAGAATAAATCAAATATTTCGGGCTTATGAAAAGAGGTAATTTGATAGATTGAGGACCATCTTAAACGGTGTACCAGTCTTCAATTTTAGATGATTGATCAATCGAGATTGGGAATGAGTTTCGAATATCCATGTGAGATTGCCCCTTCTGCCCTAAGTGAACATTATATTTGGGAAGAGAAGTAGTCCCATTTACAAGACCAAGTAATACTAAAGTTACCCTCCGCATTTTGCTCACATTGAAACAAACCTCTCTCTTTCTGAACGATTGCTTTGGATATAGTACGTGGTCCCAACTCGCACATTCAGTTCTATCCCTCGGCAGGGCAGTGACTTGCAAATATCACAAATAGCGTCTTTAGGCATATCCTGTTTTTCAGTATTCAATATGCCAAACATTAATGAGCGGCATTTTGAGAACGTGTCCACGAGCACTCCCAGTAACTCCATTGCAGAATCCCCATCGCGTTCTCCACGCGAATTAATATCTTCTTCCACTCGTACGGTATGTAGATATGGGTTCGAGTCAACAATAGCCTTAAACATAGACCCATCTCGGATGGGTTCCACGAATTCTAGCGACAAGAACCTCAGATTCGAAGTTGCAGCAACTATCACTTCAATGTTTTCTCGGGTCGCGGTGAGCTCCAAAAGTTCCAAACGTTCGAGCGACGTAGACGTCAGTGAAGGCACTAATGTCATTATTGCATCATCGAGAATACACCCTTCAAGTCGTGTGCCATTGAAATTAAAACTCGTCAATCCCGATAACGCCGTGCAACTTGAGATAGCATCACTGCATTCCTCACTAGCACATGCAATCATGTCGACCATAATATTCTCAATCCTCGACCCGAAAACACGGACACGCTCCCACTCCTCTATTCCATAGTGCCCAACTGTTTCAAATTCGATTTTCAAGTTCGGGCATTTCGTGAACACTTCGAGCAAATACGTAGTCTCTGCCATTCCGTCTATGTCAGCTGTGAGAAGCTGGTTCCCGTACGAGCACAGGAATGTCGCATATCTTTCTTCCCCAATACTTTTGACGATGTGTCTAGAGTCATGAAGTCTAATGTGCTTAAGTTTCTTGCAATTTTGTTCAATCGCATCTATCACTTCTCCATACCCTTCTAAGTCGCCGAATGTAAGGTCGAAACTCTCGAGTAGAGACCCTATACCCTGGAGTAGCGGGACTAATTGCGGTGTAGCTGGTACAGAAAGATGTTTGATTCGTGTGCAGTTCGTGAAGTCCGGTAATTGAATGGTAGTGTTTGCTTCCCACATATACCACTCAATCGAACGCAATTGTGAAGAAAATTCGGCGAGCAAGGCAGATACTATCTCTTCGTTCGGGAAAGGTAAATCAAATTCCAACCTTTCAACGGCTGGGCAGTACTGAATGACAAGAGATACAAATTGACGAATGAATCCATTTTCTTTGTTTTCTTCGCGTTCAGGATCTGGATCAGCTACGGCAAGCAATAATTCCTTTGTTGATTCACCGCACACTTTCAAGATCCGTTCAAATAATCCTGTTCTCAGTTCCTCGCCTTCGAGCAGTTCGGGTCCGATGGTAATCCAGCCAATCTCTGTAGAAACATGTGTCGAATCGCGAACCTGCGACAAAGACACTTTCGTCAGCACCGAGGAGACCACATTGCAGAATGGACTGTCTTCGGAAAAGAGAAAAGAGAGAAAGCCACTCTCTCCGGAGGGTAACGGTGCCGCATCCGGATATTCTTCGTTCTCGCTGTCTTCGTACCAAACTATATCCAGCCATTCTATTAGCTTGACATGAATATCATCGGGCAGTGTTTCGAAGTACGTCAAACATGATGGTCCGGTTACTTTTGGTTCATTCATTGCGGAACTGTTGTACCAAGTTTTGTGGAGAGCACCTAACAAAAAACTAAACGACACCCATCTTGTAAATGGAGGATAGAAGTCTAAGTGGAATCAGGAATCTAGATGAGATTTTTCGAGGGTTTGCATTTGTGATTGCGACTGATTTGATTTGTGCAGGAGATACTGTACGAGTACAAGTGTCTCATGTTAGGACCTGATCCGCTTTTAGCTCATCTGTGGAGAGCGGACGAGAACCCTCAGGTATTCCAACGCAGAATCTCTATCTCGTTCCCCATCTGCAGCATAATTTTCTATGATGCTCACTTCACGTAGATGTGGATTCGAACCCACAATATTCTTGAAGATAGTGTCATTCTGAACGGGTTCCGAAAGTTCCACGTCAATCCTTATGAGATTCGACGTGGCCGCCACTATCAACGCCACATTCTCTTCGGTTGCTCTGAACTGAGTGGGAGACAGACTTTTAAGCGATGTTTTTGATAGGGAAGACAGCACTGACGTTACAGCCGTACCAATAACATCTTCTTCAGGTCTCATTTGATTGAAAGCAAACCCAAATCCGAGAAAGTAGTGCAACTTGAGATAGCATCGCAGGATTCCTCAGCAGTATATGCACTTATGTCGACCAGAAGAGTCCGAATCCTTGGGCCAAAAATGCGGATACGCTCCTATTCCTTTACGCCAAAACCTCCAACTGCTTCAAGTTCGATTTTCAAAGTTCGAGCATTTCGTGAACACTGCAAGCAAATGTTCTGTTCCACTATTCCGTAAGTTTCAGCCATAATGAGCTGGATCCCATACGAGCACAGAAATGCCGCATATCTTTCTTCCCCAACACTACTAATAATTCTTACGGAGTCATGAAGTGTGATGTGCATGAGTTTCTGGCAGTTTAGTTCAATGGCATTTAATACTTCTCTATAATCTTTGAAGTTGAAGAACTCCAAGACAAGACTCTCAAGTGTCGACCCTGTGAATTCTAGAAACGACGTCAGTTGTGGCGTAGCTGGTAACGACAACTGTCGGATTTGCGTGCAATTCGAGAAGTCTGGTAAGCAGAAACTATCGCTAACCTCCGACATATGCCACTTAATCGAACGCAATTGCGCACAGTATGTCGTAAATAAAGACTGTAAGTCTCCTCCTTCAGGAAAGCTGTACCAAATTCTAGTCGTTCAACGGCTGGGCAGTACTGAATAAGAAGAGATTCAAATTGCCTAATGAATCCATTTTCTCCGGTTTCTTTGTTTAAAAGACGGGGATCATCTACAGCCACAACTATCTCCTTTGTCGATTCACCACACGCTTTCAGGACTCGTTCAACTAATCCTCCTCTCAGTTCCTCGCCTTCGAATAGTTCAGGCCCAATACTAATACCACAATCTGTGAAGATAATGGAGACATCTGTCGAATTGCGTTCCGTATCCAAAGTTATGCTGGTTGACAAAGAGGATACCAGGTTGTAGAATGGACCATACTCGGAAAAAAGAAACGATAAAAAGCCTCTCCTTCCTCGGGTGGACACCGACTCACCCGGTTTTTGCTCGTTCTCGCTGTTTTCGAACCAAACCGTATCCAGCCGGTCTAATAACCTAACATGAACATCATTAGGCAATGTGTCGAAGTACGTTGGGCATGATGGTCCTAGTACTCTTGCTTCATCCATTGGGAAACTGCTGCGCCAAGATTTGCTATGAGCACCTCCTCGGGGGTATAGAACTACAGTGCAGCAAATGGATGTTGCAAGTTACACGTGGGAACATGAATGAAAATGTGGGTTGTTAGGGTTTGGAGTTGTGATTGCGACTGAGTTGATTTGTGTAGGAGATAGTGTACGAAGCAGTCCTCACTAGGAGACTGTTCCATGTCCAGACTCGCCTCCAATTTACGCGAGAGTAAATAATCCTCTGAAAATATGTAGCATGCATTTCAAACAGCAGTTCTAGATTCGATATCCAAAAAACTTAACGAAGCAATGGATTCTGAAGATTTTTAAAGCTTTAATAAACCTCATCAATTGGATATGGAACATGTTTATTCGAAGGATTTGGTTTCTTACGAGAGAATCTGAACAAAAGCTAATTTTCTTTAAAAATAATTAACGTTCAAAATATCGTACAGTCATATACAGAAACAGCAGAGTAATTCACGAATAAAAAACTTCTCCAAATCAATAGATTTTGCTTGCCATAGATAATCTTTTAGTTGAAGTTTATTATTTGTTCGAAACTCCCAGATGTCGTTGAGAAAGCCAACGATCACACATTAAGCGATATTTGGTATACAGTCCAACATGGCTTTTTGTTGAAATACCACCTGATTCATCATTTGGCCCTAATTAGTTGTCCATATGAAAGGAAAGTAAAAGAGAAATTAAATTCAAACAAATACTGTACTAAAAGCACTGCGATGCAGCCATTAAGAAAATTCAGATGCAAAAATAAAATACTAAACCAGAACTTGGTTTGATTTTTGTTCAGAAAAGAAGGCTAGATTGACTTCTATCACTTCCAATGTCAATTTGATTTGCTTGCACGAAAACCGAAAAATTACAAGATATGAATATCGTTGAATAATGCTTCTCAATACTGAGTTTCCTGAAAGTATATGTTGAGGGCTGTCGAATAGTTTCTAATTGCACCTTTACTGACATATTGTTTTGACCCGTGGGGCTTCAACGCGCTTGGATAGATTTCCCGAAAACCGGTGCGTGTCACTTCTGATCAGCCTTTGCAGTTTATTTAAAGAGGGGCAGAGATGCTTTCATATGATTCCGACAGATACTGCAATTAATTAAAATGGCAAATAAATGGTGTATATACGGTGGAGAGGTAAAACGCTCGATCAATGAGAAATATCGACGGAATATTCTCCGATAAGGATCTTTAAAATCATTGGATTACTCTCTAAGTTAGTGAAAGAACTAGCTTTCATAAATTCTTAGGGATCATAGAGAGGCCTAACTTTCAAGCGCAATGTACTGTTGAAAGAAGCTTAGAGATTTATTAAATGGAAAGATCTGATTTTACTGAATGTGCAGTGAATATTGTTTATGTTTCAGCTTTAGGTATATCATAAATTATTGAGATCATGATGCCATTTTATTAGCAAGGATATGATTAGAACAAAGGTAAGATTAGAAAATTAACAAAATGTCTAATAGGAAATTGAATATCACTTGATTCATGACAAGTATTCTATACTTACTCCGAATCCTTTTTATTGGAAACTAGTCAGGGCAGTAATGAAAAAGCACATGATTTCGATTAAAATTTATCTATCTACCGGTACATTTTGCTCTTTACGTATCTCAATCTAAAAATAGACAATCCTCACAATGTTTATCCCCGATCGAGTGTCCTTATGACGTGATCTATTTGAATCTCAAAAACTACTTCGTTATTTACTGCAAGTGAAACAATCTTATGAATCCATGACCCTAGCCTAACAGATCGAGAATAATAGCTTAAAGCATACGTTTTTTGCGTTCATTTTGTCCTCTCATCCTGGTGGCATTAGTCATTGTATAGATTTCTTCCTACATTAGACAGTTCACAGCCACTAAATACATGCATGCTCATCTTTGAAACATATTGTCCAAAACATTTGTTCTACATCCCTGCTCGCGCAGTAAAAGGGTCGAAAACTAAGGGTAAACTAGTGCTACGTACTCTTCCGCACTCCTATTTTTAACCTTGAACTTTCGGTCAAAGTGTGAATCAATGTTGTTCGCGCTGTTTAGAACTGATTTTGGAGCATCAATGATCACTCAAGTATTCCCATCCAGCATTCTAAAAGTAATCACTGAGTACGAATAACGCATGCGTTCTGCAGAATCAAGCTTACTGATGTTTTTCATAAACTGTCGTGATATGGTTCAAAAATTTCAAGCGCTGGTCGTTGCAAAAAGATGGGGATATTGCCCATGCGTGGTCAAATTATGGCTTACCTCCAAATGGTCGCTAATGGCCAAGTAGCTGTAAGATATGACTTGAGCTGTAAGAAATGTGGCGAATGATCTGCCCTCATGGAGTTCTGTTGCCACCGAGCAAAGTTATTGATATCGATTGAACCTGTACAGGGTTACCGACCTGTGAGAGCGCTGCCACATCGATGACGTTCGACACGTAATGTTTCACTTGGCCAGTCAGATTATTTACCGATTATTTTAGGTTCTTCTAAATTTCAACTAACCGACATTTATTTTCTCGTTTAGCATTATTTATATGTGTGTGAGGATAACTTCTCCATCCCCTTCTACCTCTACCTCTATCTTAACAGCTACACTACCAAATTTACAAAGGTAATACTGTACCCATTCCGAGTTTCGGGTTCCGCATGGCTTTGGCGGAGTCTTCTTTGCAGTGACTAGCAAAAAGCGAACTACAAAGTTTGTCGAACACAGCAACAATCACTATTTTTCTGAATATTTTAACTTCATCAATTGAAAAGAACCTTCAATTTTTCTGTTCTAGTTTTTCTTTAAGGTTACTCACAATTTATTCGTCATTCAAGGGCTGTGTAGGCCCAGTGTTACAATAATTCTAATACAAGCAATTCATTTTGCGAAAAGGACTGCAAGTTTCAACACAAAAGAATCCAGCAAACATCAGATACACAAATTAAACCCTTCTTTGTTTGCATCTTCTATGAAGGAGAAGTCTTCTGCACCCATATTTAGGTTTATTTTGTAAATTTAAGGTTAAGTATGTTATCTCAAAATTGCAAATGTCCTAGTGAACCTGTTAATGCCTTTTCTTGTTCATCCAAGTACCCCCTGCCTAGGAATCATCACAGTTCGGTTTCCAAGACCATCCGATTGGAAAGAGCTATACTTTTGTGGTCAAGTGCAGGTTAATCAGACGTATCCCCCATTATTCTTATTTTAATATTTACTTACGAAAGGCCCACCTAACAGGTCACGGAATTTGTTTTCATAAGTGCCTATGTGGGCAATTTGTTTGCATTGAGCCATGATGATAAAACGCATATTCAGTACTTCAGTGCAGTTTCGTCTAGTTTCAAAGAACACAAACTGTGTATCTCTCAAAAGGAATGGGAATTTACGAAACCTGAAATTTTGTTTCTTGTAACGATCGTCGGGAATAATGAAATCAAATTTTCAACTTATTAAGCTTTAAGTACTAATAACATAGCCAAACGAAAGAATTTGACTGATCTGAGGAGTATGATGCGTCTTTTTCATTCTTTCAAAATTTCATTCTTTACATCAGCAGTTCAGCAATACCTCTAACAAACTTCAAAAAATCAAGTTGGATTAAGATATGCGATATCAATTGTGATGATGCTTTTCGATCTATAAAGAAAGCAACTACATGTGCCCCATACATGCCGCATCAACTCGGAAAAATCTTTCGAAGTGCCGACTGATGCACTGAATATTGCAGTTTTCTATCATTCATACAGCTTATTGAAAAGAGAAAGACAGTCATTGGGTTCTTGTCAAAGAATTGCAGTCCTTCCGAGCAAAATTACATTAAAAAGACGGAGAACTATTGGTGATTGTATTTTTCATTGAGATTCGGATTTTATCTTGCCGGTATTTAACTTCCGAAAACAAACGGAGAAAAAAGTGTTGAAAAGGATCCTTAAAAGTCTGAAGCTGAGAGGGAGAAAAACTATATGGCTGGAGGCTCTGAGAAACTTCTGGATCTTCCTAATTTATCTGAAACCTATAAAGATTCATTTAATTGTCGATATATGGGTAAAAGCTACTCTTGTGCCTGTGAACGATTTGGAACTATTGAAGATTGATCCAAAAAATTTTATTGATTGCTATGAAAGCGATCAACTCTATGGACTTGTTCTGAGGGGATTCAAAATAATGTGAATACCTGACAAAATGTTGAAAAGCGAAGCATAAAGTACACTTCCTTTATTTGATCGAAATAGAGACGAGCCTTTATATGAGGAAAGGGTTTTGCCCAAAAAAGCAATATCGACTGCTGTGGAGTAAGCTTACGATGCTAAAATTGCTGATTCTTTGCTTGTTTAAAAACACTTTCAAGATTGAAGAATTTTCATTGGACATACATGACGAGAAATGCTAAAAATGGTGTACTTTCAGGTGTTGAGCTTGAATGTAATTCAGCTACAAATGAAGATTTTAAAATGAATTCTTTCGATGTAGATCTGGGCTCGAAACCAGTGTCACATTGCATCCTGTGTTGAATTTTGATTTATCGAATTAGACTTTATCTGAAGCAAGAGATCACTAGAAATTAATGTTGGATTATAGAAATTTGAGTATTAGGTCACGCAAGCAGATCAAATTGCAAGATACAATCTGGGAAACAAGCTGTATTAGTACAAAGCTACTGATTAGCTCTGCTTAAAACAGAATACATGGCATCAACTATTGTCTATTCATGTTTATTCAAGTGAAGTTCTTGAAGCAATAAAGAAACCGAATAGTGAGTATTCAGCGTTCATG
>JAAUYH010043770.1_pt1 | contig 10333 bp, 6 predicted proteins | sample 7278061 | NCBI WGS metagenome assembly JAAUYH01 (sample SAMN14350203, study PRJNA611818) | marine sediment metagenome | isolation source: surface marine sediment (0.6m) | place: French Polynesia: Moorea | collected 2018-08 | reverse complement strand
CACTCAGGGAAGAACGTGATGGAGACAACCTACTAAAGTGTTGCGCGGAAAAGGAGAAGTACGGGAATATAGGGGATGATAGAATCTGCGAGTACAAGGTTAATTAGTATTGAAAATACAGAGAGATCATACTGAAATGGAACAAAAAATTTTACACTGAGCACTATCGGGCTGCTGAGCATTTTTCAGGTAACGTTGAATTTCGCTTCGATTTACAAGCAATAAAGTTTGAATGAACATTTCCTGCTCCTCAATGTGTGACACATAGTTGTTGCTGCCAACAAGAATAGTTTTGTATGTAATATTTGACCAATTATTACATATCTTTTAACCGTCTGCCAAATTTTAACTATATTTTCAGTCAAGTTTTTGATTGGAAGACGATATACGTCGTAATGAAGGAGTACCTTCCTTTTCATAAAAATAGAAGTTATTATGCAATCGACGGAAACGTGAAAAATGAAATTTCAGCACAGAAAGTGCAATGATCGATTCCATACTATATGAGAGTACCCTAGAAGAGCATCTGACATCCGACTATTAGTTCTTAGATCTCAAATCATGTTGTATGTTAGAATGAAAGCATAAATTCGTCTTCTGCACGTGTAGATCATACAAGTAACCCCTCGAGTAGGTTAACAGTCCTGAAATCAGCGTTGAATCCCGTCAGACATATAATCGAATAAGGACTACTTAAAGATCGAACTGATATAGCCAGAAAGTCCACTGGAGCAAATAAATCGGGAAATGTAAAATTTTGAAACTCCAAATATGCGCATTAAGTGGTCAATGGAAAGTATCATTTTACAGTATCAGTGATTTAACACAAAGACTCATGTGCACAACATTGAACTATCAATCAGCTACGATTGCGTGATAGGACGGTGCAACATTGTCTTATTTAAGTCTCGTCATTGAAGTACTGTAACCTACGCAGCATTTTCAGAATCCTGTGCAGCAATAAAAATTTAATTGAAGAAGCGACCTTAATGTATTTACGCTTTCCTTAGAAGCAGTTCTGGTGATTCGAACGTACTGTGAGATCATGTTTTGAAATAAACTTTCCACCTCTTGATTTCTCCCGAGCGTTCTTCAATGCTTCTAGAGCTCTCCTTCGACCCAGCTCTGCCTTTTCTTTTGCATCTCGTTTCACAGCTTTTTGTGCTGCTTTTCTTGCACCAGTTGCTCGCGCTCGTGCTAACGCGGCTTGTCGAATTGCGTTGGCTGCCACCCTAGCCGCGGCACGCGCAGCGGCGAGTGCTGCTTGTTTCGCGATGATGGCAAATATTGGGAGAAAGAAAAGGCGTTCCGTGGTTTTCAACATCGAAATTCTTGCTGTCACAAGTATTTGATCTCCACCACATTCATGAACTGTTTTCAACAAGATTCGATCCAAGTCATCTTCCACTACCCTTCCGTAGCGCATCCACCTCCGACATGCCCAACGCTGTCTGTTGAGTGCGCTTGAGTACTGCTTCATACACAGACCTTTTGCTCCTACCGCCCACTTGCCATTCATCCAAGCCGTATAACAAGAACATTGAGCCAATTGACCGGTCCATCTTCTGCCACAGACACCTCGGGCTTGTCTTATCGTTTTTGGGAATCTCGTACTCGAGGGTATTTCTGCCAGAGAAACAGAATTCGGTGTAAAAAGAGCCGAAATTGACATGAAGAAGACAAGTTGACGAAACATTCTCGAGAATTGGCTGTGGATACAGTGATCACAAGATCGACTTCCTCATTTAAGGTTAGCCAATTGTAGTTATTTGGCTACCCCTGTGTGTTGCATGCGTTAGTATAAGTAAAGGTACCTTAACTATCGTTGAGGCACGATCACCACGGACTTTACTTGAAACATCATCTCTCTCTCTAGTACAACCACTACAATTCCTATCTAGCTTTCCATCTCCTTCTTTCGTAACTCTTTAACTACGATCAAGGTTATCTTACCACATTGGCTTGCAGGTAGAACAGGCGTCACTAAAATGTTTTCAGAATTCTACTTTTGTGCTCATGGTAAAGCACACTGCCGCACAGACTGTGCGTTCTAGCACAGAAATGTAAATCAATGTATTTGCGATTCAGTTCCCACTAACAAGTTACTACGACATCTAAACTACTCGTCTCTCTTTCAATCCATTTGTTTCCAAATTGACATGCGTATCGTGCCCATAACTATCACGCTCTCTAATTTCTTGACGCTCTCGTTTTCAGTGTGTCAATGATTATGTGAGACGGTTCTAACAAGCACTGTCATGAAATAGTGTTGCATCGCTCGAGTGACGATTTTAAACGCAACAAACCGCCTGAGAGGAACGAGACGGAGTGACAATAATGCTGACCCTAGTCGTTCGAAAATGCACTTTGCAAAACCAGGTCCGAGATAATAAATTAGATGTGCATAGATTTGGGATCGCCCAAAATTCAATGATGATACCTATCCCACTGTTTAGTGGGATGGCTGTGTTCTATCAGTTTATTAGGCATTGCCGCAATTTTATCTACAGAACTCAGCTCGGATTCTTCACGAAATCATCTATTGAACAACTACCTTCGATGCCATTTTCAACAATTTCTACTGCAATTTGCGGTAGTGGGCCGCAAAACTTTAAGATCCTGAAATAAGATCCTTCTTCGCGCAGCTGACTGTCGCAAAAATTGTGAGCTTCAGAAATTGACTACGGCTTCGTGTGTGAAAAACACAAGAGTACTTACTGTCGGAAGAGAACCCGAAACCTGAAGAGTTATATCTCCAGAGCCTTGATCAATAGATGAAGTCATTGCGTCGGTCGATTATTCAGAAGTTGGTGCGAATTTACTGCAACGACCCCACAGTGACAAAGATTTGCTACAAAAGTTTAAAAAGAGTCGAAATAAAAATTCGAATTCGCGGTGGCACTGCCTCGCACTCGGTATTAGCGACATCTACAGTCAAATTCACTATGAAACAAGTGCTGGAGGGTCGATAGGAAACTCGAAAATGGAGTACCGTTCTGTATAGTAGTGCAAGAAGAAGAAGAAGAGACAGTTACACTCACAAATCGATAGATAAACAATTGAATGAACGTTTAAATATCGCACACAAGCCAACTGATTGATACTCGAACACCGTTTTTACAAAAATCAGTTATCGTTAAGAAAAAAGTATAGGACTGTCCCTTCAGAAGCGGTAGCGTAACTTTCGGTTGGAAGTAATTGTAAATTGCAAATTGCAAACATTGGACACAATTTTTATCTACTTCTCTAGTTTTAGAATCTGGCATATTCTTTTGCTTTCGATTGAGTCGACGCACGTCAGATCCAATTTGTATACACAACCGTAAAGGTAAGCAGGTTATGTAGACTTTCTAATGAGTTTATTTACAGTAAAATGATCAGGTACTACATTTTTTGAAGAATGGAAGGAAACATTGTCATGAGACGGAGGCTACTCTTTAGAATGATATACGAAGGACGACGAAAACAAAGTTCTATCTAGAGTTGCAAATTTGCATTCTTCCGAGATTTGTTCTTAAATAGTAATATTTAGCGAAGTGCCCCAGTTGCTTTAGTAGTATCAAAACTTTACTTATTTCACAATTTAGAGGATGACTGGAAGTTTTTTATACCGACGAAAAATGTATTCCAACGAATATACTTTTGGCGATGAATAGATGCCCAGCTTCAATTTTATTTCCTACATACTAGATGAATGAAACACATTCACCTTTTCTACTTGGTAAAGCGTGAATTGGAAGGCTGTAATCAAAAGAGAATTCCACACACATATACAGGATATTACAGAAATATTCCAGTCAATGACTTAGTTACCACGCGTAGCAGACTTAAATGAATTAAAAGGGGTGTATATCTCTATTAATTAGGCGATAAAGTATTATTCTTCATTTCATGTTCTTGACATGGATTCTATTTGTAGTGATAATGTAGTACAATCATGTTTTTATACTTTTGCATTCATTTTGGGGCAAATTCAGCTGATCTTTGAATATAGTGAATCAACCAGTTCTCTTGGTCTTTTATGGAAGAAGTTAAATGATTTCTCACCATAGACTTGACATAATTGTTACCTTGCTGGATGCTACGTCGACATTTGCCATTTTATCATGATGGGCTTCATTCTACTGTCGACATATCTCCTTCCACTGTCGAACTAACTACCTTTATAGCATAATCTAATCCATGAATTCCCATTTGTGTAATGTACTGTCTTAATCATACATCTTTCAGTCTATTGAAACTCGCTCGGCGACCGATTCTGTTGTCATCGACTACCTGGCTTGAGCCGCATTCATGCTTCCCTTACGAGTAGAAGACCATCCTATTACTGGATTTTGTCCATCCAGGTATTTTAGCAACGATCATTTATTGATTTTTAGTTTAAAAAAGAGCGCGAAAAGGAATCATCTTGTTGAAGACTTTGGTGAAGCTCTGTCTGTACAGGAAGAACAAAGTGTGTAGCATACGTTGTTTCTTCTGTTCCTTCCCGTCACAGTTTCTTCATCGAAGAAAGGGGATTCGAATATTTTATGCAGTGAAAATTCGCACTGTTTAGTCACCTTTTCTCTATGATAAGGTGCTTAATTTACTTGTTTAGGACGTTTTGTGCTCTAACTATGCAAATTGTATCTGTCCAAAACCCTATTCAATCTAAAAAGTACAAAAATTCGAGAATACAACTCGAGAGAGGTTTTCCTCTTATCTCTCTATCTGCATTTAACATTACTGAGCAAAATGCTAACATTTATTTGCGTTTGATTTGTTCACAGTAATGTTATCCGTACGGAAATGAAGACAAATGTCTTTCGAGGGTATGGCTGATTGGTGCTATTTGCGCCCTAATTTTTATCAAAGGCACTCTTTAAACTGGAATGATGATGATTCGAGAACAATCCTTCCAATTTTCATATCTCATCACTTTGAATTCGAGGTCTCCACACCCTCCGCCATGTTGCGATTTTCTTTGATATTGAAGATTCTAACCCTCTTATATATGGCAGGACAGCTCAGAGGCCTTTTACGCTATACAAGTTGTACCTTACGGTTCGTGGTCGTAATCGACTTCGTTTGCTAAAACTCAGCAAGTATTGTGCTTTTTCATGTGATGTGAGAGAAGATTTAATCTCTTTATCTCAATGTTTCGTCGTTATCAGAAGTTCAGGATAACTTAGAAGACGTACTGGTACTTATTTTATACTAACACGTCAATGACAAATCTTCAGTATTTGCAGGTGACTAGAGTAAAGTCCAAATCAACACCTCGCTGAATCAGGAAATTTGTCCAAATATTTAAAATTTTAATAACACTGCCACATCCTAAAAATTAGTGAGCATAGCCAAAAAGCCATGCTGCATAGAAACCATGCAAATCAAGTTGTTTGTAAGAATCAAACAGTATTGTTCAATGGATATAGTAAAAAGTAATGAACCTAGCATTCTGTAAATTTTTTGTAACACTCTTGTATTGATTTCAGGAACTTGCGGAGCAGAGGAAGCTAATGTTTCACTTCAAATTGTTGATAGTGGCTTAGCCATAGAGGTTTTCGTTGAGAACATATAGGTACAGGACAGGGAATGGTATTCAATTCGGTAATTAGTAAGTAGTTCACAAATCTCGGGGCCTCGATAATTACTAGACCAAATTGGTATTGTGTCAATTATCAAATAGATTTCATAGACTGTTGGGAGAAGTCATACATCAGAAAGAAGCAGAGAGAATCGAATGTATCTGCTAAGGAATGTAAATTCAAAAGGCTTCTATAGTTGACAGTCCCTTTTTAGTATTCCGCCATCTTGGAATCCTTAGGAGGGACAGTTTTTGGAGGTGGCGAGGAGCTGTAATGGTCTCCGACTTCGTGCCAAATCGTAAACACTTGATAAAACGACGTGACGTACACGTAACGCGATCACTCGGAGAATAATCTGAAATCAAATAAAGTTCGTATTCTTTGTCTGTCTAGAAAGTAATTAGTTTGCGCCCAAAATGGATCCGTTACCGTTCCCCGGTGTAGCACTCTTACTATATCCCCAAATCAATATCGTATCGCATATTTTCACGCACAAAATACAACTATGTCAGCGCACACTCTGTTTTCGAGCCTGTACTTCATTTCTGAGACAAATTGCTTATTTTGTAGTCCAATTATTAAGTTTGTTATGCGATAGACAATTCATTCTAGGTAAAATAAACCAAACTATAAGATAACAAAACTTGCCGCTGAACTGTGGCTGTCGATCGCTCGATCTCCTAAATCTGTGCCTTTTATTTCATGAATGTAATATCTACTCAACGTGCAATTTCTGACTAAATCTGCTACCTAAGAATAACCGAGCTACCCAGTAGTGCATGCAAAATTTCAAGAATTAGAAGAATTTATAAATTGTACGTCCCATCCGAACCGTGAACAACCCGCACTTGTCGATACAACGACAAGGTGGCATCATGCAGCGAAACGGATTCCACACTCGGATGCCTCTTTCTTCACTGTCCCCGAATGCCACTGCTGAACAGACTGTTTCTCGCCGGGTCCGATCAGGTGATCGAGACGTTGCCGATGTTTACTCTGCTCCGCAGGTTGTGCGCAACTCTACAAATAATGTGTTTTGCAAGCTTCCCTCTACCGGATACCCGAACAAGCTGCGTACACTGGACAACGCGGACATCGCGAGGTTCGAAGCAAATCGTAAACAAGGCATACGAGGAAGTACAGGTTCATTGTCACACTCAAAGGAGCTTGCCTGGAGAATCAAAAAAGCAAGCGATGTGAAACCGCATCCTCCTCCGCCACCTTTCCCACGAATGAAAAGTGCTGTGACACCTGGATCCGAGCCCGGGGATGAAATGAAAGATGAGGTTACGTTAGCGCCGAGGGCATCCACCACGTTAGGATTCTCTGACAATCGAGTGAGGGAAGAAATTCCAGTGAACTACATGCTGTCGGGAACGATATGGCGGAAGCAGAGAAAGCTGTTTCGGCGATGGCGCAAATGCCACGCGTACATGAACGCACTTCATTTGGCAGTATCGCCTAGAAACTTTTCCGGTGTGATCCAGATAAAGAATCAGGAACAGATTATCTTGTCCAAATCGACATGCATCAAAGTGGGACGCGCGCAGGGAGGCATCGGTGATAGGCCAAATTGGATATTTCATCTATACACTGAGAATGGTCATATTTATGTATTCGCTGTGGCGACGGAGCAGACTCGTGAAATGTGGGTCAACAATTTGAACGCTGCTGCACGAACTCTGAAACATGTTGGGGTGGAAGTGTAAACATAGCAGCAACAGCATTTATGTAGATTGTCCGCGGTTGTGATATCAAGTGTTTATCACTGAGGCTCAGTGTAGAAGCCGAGGGCTACGAGATGCATCGACATGCTGTATTCAGCTCTGCCCCTCAACTATTTGGCTGAAGTTGAACAGCTTTCAATTCTTGTCCGGTGTTTAGGTATAAAACAGTCCGGAAATTGGCGCATTGATTTGCTCTCTATTCAATTTGAGCGAACAGCTTTTAAAGTAAGATGGGTTCTAACAGATTCTAGAAGAAATCTCTCCTAATTGTTCCTATTCTGACGTTAGACGTCTTACCTCACCTTTCCGAACTAGAACTTGGGTCTGGTGGGTTTCAAAAAGCCCAGAAGCCTTCGTTCTTTACAATATCCCTTACAGCAAGGTTCAATAAAATTAAGACTGAATGAATTGAGAGAATTATATCAAAATTATTCGATCATTAAATCATTTATATTAGATTGCGCATCAACAACTTCGTCGGTCGGAAGTTCAATTTGTCTATATTCTTTGTAGAATCTTCCAGAAGATTTTTCTTTTTGTATAGAATAAACGGCTTTATGTGGATCGGAAACTTTGTAAAATGCCATGACTTTTTGCATTGCAGTTATAGCTCAGAATCCCTCCTAATGCATGGACTAGAATTAAGTGGATCTGGCAATCTTTCTGGGGAGATTTCAAAAAAATTGCTTCCATTCACATTGTACCTAAGTTTTCTCCTCTAATTCTTTACCGAATCTCTTAAGAAGACAACTGTCAAATAGATTGCCGCCTTGGTGAGCTAAATTGATTAACGAGGTAAGTATTCAATTAAATGTTCGGAATGGAAAGACTAACAACTCACACTAACTTGCGGCAAAAAAATTCAAGTAGCTTAATCAATCAGAAGAAATTGGCAAATGCCCATTCTGCTACACTGCAAAACACCAATGATGAACTTGTCTGCTTTAAAAATCGTATCGAATTTAGTTTCTTCCAGAAACTTAAGTAAAATTATATATGCGAAATCATGTTCAATATTCCTCATAGTTTTGTAGTGCCGAACAATCTAAGAAATGTTCAATTGCTGTTAGAATTTGCCATAGGCGGAACAGCACACAAAAAGGGAGACCAAGTAGTTTCGAATGACAATACATGCTTCTATAATCACAATTAAAGCTGCAATGAAACCAAAATACTAAAATTCTATAATTTTTCTTATACATGACCAAAAATAGCACATGCTCCATTCTAAAGGAGCTCAGAAAATCAGAAAGTAACATACTCAACATATATCTTTGAGCTAAATGCGCGAGTATAGGTTTCTGTCTAGAAAACATCTTCCAGTTCTTATTCGATTACAATTATTCTACAACTACCGATGATGCTCTCCTTGCACTGCTTGATTTTCCAATCAATTCCTGTGTAAGTACTAATCGAGCGTAATGTAGAATGTTCAGTCGTTCTATACTCATAGAATCTAATTCGAGAGTTTTTCTACTCTACCTCAGGTTGCCTAGCGAGCTTACTTCTAGGGATATACATCTTGTTCACTTGTAAACAGAAACTCTTACGTTGATCTTTTCGAAGTCTATGTGCAATTCTAGTAACAAAAAATTAAGTGAACCATTCATTTACTGCTTATTGCCTCGAAAGATTCAGAGAAAACAGCGAAAGTGATGTCTTGCGAATTGTATTTATTGATCACCGATTCTCTATATTCTTCTGGGCCTTAATTTAACTCTCTCACTCATTTCTTTAATATTTTAACGAACAAATTTTTATCGTTTGCATGAAACTTCATTTCGTTATTGCTATCCATTATAAGTATTACTTCAACCGACCTAACTAAAATTTAGGTATCAGTCTAGTTTGTGGGGGATCCACCCTAAAGAAGAGGCCAAGTAGTTCTGGCGCTGTAATCTTATTGCCCCATGACAAATCATTGCCTATATTCACTACATAGTACTACCTCCATCCCAAAAAGATTGTCCCATTCTTAAGTACGAGTATTCGAAACTGTAAATTTTCTTATTTCCTCAATAATATTTAATATGAACCTCGGCAGGTTCGAGTTTTTCCTAATTAGCAATGGGACAATCTTTTCGGGAAGGAGGTAGTAATTTTTACTGTCTCTACTGTCGCGATGAGGAGTGGTGAACTAGAAAAGCACTATCTCCTGCCGTATTAAATGCTATTCGCCCATTGCTGAGACAAATTGAAGGGGCCACTCAAAAGAACTTGTGATGCGTACATAACGAGCACGGCAATGCGTGAACGCGGAAAAGCCGCAGAGGGAAGTGACACTGCACTGTCGACAAGAATAGCGGTGTTGTAGAAAGAGGCGAAAGTGCTTGGTGAGAGTGCAGTGGAAGAAGCTGTGAGAGCGAAAGAAGAGGCAGAGAATGAACTCGCGAAGGCAGTGGGGAAGTCGTGAGCGGAAGACGAGAAGGCTCTTGCACTCATACGAAAGCGGGATGAAACGCGTGCTGAACCGTGCCAAAAAGGAGCTGCAACGTTGGATAAGGCAGAGGAAGCGGAAAAAGTAGAAATGGAATAAAAGTTACGGTAAGGTCATTTGGAGCAAAGTTTGAGATGGCTCGTGGAGCGGCGGCGGCGTGCGAGGTGAGCGTACCAACTGCGCTGGTACGACAGAATATACGTGAAATAGTGTCGTTGGCGAGTGGTGAAGTTCCCTTCTCGCCAGGTATGGGCGATGGAAGTTTCGCAACAGAGCCGAACGCAGGATTGTGCGCTACGGAAAGAATGACATCAGCGTTTTTCTGAGCACGGGTGAGGTGGAATGCTTACAGACGCGATTGCGAGAGAAGGACATGACGACGGTGATGCTGGGGGAGCAGTTTGTGACGCTGACGACGAAGTTGGAGGAGCTGAGCAGTCAAATGAGGGATGCGTTCGCGGTGAAGGAAAAGTTAGACGCGTTGGTGGATTTTTTGGGCGTGAGAGAGAGAGAGAGAGAGAGAGGAACGCATCAGAAAATTGATGGTGGATGTCGCGGACGTGATAGAAATTTTCAAGGGGCAACTGCAAGAGCTGATGGGT
>JAAUYH010197454.1_pt1 | contig 10334 bp, 9 predicted proteins | sample 7278061 | NCBI WGS metagenome assembly JAAUYH01 (sample SAMN14350203, study PRJNA611818) | marine sediment metagenome | isolation source: surface marine sediment (0.6m) | place: French Polynesia: Moorea | collected 2018-08 | reverse complement strand
GTTCAATCCTCCATTTGTTGTGTTTGCCTAGAGGGAGGAAACGACTATCGAATCGTGCCGAACAGTGGACATTTGAATCTACGACAGATATGGTAAATTCTGACAAACGTTGCCTGATGGAAATTTGAAGTCACAACTCAAACACAATTCTGTCCAGTATTCGCAATTACAAGTAGGGTTCCTCTACAATCTAATGCTCCATTTTATTTGCCAGTGATACTGTACCGTGCGGTACGCCAAATTTACATTGCTACAGTACAGTACTCTGTTCCGGTCATCTCAAGGATCAAGTCTACGCGCGTTATGAAGAGCGGACACCTCGTACCGAGATGGGCGGTGTTTTGGTTCGCTTCCCATTTGGTGTTGGTTTACGATGCCGTGTACATGTTGTTCGGCCCTTTCAAATCATCTGGAACGCTCGTCCAAACCATGTTCTCACCTCTCGACTACTACGCCACATTTGACGCCGCATTCAATCCAGCTGATATTGTCGTGCGTTGTATTTACATCGTGGGTATTGCAGACATCCTCGCACAAATCGCGATATTCGCCGCAATGATACGCCGTCCGGATATTGCCGCCGATTTCACTTTCGCCATGTGTGTCGTTATCCAATCGACGGAATTGGCAACTAAGACTTTGGTATATCTGATGTACTCGGCTTCACTAACTGAGGGATTAGTCGTGATTCCGATGACACTCATGAATGGTATGTGGTGCGCTGTTCCCGCAATGTTGATATTCACAATAATGCGTCGATGCGCACAAACTGTGAATAAGCCGAAACAAGGTTGATTTGCACGCGATCAAATGCAATGCGTAACTACGTCATATTATTCAAGTTCATCGCACAAGTCTTACTCTTTTGCATAGCGGTCATTTGCTTCTTCGCCATCCCATCATGTGTGGAACTCGTCCCAGGTCACTAATCCACGATATTCAAATGTTTGTAGCCACAACGAAACTTTTGGCGGCTCCTGGCGCTGTAGTGGAGTTTTGACAAGTACCATGGCGTAGTTCGAGGCCGTTTCTATGATATTTCACCGACGTCGGTTGTAACCCAGAAAAATATTCAAAATTTAGGATGTTTTAAATCAACTCCATTTGAGCTTTTGTTTTTGAATCCGTGTGCGCTGTTACTTGCGCTCCACTGCCCGCTCATTTTAGCTCTTCCGTCCGCTGCTGCCACCCACACACTACACGCACCTTCCGTCTTGCAACTTTCTTTCGCTTCCTTTATCACTCTTCTCAAGATGTTGGACATTGATAAGCCACTCGATGAACTTATCAAGCAGTCGCGACAACAGAAGCGTGAACAAGCCAAAGAACGACGCCAGAAGGAGCGTGAGGCTCGGGAGGCGAAGAAAGATAAGAACGCCAAGAAAGACGATGGCTCGAAAATGGACCTAGATGCGCCTGCGAAGGAGACACCCAAGGCCCGTGGTGGAATTCGCAAGAAGCGTCGCTCGCGTGGTGGGGACAAGTCGAAGACCGTGGATGGCGAGGTCGTGCGCAAGAACGAGCGCAAAGAGAATGCCAACGGGTCTAGCGATGGCAAACAGGGGAACGGCTCTACATCACGCAAACCTAACAAGGGCGCCAAGGTCTCCGTGTTCAACCTTGACCATGGCGTGACCCAATCTGATATTTCTGAACTATTTGAGACTGTTGGTCCTCTGCGCAGCGCTCGTCTCATCATTCTACAAGATGGTCGATCGTCTGGCTCTGCCGAAGTTGTGTTTGAGAACATGTCTCATGCACTTGAAGCCATCCGACGTTACAACAATGTACCCTTGGATAACCGTCCCTTGAAGATCACCCTTTCTACCGAGTCTGCCCCTATTCGTGTTTCTCGTGGACGTCGAGGTGGACGTAAGTTGGTTGTGGATGGTGATGGGCCTTCGTTTAGTCGTCGCAACAGTGATGGCGCTGGATTCGGACGTCGTGGTGGTGGCGGGAACAACAGTGGCGACGAGTCACCTCGTGGAAACTTCCGTAACCGTGGCGACAGCGATGCCTCACCTGCGAACAAGAACTCCAACCGCTTCAATGATGATGACGACAATGGCCGCTTCAATGACAACGACCGCTTCGGTGATAACGACCGTAGCTACTCTCGTCGCAACAATCGTCGTTCTCGCCGTTCCTACGACCGTCGTGGAGGCTCCTCCCCCAACGGCAACCAGAACTACATGGATTAATCGTGCTCGACTATGCTCTATGCGTATCGCATGTTAGTGTGCTTGGACGTCACCACTTGGCTGTCGACCTGTGCGAATTGGTTACTCTGCATTCAACCTTCAAATTCGTCTTGCTCCCTCTTCACTCGTCTCGAAGAGGGGGCATCGCACATGTCGCAGTTCTTGTGGATGACCAGCCTACCCTTGAAATTAAATTTGCAAGTTGAAATCTGAAGTCAAGTCGGCAGTTCCATGCCCATGTTCCCGAACACGTCGTGTTCAACCTTCACTCTTGAACCAGTTTTGTACCGCTTTTCTGCGTGTGTTTGTAGTGCTGCTGTAGTCGTTGTGTTCCTTTTATTGCCTAGGTCGCGACGCGAGGCGATGCGAATCCCCTTCAGCGTGTTTTTTCTTTAGTAACGTGCATCCGATACCGGCGCTGTTGTGGTGAACACCGAGTTAATCCGGATGGTTAAGGTGGAATCGCTGGTGTAGTGGGCGCTACCTCGCGCTCATCCCCGTTTACTCTGTTTATACGTTAGGAAGGTGCGAACCTCAATGAGCTTATTTGAATTCGAATCGTGCAATACACAGTTACACCATCCTACACGACTAACTACATGTCTTACTCTTATTTTCAAGCATTCTATCGTTCCCGACCTTAGCAACAGAAAAAGATTTCGAAATGGCGTGTCAAGTAATCGTGCCACGAAAAAAATTTTGCTACTCCCGTTCTCCCGCGCGTCAATTCCTCGTTCACCGCACGCGTACGACTGCGTCAATTTTCCATCATCATTGCAAAGACCGCGCGCCCTCGCTTTTAATCCGCCCATGCCAAAGAAGGGGAAAGTGCGAGGTGCGGAACCCGGTCCCATGGACGAGTCGAACGCGGCCGAGAACGCCGACAACTCTACGAGCTCGTCGCAACGACTCTCGAATCATTCTTCGACCGATAGCCTAAAGAGAGACGATATATTATGGAAAACTATCGTGTTCCCCGCGCTCGTCTTCGCCGGTATTCAGCTAGCTTGGGCTGTCCAAATCGGTCACTTTACTGCGCACTTGCGAAAACTAGGACTGGCACATAGGTATGTCGGGTTGGCGTGGCTAGGTGGGCCGTTAAGCGGCATTATCGTGCAACCGATAGTCGGTTTGCTCTCGGACCGATGCAATTCGCGTTTCGGCAAGCGCCGACCGTTCATGGTTTTTGGTGTGATTTGCGTCGCACTTTCTCTCGTTTTGTTTGCTTGGGCTGGTGAAATTGTGCAGCTGATTAATCCTTCGAACAAAGGAGGTCAGAATCCTCGCGGTGGGCTAATTCTTGCGCTTGTCTCGTTCTGGATTGTAAGTATTACACTTAATGTTGGCTCGTGGCGTAATCAATAACTGACTTGGATTACACTCTAGCTCGATGCGTCTATTAACGTAATGCAAATGCCGGCGCGAGCGCTTCTAGCAGACACGATTCCTCCAGAGCTATTTGGGGACTCTGTGATTTACGGAAATTCGCTGTTTGCCGTAGCTAATGGAGCGGGAAAGGCTTTGGGATACTCGTTCGGTGGCTATGCAGATGACATTCGCTATGTGAATAGTTTTGCGGCGGTAGCTGTTCTCGTTTTCACACTCATCCCCACTCTTCTAACCCGTGAGCCCCCTCGAACTTTAGTAGATGACATCGAAGCGTCGTTACGTAGACCCTTTTTTGCGCAGCTCACGTTCATGATGAAGGAGATGTATTCTAGTATTCTCGCCATGCCAAAAGGGATCAGACAAGTTTTCGTTGTTCAGTTTTTCACATATCTCTCCTTTTCGACCTCCTTCATTTATATCACTGAATGGGTGGCTGGACCCGAGACATTTGGTGGCAACGCAAATGCTGTACACACCTCGTTGGCTTATAAGACGTACATCAATGGTGTCACGTTTACGAACAGAGCACTCCTCGTCGCCATGATTGTTGCCATTATGTTCGCTTTCTTGTTGCCATCGCTTACTCGAATTATCGGGCTCAAAATTTGGAGTGGTTCGCTTGCCATGATGGGCGTCTGTCTTCTTTGTACGCTTTTCCCCCTGAATCTGGTTGGTGTTTCTATTGTAATTTTGAGCATTGCGCTTCCCCTATCTGTTGCATTCACGATTCCATGGGCTATCATTAGCTGTTCGTTATCTGGTCCATTCGCGCACCAACGAGGATTTTTTATGTCTATATTCAACTTATCTCAAGCCACTCCAGGTCTGTTTGCGTCGTTAATCGGATCCTTGCTGATTCACTTGAGTGGAGGCCGGAGTGCAAGCGCACTAACCTTCTCTGGTACTGCTGCGCTTTGCGGTGCTATCGCTTCTCTTTTTGTGGAATTGCCTGACGAGCTAGCTGGCTCGGTGAAACGTACTGCGTCGACTGATAAATGCGAGGGACGATTCCCATCAGAACCGGCGCATGCAGAAAGCCGCGAGAAGCGCGACGCTAGTGACAACGTCTAAGGTGTGCGACGATCCAAGTTTAGACTACAGTACATGTTCCTGTTAAGTAACTGCAATCCATAGTCGAATGAGGGTGGCGAAGTAGCATTTCGAACTTCAATTTAGTGATATACCTATGATAAGTTAGGATTCCAAGAGTCTACCGTATCGTTATCGATTGACCCAGCTACCATTCCTAAAAACAGCCACAGGCAGCGAACCGGTCGAATTGGTTCCGTGACGTAGGGCAGCTCCAGCACTTTCGGAATCGTTCGAACCATTCGAATTCCCGAATGCTTCCCAAGGGGAAGCTTCTACAATTTCTCGGAAACGTTCGAGGAGACGAATGCGCTGCTCCATTCTGTTCTCCACCTTTTGGGATATTCCGTGCCCATCCGCAGGCTCGTCCTTGGCCTGTTTCCCACTACATGTGGCATTCGAGTTGCTGGCTTCCCCAGCAGGTTTCTCGCGTGAAGAGTTTGTCGAAACCACATGCGGAATAGCCGTCGCTATCTGCAATTCATCCAAAAGCACTTTGGCCATAAAATCGAATAACGTTTGCAGATGCTTCGTTCGTTTTTCATTGTCCTTGAGCTTCGCTTTCAGCTTGTCCACTTCGTTCTTGAGTTCAGAAACACGCTTCTCCAAGTGAGTGGCGTAGCCTCTGCCGGTAGATTGCTCATCGTTGTCAGTAGGCACTTGGACTTGAACAACACCATGCATGGCAGACGCATTCGAGGTGGCGGATGGCTCATTGGATTTTTTTGAATCTAATCGAGGGGCCTTCAATGCCGACCCAGTGGAAGCAACCCTCACATGAGGAGGAGTTTGTCCCAGATGACGGCGTAAAACATCAGATTCGCGATTTAAAAGGTCAGGGTTTCCGGGCTCCAGATTTCCGAGGTACTCATGTCGGACGTCATATAGTCGTTGAAACGCTTCCGCGGCGCGAAGGGCATCGCCATCCTCGCCCTCGCCGCCAGTGTCAATGAGCCAAGGATCTTCGGCTAGGAGCAATACACCAAAGAAAGAAGCGCAAACCTCACGATTCGAAGGGTTAACAGTGCGAAATACTGCAAATAACATGTCCTGAGCTCGGGGAGAGAGATGTTGTAGTGCAGTGGGAGTGCGCACGAGGGCGCGCAGTGCGTGAACGCGAACAGCGGGTCGCCATACGCGTCGCGACCAGCTAGCGAGAGCTCGTAATTCGTGGGAAGAGGGAAGAGTGCGTACACCAACAGCGAGCAAGCGACGCGCCTCCTCTTCGGGAAGAGAGGCGACAGCGCGAAGGTTAGGTCCATCGCTGTTCATACCCAATCTGCGAAGGGCAGAGACACAATCGCTCACCGAGCGTTTCGCAACCGGAGTAGACAGAACATCGACGTCCACAACGATCTAGCTACCGGCGTTTCTCATGATCTAATAGTGAGCGCTGTGGCGCGTCAATTTTGGCTTGCCCGCACAGTGCGTGACACTTGGCCTTCGATTCCTTTTTTTCCACGAATTTCATCTCACCGTTGCCTTCTTTCGTGCGGCAATTTCAACTCGTACCTAGTCGCGAATCTCAAGCGTGCGATTTTATTATCGAATTTCATTCTCGCGCTCGCTCCCTCCTCCTAAAATTCATTCCAGCGAGCGACTACTCATTAACTGTGGCTGAACTGGACTGCACGAATTCCCAATCCATTTTTTATTTCATTTTCCCGCACAAGATTCAGCGACTGAAACGAGTGAATTGTTTTGCCAGACGACGAAAATGCATCTGGGAATGTTCCGCAATCGTGTAATGAGCAACAGAACGTGACGAATAAATCTAGCAAAAGCTTTGAATTTGCTTCATTCATTGCAGGAGCCCAACTCACTTCGTAGTTTAACACAGTCGAAAAACCTACTTCTTGCGAAAGGCCTGGTGTGAAAATTCTGCAGATACAAGTAGGAATTCGCAATATCTGAAAGAAATTCCATTATTATTTCACTGGACTGTACAATGATTTGGAGCACCGAGTTACTTTCTACAACTATCACTGTGAAAATCCACTTGTCTACTTCACTACGTATCTCAAGAAAAACTACGATCGGCAATGCAAAGTGAACCATTGGTTACTATTACTAGATACTTTTTTGATTTAACAACTATTCCAGGAACTTAATTTCGACTACTGTAGCATCCAACAAGGTGACCACCTTGTACTGTATAACACCAGGGTTCTTGAAGCAAAACATATTCAATCGAACCTACTACCATTTATAAGACACAGCATGTGTGATTGCAATCAATTTGGTTTTATCCACTGTATAAAGCGCCATGATGAATATTTCAATAGATCTGGATTATCCAGATACGCATATGAACATTCGATAACCGATTTCGACTTGAGGATTTCGGAAGAAGTAGATCAGATTTTGCCTGTCAGATGTGGAATTCATTGCTTTTTACAATGATGCAGTTGATTCTACCTATTCCATTCAGAACCATCAGGAATATTTCAGCGCGCCTGGTTTACGAAGGTCGGTACGGGGAAAATAGTTCTAACTGCATTGACTACTGCGATTTTGATAGATGATATGTAGCCTTAGGGTAATTTATACTATGAACTACCAATTTCCCCGAACATCTTTTTGCACGACTCCTCTCCCGAAGAGCTTCATTTCGAATATACAACCCTATTGCCGTACTGGACTGCTCTACAAAGAACAAGAAAACTCTACAAGTATCGGGAAGATTACTTTACGGGCGATTTCTAGCGAACGCATTTCCGTAAAATGAAATAAAACATTTGAGAAATACTTTTCGCTATCGATAGAATCACCATTGTTTTCATGAGAGTGTTGTAAGCAACCGCTTTTGTAAATATGACAGCCCAACGGCTTTTCCATCTCCGCCAGTGTAGAATAGTAAGTGATAAACTTTGAAAGAGCGGACCGCCATCTTATCGTTGCTCCGAGCCGGTCATGGTATTGCTGCTATCTCCGCTAGTTTGAAAAGGCACTATAGATCTGTATTTCGAGTTCTAATAAATAGAATTGTTCGTGGAATGGAGGAAGAATGTGGTTCGGCTGATAGACTCTCACATATAGTGAAGCGATAAATCATTGGCATGCACAAATAGGCTCATATACAGCATGGCAGTTACGTGATACCTGTGGACCTTTTCCATTTACCTGCAAGGTGCAGCAATTGCTGCAGTCAGCACTGAATCTGAGTTTTTCTCGCTCGATGACCGCACCTAAATTGACCACGCACAATCGTGGGAATATTCTACTATGTGTGAAAGACTATGCTTTGAAAGAGTCTGGTTTCTAATACAGAATCATCTCTTCGGATCAGAAACAGTTACCTCAGATATGCCCGATGGCCTGCGGTGTAGCTGGCATGAAAGGTGTCAGTCCCACCTTTGGCACTACACTTGTCGGAGCCAGGACGGCGGTGTGATTTTGTGGGGAACAACAGTGAGCTGGTAGGGAATTCGAATATGAAACTTGCGAATGAACAGATTAATGCAAAGGGGTACCTTAGTATTCTAAGTCAGCACCTCGTCTCTTCCATTGATCAACAGGAACGCAGGATAGAGTTTCAACATGATTGAGCTACATCTCACAAAGCGAATGTTGCTCTGGAATGACTTGAAGATTCGTATGTGGATGGTCTACTGTGGACGGTATGCAGCCCGATACGAATTTAATTGAGAATATATGGTGTTAAATTGCTCATGCAGTGTATAATTACAGGAGAAAGTTTGATAATGTGGACCATCTGCGGGAAACTATCGAGCCGACGTGGGTAGAAATTTCGATGGACTATGTTCGATCGCTGTACATGGGGTGGCAAGAATCTAGCAACTTCGATAAACTTCAGTCTCACAAAATTTAAGGTATAAACAAAAAAATAATAAAACAATAAAAACTCACAATCATCCAAAAAACGAATCGCGAATAGTCTTCAAGTTGGTTCGAAAGAAATATCATATGACTATTGGAACAAAACAATTTGTTTGCACTGCTAAAAGTGAGGGTACATACAGAGTGGCAGGCACTTCAGTCTGATAAAACTATAAATTACGCAACTGTATTTAAGCCATTTTTATTTCCAAAAAAATTACGTGTCCGCTTCGCGTGGACTAACACTGATAATAATTAGGACGACCTTCTGTGGGACAAGGTAGTATTCAGTGACGAGTGTGCATTTATTGAACCTCCAACGGCTCCCACTAATTGTGTTTTGCGGAAAGCTAACACAAATTTTGAGTTGCGTAATCTCGTGCTGACATTCAGTTCAGGTTATGTAGCACTATCTGTATTAGGAGTATTCTGTCCAAATGCCAGAACAGCTTTCGTTTGCTTTGATGGAACATTGAAGCTAAAAAGTACAAACAAATTCTGGAAGATTAGATAATACTCTACCGAACAAAGAATTTGCAAGCACTTATAATTTTGGTTTCCATTATGATAACTGTGGACCTATCGATCTAATTCATTTAATATGAACTTGGATGTAGATGTTGTGGATGTTATGAAATCGTCTGCGCAAAGAAAATAGTTCAATTTGATCGAAAATGCTTGCACATTGTGGAAAGGGTGGGTCCGAAAGCGTACCACGCACGCAAGCAACGCAGAACATTTGTAGGAAACACTACTCGATGAATGAGAATCAATTTTTATGCCGTTCACAGTTAATATTATCAAAGCAAACAAAGGTGGGTCAACCAAATATTCATACCTATCCCAAGATTTTAGAATTTCAATTGAATTTCCGTTTGTGATTTTTTAAAACCCCGACAGCAATGACTTAGTTGATAGATTTTTGGCCACCTTCCTCTAGAGGTTCATAACAAACTGTTACTGGAAGATCATCAAGGCCTTCGGAGTTCAATCAGAGCATTGCAAGCGAGACTGCTGCATGTTTTTGTGAGGAGGATTCAAGCGTACTTCCAATTCAATCTTTTTGAGAAGTGCTTGTATTAAGTTCATTATCCCGCAACATATGTCTCCTTCTAAGACTGTTGTACTGATAATTTGTATCTCTTTGTTCTTAAATTGTGAAGCTGAGCTGCCTGAAATATCTCATCCTGTCGAAATTAAGCAAAGCTGTAATACATGTTCCTCTTAGATTTGCTCAGTGCCGATGATAAATTATTATTGTTCAATGTGATCCGTAATGGTCGAGTGGTTCTGGTATTATATGGAAAGAGACGGGTAGAAAAATTTTGCTCACCGTCTCATTATTTTTCACGGATGCTGTTTTCAGCTTTCTGCGTAAATTCGCAGATGGTGACAAAGCAAAATTCACTGATTTTGTATGTGATGCTATTCATTTTTCCAATTTTATATTGGAGGTGGTCAATAGTGCTTATGTTACACTGGTGTTCAGTTCGTGGCTCATTCTCTGGGCTCCAGAAAATTTTTTCACTTTCTCAGACTTCTGTCTTATCTTCCCTAGTACAATTTGCGCTGAGTTGTGAAGTAGAGCGCTTTGCACGTAAAATTTTGAGATTTGTCAAGAAATTGCTCTTACTAGAGACGCTAAACATATTGATTCTGCTTCGTCTCGGTTCTACTTCTTCTGGAGAGCCAGGCCTACCAGGCATTGTATGGTGACAGTTGAGTTTGCTTCAGTTACAATAACTGCAGAATGATAGCTATGAAAGAAGAACCGACTTAATATCACATCGTTCTCAGGGACAAGCTCATCACCAC
>JAAUYH010132566.1_pt1 | contig 10334 bp, 9 predicted proteins | sample 7278061 | NCBI WGS metagenome assembly JAAUYH01 (sample SAMN14350203, study PRJNA611818) | marine sediment metagenome | isolation source: surface marine sediment (0.6m) | place: French Polynesia: Moorea | collected 2018-08 | reverse complement strand
TTTTATCATGATATGTCTGCATAAGCTTCCATCCCTACTCTTGTCAGCAATTCTCATTTTAAGATTTCCTGACATAAAAACCCTTGCACAGCAAGGGCTTAACAATTCTTCAAGAGCTTGGGGCTCGCTGAAATGGCGTAAACTGGTTTCAAAATGAGAATTGCTGACGCTTGTTGGAAGCTTACGTATAATCTTGTATCTGTCTGTAATTATTGGCTATTTCTTTAAAAAAAACATATTTCTTTAAAAAAAACATCCGTGGTAATACTAGAGTTTGACAATTTTTCTTCTCAATTAACACAGTCTAATCAGGATTTTTATTTAATAAATTCTGGTAATACACAACTACGTTTTATTATCAACCCCAAATAACACTGAAAAAGAATATTTTTTTGTAAAGAGTTATGGAGCACCAGAGCATTAATTAATCTACAGTTTCTTAACACCAAGAATCCGACCTTAAGGGAAAAATTTGGCTGAGGTCTCAGAGGGAAAATTAGAATCTGAGGATTGAGTCTTCTGAATTTCCTCAGTAACATAGGGAAGATGAGAGGTGGTTGTGTCGCAACGGCTATCAGTTGGGATAAACGGGATACCAGAAACACTGAGATTTTGTCCAACAATTTGTCTGTATTTCCAGGGCACTTGACTTCGGCACTTTTTGTTTTGTCGTTTCGTTAACAGGAGAGTTGAGAACAGAAGTTTGAGGCAGAAAATAAATTTTGGATGCTGTGGGCAACATGACATAGAGAACAGAAAAGTTAACTCCTGCCCAGAGAAACTTGGTTAATCCAGTTGTCACCAAAAGTTGGCGCAAATGCTCTCGCTCTGGAGTTAAAGATAGTTCTGACGATGTAATTAATTGACAAGAAATTCCCCACTGGGTTAAACTCTGACAAATTTCTGGCGGAGTTTCAGCAGCCTTTTTATTACTTGGGGATCGAGCAGTAAGCAAAAAAGCTGAGTCCAAACTAGCAGTCATGGCAATTGCATCCCGAAATGCCAAAGTGAGAATATTTTTGGGAGTAGCGCAAAGATCGATTTGTTTGTCTAGAAAGCTAGCTAGCCATTCCCACTGCTGAAAAATGTCAACATTTTGATTTGGCGGTAACAATGATTCTCTGAGACTGTCTCCTAACCAGAACATATTTAAGTTGGTCAAATCATTTTGGTTGCGTAATGTTTCCCATTTTTTAAGGGAATACCAAAGTTCTTCTTTAGCGGAAATTGTGTGGGGAGATTGCTCATCTGCGATAATTTTCTCAGACAAAATTAATTCTGGTTTTTGTAAATAAAGATCGATATTTTCCAAAATGTGCCATAGTTCTCTTACGATCCAGATGTTTAGTATTTGGCTTAAACTGGATGCGATCGCAACTCCATGAGGCGATAATACTAAAGACGGATCGAGAACACAACTACGATACCGAATCAAGTTTCTGGGTATTGACGATCCCATACTTATTCCCTATCTCAAAAATATAGACCCACTAAAAGCAAAGTAGCTCTCATAGATGAAAAAGAACAAGTCGCATAATTATAGTCGCACAAATGAGTGACTTCATTTGCACTACCCAAAATGGGCTCATTCAAAGATGTGACTAGGCAAATTTTTTCATCAATACTATTCATAGAGATAGACAACATTTTCAATTTAAGGAGCTGTAAGATGCTGGAATTAGAAAATGCCTATGAATGGGAATCAGATTTAGAAGATTATGGTTTTGATGAAGAATTTGAAGACGAGGATTTTTTAGCAGGAGAGTACGAAGGCGATTACGAGAGTGAAGAAGTCTTTGGATGGTTGAAAGATAAAGCTAAATCAGTAGCCAAAAAAATTGCTCCAGCTCTCAAAACGATTGCGCCGATCGCTGCTAAAGCAGTTGGAACAGCAGTAGGAGGACCTGAGGTTGGTGCTGCATTAGGAAAAGCTGCTGGATTATTGGCGAGAGAAGATGAGTTTGATTACGAGTTTGATGGTGAGTTTGATTATGAGTTAGATGGCGAATTTGATTACGAATACGAATTGGAAGACGAGTACGAAAGTGAATTGGAACTAGATATGGCAGATGTGTATTCTAATATAGCTGCTAAAGCCAGCAGTGAACTAGAAGCAGAAGCCCTAGCTGGAGCAGCTACAGCAAAGGTACTACCTAAATCTCCCCCAGTGCAAAAAGTTTCTCCCAAGATTATCAAAGGCGGGGCTGCCCTAGCTAAAGTTTTACGTAAATCTCCCAGAACTCGACCTTTAGTTCCAGTTGTTCCCTTAGTAGCTCGTCGAACTGGTAAAAGTCTAGCTAAAAAAGCTGCTCAAGGCAAAAAAATTACCCCCAAAGTAGCTGCTAAAACTATGGCGAGCCAAACTAAGAAAGTATTGAGCAGTCCCATGACTTGTGCTAAAGCAGTAGTCAAAGCATCTGAGAAAAAGAAAAAAGTAATGAGTAAATTAGCTAAACCTGCCAAATATTATTGATTGAATTAACCAAAATTTCACTAAATTTCAGGAGATAAATAGTCATGCTGGATCTTGAATTAGAATACGGTTTGGACGGAGAATGGGAAGGTGATTACGAGAGCGAAGAATTTCTGCCTTTACTAGCTGCCGTTGCTCCTGCTGCGATTAGTGCAGTCTCAAGTATGTTAAAAGAATCTGAGTTGGAGGATGAATTTGAGGACGAGTGGGAAGCAGATTACGAAATGATGATGGATACTCCAGATGCAGCCATGATCGACCGTTTAGCTTATCTTGCTTCTAAAAGTAAAAGCGAGGCAGAGGCAGAGGCTTTTTTAGGTGCGATTGCTGGTTTAGCTGGTAAAGTTATCCCCAAAGCCATACCCACAATCACCAAAGGAATAGCTAGAGTTGGTAAGACTTTACTTAGCAGTCCCACTACGAAAAAGCTAATTCGTACCACTATTCCTACGATCGCTAAAGGTACGGTCAGAAGCCTCGCTAATCACGTCGCCAAAGGAGGCTCTCTCGATAAACGAACCGTCGTCCAAGCTATAGCTGGCAACACAGGTAAAGCTTTACGTAATCCCAAACAAGCTAGACGATCGAGACGACGTCGTCGTAGACCTCGTGTCAAGAGTGCTGCATACATATAACCACAAGTAGGTTTTGCCCAAAAAGAGCTTTAGTTTGGGAAAGAACAATGAGAAATGCAAGCAACGGAATGTCTCTACTCCCTCAATCTTCAGAAGTTGAGACGCTGAGACTGTTACTAGAAGATAGTGCTGTCTCGCCTCAAGTTTTCACAAAGCAACCATTACAACCTTGGTTAAAAGCGCAAAGCGTTAATGTTGGCCGTCATATTGCTGCTTTGCGACCATTTCTTACCAAAGATTTTGGCACAGAAGCAGCTAGTCCTTCTCTAGCCCATCTTAGTGCTGCAAATGAGCTAATTATGCCTTTGCGATCGCAACTACAAAAAGTTGCTCATCAGATTAAAATCAGTGCTATGGCTGCTAATAAAAATCCCCAGCCAGCTAATTTACATCGTTTATTAAGCCACAAAGATCGAGGCAGTAAGTGGGTCAAATTAGTGGAAAAAATCTGGGACTTCTATTGGGAAATTTTTAGTCAGCGTCAGTCTCGTTTTGGTACTTTACTGCTAGGTGCGGATCGCATTGCTCTCGATTGCTATCAGGTAATTTACACTCATTTGGGAGTGGCTAAATCTATTCCCACACCAGGTCCTTTTTCCTATATGGAAACAGGTTTCTCTCCAGCAGCCTTTCGGCGTGGTATTCCTCTGACTAAGCTAGGCAAGCAAATCAATCCTTTTCCCCTAATTCAACTGCCCTATCATCGATTGGTTAATCCCTGGACTTTGGGGGCAATCTTACACGAAGTCGCTCACGCTTTACAAACCGATTTGAATTTGCGTCAGGCGGTTCCTAGAGCGATCGCTAGAAGGTTACGTCGGGCGGGGATGAGTCCTTTGGTAATTAAGACTTGGTGTCGCTGGAATAGCGAAATGTGGGCTGATGCATGCGGTTTGTTGCTTGGAGGACCAGTTGCAGTTGAATCTTTGATGGATATTGCTGCGCGGTCGCCAAAAATTACGCTTCTGTTTAGAACCGATAAACCCCATCCTACGCCTTTTTTACGCATTTTTATCAATCTCGAACTTTTACACCGCATGGGGTTTACACCGATAGCAAAACAATATGGTCGAATGTGGAAAATGCTTTATCCCGATCCTGATGGGGGAAACATACCCCAGGAAATTCTCAAAACCTTTCATCGAGCTAAACGACTGGTAGTCGATACGGTCTGTTTTACTCCTTTTCCCGAATTAGGCGATCGCACTTTAGCACAGGTTACGGGAGAGTTTAAGCCGAGACACCAACAAATGATTATTGAAGCAGGAAAGCGTTTAACAACGGGAAAAGACCCAGGCATTATCCCAGAGCGATTTTTAATCGGCGCATCTCGCTGGGCATTAAATAAGAAACTGGCAGAACCACACCAGATTACGCGCAATTTCTACCGCGCTTTGGAGAGGAGATGAACGGAGTTCGGAGTTTGGAGTGGGATTTTGAACCAAAGAATTGAAGATTTACTCTCATATTGGTAAGTCAGCATCAAGATAGGAGAAGTTTGAAAAGTATGAGGAGAGATTAAAGCGGAGAAAATTATATTGAGAAGTTTAATTGTAAGGAGAGAGACAATGTCTACAATGTCTACACTAGATAGCATATGGAGCAAAACCAAGGTCACGGGTAAATTGGTCACAAAAAGTGGCGATTCTCTGGAAGATATTGACAATATTCAAATTTTTGAAGGTGGTTCTTTACTAAAATCCAAAAAGACAGATAATTCTGGTCAATTTACCTTTAACTTTACATCTAAAGATTTTGACAATGGCAATAAAGACAAATTATCATTAACCTTAAAATTACCGACACCAGTTACTACTATAGATCCTCAAAGCATTCTGAGACTGAGCGATCCTAGTCTGAAAGCGATCGCATTTCACCTCAAGCAAGGACAAGTTATTGAATTCTCTGACTTCTACTATGAGGCTAGTGGTGGAATAATCAGCGGAATTGTCTTTTTTGATGAAGAGGAAAACCATAACCCCAAGGAAAATCCACCCTTACAAGGGGTCAAAGTAACTTTGCGCCAAAAGGATTATCCCCCAGAAGAGCAGGAAGTTCTCGAGGTTATGACAGATGCCCAAGGATTTTTTTCCTATGACGATCTTGATGCAGGTTTGTATCAACTCACATTAGACTCAACACTCAACGCCAATAAATTCAACTTAGAGGGAGGTTTACTGAGACTTTACCCCCACGAACAAACCGTTTATCTTGCCGAAGGAGAAGAACAAGAGTGTAATTTTGGCTATCGTCTAACTAAAGGAACAGTTCGAGGTATTGTTTTTTGTGATCGCGATCGCAGTGGTGGTCGTTTTGGCAATGAACCTGGTTTACCTGGCGTGCGTGTCATTCTGGTAGACGATGGGGGTGATACCGTAGGTAGTGCAACTACCAATAACTATGGTGAATACTCCATAGACATTGCTCCTGGTACTTACACGTTAAAATTCGCTTCTGTGGTTTATGTTGATGGAGAAGAACAAACCTTAACAGGTGCTGAAACTGAAACTATAACTGTTAAAGCAGTCGAAACAGTTCAAGCTAAACCCGTCGGCTATCAGCCAGAAATTCATGCGGTTGTCGGTCGAGTTAGCTACGAAGATGGCACTTCCATGGAAGGTGTTGTGGTTGTTCTTTTAGACGAACAGGGCGAACAAGAAATCGATCGTACCGTCACCAATGCAGAGGGTGAATATTCTTTCGATACTAAATACTCAGGAAAATACACTGTCAAATTTCCCGATTTCCCGTTTGAGGGTCAGTTGTTAACACCACAGCAAAAAACCCTAGAGGTAAATTCGATCGCCCGATTTAATGCTGTTTATCGTTTGAGTGCCGATCGCGATGGAGGCAGAATTGGAGATGGTGGTGCATTTGGCGGAAACGCACGAGAAGCCCTGTTTGATATTGCGTCTTATATGCCTACGGCTCAAGATAATCTTGCTCCTAGTAGTAGAGGAGGAGGGAGCGATCGCGGTTCGGGGGATTTAAAGTACATTGTCGATAGTGCTTTTAGTGAAGTACTGGGACGCAATCTGAACAATGACGACCCCAAAACTTTCCTCGCCTCTTTAGAAAGAGCTTTTACCGCCGAAGAAGTTAAAGGGAAAACTCAATACAAATGGACTCCGCGCAGTTACGCAGTTCAAACCGAATTGGGAGGTAAGATTAGTGGAGCACAAGCCAGTTTATACCACAGGGCAAAAATTGCCATTGACGATGCCAAACCTTTACTGGATGGATTGAAACCCCTGAAGTCAGATTATGACCAAGAAGAAGTAGAAGCTGCAAGAGCCATTGTCCGTCTACAAATGCTCGAACTCGTGAGCGAACTGGGTCTAGAAGGTGGTCCTCGTATTCAGCGAGTAGGACATATTTTTGATTTGATTAACACACAACTAGACCGATTCCGTGAGGTGTTTGGCTTGGAGCGAAGCAATGTGATTACTGTTGAGGAAGAGCAGAATTTTACTAATTTCTTAGTGATCGAAGACTATATTAAAGGCTTGGAGCAAGCTTGGTCTGAATTCCTTAATGACTTTACTGGCATTGGCTCTGGATACTTGGGTACTCAGTTGGTTTTGCTTTCTCGAACTCTATCGGTAGTAGTAGAGTCGGTAGCAGAAGCTTATCAAGCAATGGACCATGTGGCACTAGGTCCATCGGAACGAAGAACAATCCCGATTAAATTCTCCCAACATGACAACTCCAGTATCTATCTCGAAGATTTAATGAGTTGGATCGAACACTTTGCCAGCCAAGAAGCACCTGCCTTGATTCAAGATGGCGGTAAACGAGGCGTTCATGCCATCCAACCAGTTGCAGATAATCTCTCCAAACTAACTAAAGGTGCGATTGAGGCAGATGTACCCCACGTTGGTTTTAAAACCGAAAGAGTCAAAAGAGCTTTGCGCGAACTAGCTTTTCAACTAAATGAGGTATCCCGTCTCGCTAAGGAAATTCAATAAATTCTGCTTTTCTCTACAGCCATGTTTCATTTGAGTTAGGAGGTTGATAATGGTACGAACTAATCAAGACCAACAAAGTTTACAGGATCGGATTGCTGCGCTGACAGCAACGGTAGTAGATCGCCTGGGACCAGAACTGATTCAAAATCCCCAATTAGCCGACGCTTTGACCCAACGGATCGAAGATACGATCGCTCAGGTAGTCAACGCCGAAGCGCAAACCCCTACTTCTCCCGATGGGGGATTAGCTGAATTGGTGGGTATTGGGGATGAAGCTGCCGAAAAACTCGGCGAAACTAAACTGCCCCAAGGGGTAGAAAATTACGATGAAACAGTAGCATCGGGCAGGATTTTAGCGATCGCCGATCTTTACTATCTCTACATACACGAAACAGCAGGGATATTCTGTGCCGTTAATAAATTAAAAGAGTTGTTTAATGCAGGAGCAGTCCGCCTATCTAATGGGGATGGTGCCTATGGTCTCTATCGTTTTGACCGCCGTAAGATCTTGCGTTATACCAAGAAAGAACGCTTCCAAGCTTACCGCCGCGCCCTTGGCTATACCAGAGTTCCACTGATGCCTGATGCTAAACCTAATGTACAATTTCACAGCTTATTAACTCACTTTGTCAACTCAGTAGCACAATTCTGGCGCGATAAGCGCATTTCCGATGTAATTCGCGAACGAGCCTACGACCCCAGTTTTGGCAGTATTGCTACGGTAAGGCGATCGGGTCTCGATTTCCGCAACAACCTCAAGTGGTCTTCCTACGGACATATCAGTGTACTGCGTATTGAGGTCATGCAGTTACTTGACGAAGCTTTTATGATTCTCGGTGCCGATGATGTTCTCAAGCTCTTTGGCGCAGATCATGCCTGGGATGCAATTGAAGAAATAATGGCGCGTTATTTTAGAAAAAATGTGGAGGCTTCCAAACGCCACCGCATGGCTGTTACGGGACGGGAAATTATCCGCTGGCTGGCTCAACCTTATATTCTCAATAATAATCGCTCTGATTTTGAAGCTGTTCTCAGACGGATTGCTGATTATGCCGAAGAATGGATTACCAGTGCGGAAACTTTAGGCGTGGCTCGTCGGACAGATGAAAGGCGCGTAGTTACTCTAGAAAATCGCCAGCCGTCTCGCAATGGACATAGGAAGCTGAAAAGTATTGTTTAATCATCAAAGTGAGGCGTGGGGTTCGGAACTCAGAATTGGGATTTCGAAGTTTTTTAACGGGACAATGGGGAATTCAAGCACCTAATATAAATAAATCTGGCAACTTCTTGCTGAAAAATTACTAGCTTGAACATTGTTTATGGATAAAGGGAGGTACATAATATGGCTAATAACACAGTAGGCACAAGCAGCAAAACAACAATTGTAGAAATCAATTGGCTGAAAACGCCATTGCCTTTGCATATGGCGTTAACAACTCTCAAAGGTATTTACATTATCGAAAAATATGGTAAACCAATTTATGTTGGTTCCGCCTTAGAAAAGCGAGGGATAAGAAAGCGTATTGTTTATGACTATTATAGATTTTTTACGCAATTTGGAATTGTGGCAAGTCCTTATAAAGCTAAAATCGGCATAATAAAAAACGAGCAATACGTAAAAGAAAATGCTGAGGATGCCGAGAAGATTATTACAAGAACCTTGATAAAACCACCATCAGAGATTGATCTTAATAACAGTGGTAGGGAAAAAGAACCTCTTATTGTAGCGGGTAAGTTTCAACTCACATTTAAGGGATATCCACCTCGTTACCTTTCTGAAAGGATAGATCTATTAAATAAAAATCCAAAGTATGGAACTTTAGTTGAAAAAATATTTGATAGACCGCTTACTTTTAACATAAATAAAACCCCAACAGAAGCGAGAACGAAAAAAGAAGCAAGATATGAAGCCTTTGCCAACAGTTTAACTTTGACTGAGCTACAAGAATTAGAATGGGTTTAGCCTAAGTTGAACTATCATTTTAGATCTAGTTATCAATTTGAATATTTATTGCCTTAGATACAGAGAGGCGAATAATATGGCTAGCTTTAAAACAATCACAATCAATTGGCTTAGAGGATCATTCCCTTTGAATGGTCTGTCTAGAACCGATCCAGGTGTTTACATCATTTACTTACGTACAAAGCCAATTTACGTTGGTTCAGCTCATCAACAAGGACTCAGTGCTCGTTTAAAAAACTGGTATGGTCGTTTGAACAGTATGAGGGTTAAAACGGAAAATTATAAAGCCAAAGTAGGCATTCTCAATAACCCAGGTAAACTAATTAAAATAGGCACTGGTTCTGAATATGAAAATGTTTCACTTGCCGAAAAAATTATTATCAGAAGCTTGTATGTAAGAGACCGTTCACTTATCACTAACGAACGGCACAAAAGACCTTTTAACATACCCCAGAGAACTAAACTTAAACTTGAAGGATATCCACCTGGAGCGCTAGTCAGAGCACTTAATTGGAATACAGGAATTGCAAGAAAAGAAGGAAGATTTACTTATATTATTTATAAAGATACACAGTATGAATCTTTTGCCCATAGTTTAACTTTGCCTGAGCTAAGAGAATTAGAATGGGTTTAGCAAAAATTGAACTATAAACCAAGCAAGGTAGTTCATCTTGACCCAGTTAACAATCAAAAATGCTAATGGTGAACCACCAGACTTTCATCCTATTGGATAGAAAGCTGGCTTCTTTCCCTCTGAGGGGCAGTTTTGATTGAGGCAAGTCCCAGCCCCAATAATTTTAGTAATCGACTTGAGTTTTCGTCCCTATTGATAGATGCGCCACAAGAACATGAATGCCATCTATCAGATAAAGTTTTTGGTACTTTATTTAGACAAGCATGACAATACTGACTTGTTCCCCAAGGAGCGATTTTTATAACGGAACTTTCCCCATACTAATGTATTAAAAGAGGACTTAAAGTCTTGCTTGGCAAGGCTTTGAATATATGTACTAATTAAATAGTGTGTCCATGTAAGTTCTTGTTTGATTTTAGCGATCTCTGTAAAATAAAAATATAGGTGCAATCGCCTTAAAACACTCTTCAGATAAGCTTCAGAGGGATTGTACCCAGTAAGGCGACTTAGAAAATGGTGGAAAAGTCGCTCTAGGAAAGGTTTTCGTCAATTTTTGAATCTGAAAGTTCCGTTACATTACTGCCAATTGACCCAATCTTGAGGTTTTAAGAAAGTTTCGTACAGTTCAGCTTCAGAGGTATTAGGTTCTGGTTGATAACAG
>JAAUYH010090824.1_pt1 | contig 10334 bp, 7 predicted proteins | sample 7278061 | NCBI WGS metagenome assembly JAAUYH01 (sample SAMN14350203, study PRJNA611818) | marine sediment metagenome | isolation source: surface marine sediment (0.6m) | place: French Polynesia: Moorea | collected 2018-08 | reverse complement strand
TATAGTTCCCTGAAGAAGCTGCGCCACAGACTACGCCCCAAATTAAAGGAATCCAGGTAATCGGTTTCATGAGCTGCAACCTGATTTTCCAGAGAGAAGTATCTCCTGAAGTTGCCCCCTTCATACCTAGTAGTTGGCGAGTTTTAGAATTGCCTGAGTTATCTGGTTGATCTGGATTAGTTGTGGAATCGGACATGGTAATGATGGATTGGTATAAGAAAAATTAAATAGTTGATGTCATCTGTTAGTCGTTAGTCGTTAGTCGTTAGTCGTTAGTTGTTAGTTGTTAATCTCTTAAAAAAACTGGTAACTTGTTCACCCCACGGTTACTTCTAGGTAGCCGTTTTGGAACTTTGCTCCTGTGACAGAGCTACCACGCCAAGGGGTAGGGAGAATAATATTGCGGCGTTGATCTCCAGCCTCGATGGTAATTTCTGGTCCATATTGAGTCAGTTTGACATCTTTTTTGTCAAATCCTGGCAAAAATACTTTAATCTTGCGCTCTGCCATGATGAACTCAGTTGCTTTGGGAGCATCAACACCCTCAACCATAGTGGGTAATGCGTCAATTAAAGGCTGCCAATTATCACTGTCATATTTAGGTAGAGATGTAACTGTTAAGGGAGAAAAGTCAGCGGCGATAGTGTCTGTTGACTCTCCTTGGTTAAATAAAACTCCGCCGACACCCAAGCCAACCTGTTGTGCGCTACCCCAAAGATATTTTGCGGTTGCTACTGCCGTGGGGTCTGAGGTGGTTACTAAATAGGCTAAAACATTTCCTTTGTTTAATGCTGCTTTGCCATCTTCCAGCATTTGAGCTGTCGGATTATCCTTGTCACCTGTAATATCGTTAGGTGTCCAAGCTGAGTTGAGAATCGCACTGGTTACTGGCTGGACAAAAGGAGCCAGAGTTTTGACAACATCTGATTCCTCAAAAACATCTCGAAAGCGGCGAAAATACCAGCTTAATATTTCTGGAATGCCAAACATTCTCAGGGTGTCGATGCCCCCTGTGCCATCGTAAATAATTACATCGTAATTGTTACTTTGATAATATTCCCGAATTTTATTGAGAGCTAGAGACTGATCCATTCCTGGCAAAACACCTAACTCTTGACCATATACCTGTTTAAGAATTGGCGATCGCAAATATTGGGATTCCATTTCCTTAACTTCTTCCCAGCTATTTTCTAGCAAGACGGCAGAGTTTAATTGCATTGCTGCAAAATTAGGACTAATCTCTTGAGGTTTAGCATTAGGAGTCACCCCTAATGGGATTCCCCATGCAGGACTAGAATCCTGCCCGACTAAAAGTACTTTTTTGCCTTCTGTAGCTAGCTTTTTAGCAGTTGCGATCGCGCTAATGGTGCGACCCGTACCGCCTTTACCCAAAAAGGTGACGATCAAGGACATATTAAAAATTTTAGTTTGTTATAGATTTTATTTATTATGGCTAGTTTACGGGCTGAATTTCATCCTCGAAAAACCAAGTGGCAGTGCGATCGTCAAATTGGACAACTACACCAACACCACTACCGTCAGTCATTTTATATTCTTTGATCGTGCCAACTTTACCAAGTTTGCTAGCGACACTGCCATTTACTCTATCTTTGATTCTACAAACTTTTACTTTTTGCCCGATTTCCATTGCGATTAAACTATCCTGAATTATAATGAGCCATCTCACAGTTTAAAGCAAAATCTGCCCTCTTTGAAGCAATTCAACGGTCTAGGCTGCTGACCATACTCCACTTGTTTGTTGAAGTCACAGATTTTACCGATCACGGAAAAACATTGCCATCTGTCACTAATTGAGTTTTTATTGATCACAGATAAGTGGTTGAGGTGGGAAATTTATTATCATTTTTTTCGCTACTTTTGACTACAATACGTGCCATCAGCAAAACTCGTAAAAAAATCACTAAGAATCACTATATGGTGACATCTATCCCCCAAAATCTGCAAAATAAGGAATTATCTTGGTATCGAGAACTATTAACTGTTTTAATCAGGCGTAACTTGAAAAGAAGATATCGGGGTTCTTTCCTGGGGATTTACTGGTCTTTATTAAATCCTCTATTCATGACGGGTTTATATACAGCGATTTTTGGCGCTACTTTTGCTCAATACTACGATAATTCTGCCCTTAATTATATCTTGGCGGCATTTACTGGCTTGGTCGTGATTAATTTCTTTTCTTCCTCCACTGCTCAAGCACTGGCTAGTGTTGTGGAAAATGGTGGAATAGTTAATAAGATCCGCCTCCCTTTGTTCATTTTCCCCTTATCTACTATTGGGGCTAATGTTTTTCAACTATTAATGGGTGCTTTCCCCTTACTGATTGTAATCACATCAATTAGTTCTAAGAGTGTCCTCAATGTATTTGCTTTAATGTTGCCCATTACAGGATTAATTTTGGTTTGTACAGGAGTTGGCATGTTGATGAGTGCCCTGTATGTATTTTTCCGCGACCTTTCATATTTTTATGAGCTGCTAACCTTTTTATTGTGGATTAGTTCACCTATTTTTTACCCAGCTGAGATTGTTCCTGAAAACGTTAGCCAATTTTTGCTCCTTAATCCCATACTACCGATTATTGAAAGTATTCGTCAGATTTCTTTATCGGGGGATTCACCTGATTTAACATTAATTGCTCATAGTTTGGCTAGTGGTTTGATAGTTTTAGTTGTAGGAGCAGTGGCTTTCTCTTACTGGCGTGATCAATTTATGGATCTACTGTAAATATAGAAACAAATCAAATAATGCAAGAATCGATTAGATTAGATGGAGTATCTCTGTGGCGCAGGACTCAAGAAGAGTTTTCCTATGATTTAAAAAGAACTGTGCTTTCTATCCTAGAAGGTAAATATCGTCATCCCGCCAAGAAAATTGTTTTAGATGATATTAACCTAACCATTGAACGTGGGGAGAAGATTGGCATCATTGGGGCTAATGGTTCGGGCAAATCTACCATGCTGAAGCTAATTTCAGGTATTCTCCAGCCCACTTCTGGCGTGGTTAGAGTCAGAGGGAAAATTGCGCCCTTAATTGAGCTTGGGGCAGGGTTTGACAGCGAATTAGCTGTGATGGATAACATTATCCTTTATGGGGTAATGCTGGGTTATTCCCAGTCAGAAATGCGATCGCGAGCCAAAGATATTTTAGAGTTCGCCGAGCTAGAAAATTATGCCCTCGTGCCTGTAAAAGGTTTATCCTCAGGGATGACAGCTCGTTTAGGATTTGCGATCGCTACTGATGTCAAGCCAGATATTTTAATTCTGGATGAAGTACTCTCTGTGGGGGATGTCAGCTTTAAAAATAAGTGCAGTCAAAGAATGGAGGAATTTTGGCAAGACCATGTTACGGTGCTGCTGGTTTCTCATTCGATGGAATTAATTCGTAAAAACTGCCACAAAACTATTTGGATGGAAAGGGGACAAGTGAAGATGATTGGTGCTACTAAAAATGTAGTGGATGAATACTTACGATGTGTTGCTCCTGGTACAGTTAACAGTCAACAATCAACAGTTAATGGTTAATAGCTATAGATAAAAGCTCGAAAATTTTGATGGTTTATGTTGTCAGTTATCTAACTTAATTTGACTAAATTTTTGTCTTGATACTTGAGTAGAGTTTAATTCTTCAGGATTGTTGTATAGCCAAATATCTAACGGAATTTTAGCTATAGATGCTTGAATTCCGGATTTTTTAAGTTCAAACAAGATTTTGTTTAGAATCTCATTTTTGGTGATTCGACGCTTTTTATAATCAACGATATACCTAATCGTAAACTCTATTGCATTTCTATCAAGAGAAAAACTTACTAGAGGATTTGTTTCTGCTGGTTCGACAAAATATTTATTAGTTATTTTGTTCCACTCTTTAATAACGCTTTTATCGTTGTCATTAATGCTGGATATTTTTTTGACAGTACTATCTATAATTTTTTGGGCTTCTTGATAATCACTTTCATGGGTCAAAGACAATTTGATTTCATCCCATAAAAATTTAAAATTTGAATTGTAATTATAAACAGGTTCTTTAAAAACGAAACTATTAGCTATTCTAACTATACGACCATTGTATAAATCACCATCAACCCAATCACCGCATTCTAACAATGTTGTCCGAAAAAAGCCTATATCAAGAACATCTCCGACAATGTTACCCAACTTGATGCGATCGCCAAAAAAATAAAATCGACCAAAAAATATTCCTAGCCAACCAGCAAAACTTAAAACTACTTCCTGAAGAGCAAAAGTAATTGCCGCTCCAATCAAACCAAAAAATGGCGAATATTTTAAAAAGTTTTCACTATGCTTGACAAACTCATAAGCAGCCAATATCAATAACGGTAAAAAATCAATTAAAGTAATAATTTTTAATGAGTAATAACGTATTTCTTTGTATACTGCTTGATGCTTTATAAGAAGATATTCCGATTTATCAAGAATTTTTTTTATAAGTATTTGATTATAAAAAGCATGAAAGACTAATAAAATAATAAAGATTGACAATACAAATAACTCTAACTTGTCCAAATGATTGCTAATTAATTCAAAGAAAGAGTTTGAATAGTTACTAATAAAATTCATTCTTCGTTTTATTTATAATATTGCTAATTATTTTTATTTTTTTTAAGCGTTTTTTGATTACCATTTTTTTTCTGTTCTGAATCTTTTAATACTTCCTCATTTGCATTAGTATTGGGCTGCTCTTTATTATTAGCTTCAGGAAAAAATTTATTGATTATCAAAGGAAAAACTTTCTTTTTATGCTCATCATCAAATTGCTCATAAATACTATTGACTAGATAAAACATTTGGTTTTTGTCGGAGCTGTCAGAAACTTTAGCAATAATTTTACCAGATTGAACAAAGTTAACTATCGCAATGAGTTCTAAGAATCCTCCTCCTAATAAACACACTATAACCAGATATTTATCATTAACAGTAGTGAGGTCTCTTTGGATCTTTAGGCTTAAGTGCTCAAGCTCATTTTTCAAGTCAACTAATCTAGTACGTATCTCTTCATTTCTAGCGCGTATCTCTTCATTTCTAGCGCGTATCTCTTCATTTCTAGCACGTATCTCCTCATCAGTTTCTGCACTGTTTAGATCGCTTTCATCACTTTCGATTTTGATATCGTCAAATGTTTTAATTCCAACATCAATCTTTTCAATTTCATTATCAAAACGCTTATTTAGAAGATCAAAGTTGGTTTTTGTATTAGCAAAGTAAATTACACTAAGAGCCGCAACAAAAAATAATAACCCTGTGATACTAGAACTAATACCAACCCAAAAACTTTTATCAGCTTGTTTTAAACTCTTCTTATAAGACTTGTCAAAAAATAAACGGTTAAAATCGGACATGAGATTGAATACTCCATTTTATAAATAGAACTTTAGTACTTATTATTAGTACTTACTTACGAAGAGAAGAGAATATTTTAGTATTTTATATTTACAAACTTAGAAGAAAACACATCTCTATTGCAAATGCAATAAATAATGCTCTATAACTAATACTACAACTGTATAAAAACCTAGCTTTGTTCTCTTAATTTTATTTAATATATGTTTGTAACTATTCACACTTTATTTATTGAAACATGAAATACTATACTCTATAGCAACTAATTTCTAATATTTACCTGTGAGATGAATTTTCGGATAATTAATAAAAAAGCAAAAACAAAAATAATATGCTTTTTGGTGATAATCTCTTTTTTGATATCACTAATTTTTCCATCAGTTTCTAATGCTACTAAGGATGCTGAGGAAAATAGCGATCAAAAATTTTCAATAGTTGATCTAACTGAAGTTGAGAAAACTGCTCAAACTGCTCAAACTGAAGTTAATAAAACTGCTCAAACTGAAGTTGATAAAACTAGTTGTCCTGAAACACTAATTGTAAAGCTTGGCGATGAGCCATTATTTTGTGTTCAAGATACAGAACTAGAGCTGCCTGATGAAAACGATCCAAAATATTGGAAAAAAGAAAAAGAAATATTAGAATTTGAAGCTCAAAATTTCACAACAAATATTAATAAATTTGCCAATACAAAAAAAGATGAGAAAAAATTAATTTTTGCTCCAGATTGTGAGGATGAAAATAACTGTTTAATAGCATCTACAGAACAGGATAATTATTATTATTTGCGCATTGTCTATCAAGATAAAAGCAAATATTTTGATGATTTTTATAATAAAGAAATTATCAAAATAGGAAAAAAATCGTATTTAGACATCGATACAGAATGGAAGAAAAATAAAGATCAATGGCTAACGCAAAGAGAACAAGTTAGAAAATGTATTAAGAATGCAATTAAAAAGTACAGGCAAAGTTTCAAGTTAGATTTAACAGATGGTAAAGATAGCGAAAATAATGGAGATGGTAAAGATAGCAAAAATAATGGAGATGGCAAAGATAGCGAAAATAATGGAGATGGCAAAGATAGCGAAAATATAAAATTAAGTAATCAAGCGGTACGCATTAAAGGTGGTAGACCAATCTTTTACATCAGGACATGGAATAAAGGATTATCTCCTTCAGAAAGAGCCTTAAGAGTAAGTAAAAAAATCGAGCAAATTATCGAAGGAGAAATAGATATTCAAGGCTTGGGAATTTTTGAACCATCAACTGAAAATATTGAAAATGAAAGAGCCATAACTGAACATGAAGAGGCTATAACTGACAATTCTAAAGTTATAAAAATAATTTCTGATTCAAAATTTTTGAGTGAATCAGACAAAAATATTATAGAAGTTACAGAGTATGATGCCTTATTTGAAAAAGAAAAAAATGCTGCTGAGTTAGCCAAAACATATTTAATAGAAATAAATAACAAAGTTGATGAATACAAAAATAATATTCCAGATATAGAAAAAAGAGGGTATTTAGTTAAATTTTTAAAAAAACCGTTATTTTCGATTAACTCAGGAGATGCGGCATTTCATCAAGCTAGCTATAGAGCTAGTGAAATATCTGACAGAATTGAAATGTTCGCACAAAAAAATATATTTTTAAATCCCGATAAACTTGTTGTTGCTTACCCTGTAGAAGAAGGATCAAATTCTCAAAATGATCAAAATACAAAATTATGTATATTGCCAGAAAGCTTGAATGGGAAAGATTATCAGAAATTCTTGAAAACAAATAGTAATCCTGATTATATAAATAAAGATGATTGTCAAATAGAAAAATTAGAAAATAATAAAAATTTAGCAATTATCTACAGTAATGAAATTACTAAAAAAATTCATCAAGGAGACTGGCAACTAACTAATTTAAGTGTAAAAAGAAAATCTAGTGAATATTCGAGTGAAGAATTACCTCATACAATTATTTTCATGGAACTGAATCACGATTATGAAGATCTTATGAATATTCACTCTGATGAATTGGATCCCATTTTACATGAAAATTATCAAACAATCCAAGAGTTGTCTATTTACTTTCTGAATCAGATAAAAAATGAAGTTGCTGCATATACCTATAGAAAACGAATCTTATTTACAATATCTATTGTATTACTTCTTATTGTTTTACAATTATTTTTTAGAATATCATCGATCATTAGTCAAGTAACCTCTAGAACTAGAATGATTTTATTTGAAGATATATCGGTAAATTTTTCAAAATTATGTTCGATTGTTAAAAAATATTTGACTCAGGTAATTGATATTTTTCATCCTAGCAATAAAAGATTATATGCGATATTTATAAAATTACTTTTGCTGGCAACAATTATTTCTTTTACCCTATTTACTATCCCTCAAATTGATATTTATATGATCGATATTAAAGGGATGTTTTCGGGATTTTTAGAAAATCAAATAGATATTATATATGGCTATATATCTACTCAAGTACCTACTATAGTTTTTATTCTAATTTCTGTATTTATTTTAGACAAAATCATTGCTCAACGTGCTTCACAAAAAGAGAAAATTGCAACCCAAAAAGGTGAAAAAACTTTGATCCAATCCCATCTGACAATTTTTCGGATTATATTATTTATATTTACCGTCATACTTATTTCGCCACATCTGCCTGCTGCTGGAACGATTTACTTCAAGGGTATATCAGCATTTGCCGTACTTGCATTTACTTGGAGTGCATCAAGTGTTATTTCAGATCTGGCATCAGGCATAATTATTATCTATGGAAGATCCTTGAAGACGGAAGATTGGATCAAGGTGGGAGACACTATAGGAGAAATTCAAGAACAGAATTTATTTTTTCATCGGATAAAAACACCAAAAAATTGTATCAGAACTATACCCAATTCTTTTATTCTGAGTAACTGTACTACTAATTTATCTACTTCTTGTAATGAAAAATCAAAACTGATACTTCATACCCCTGTTGGGTTAGGATATGACCTTTCTAGAGAGCTAGTAGAAACTACTCTTATAGGAGCAGCCTTAAAGACTGATGGGGTTATCAAGAATATCGCTGATTATGATCCCTTCGTATTAATAACTAATTTAGGAGATTTTGCTGTTACATATGAACTTAATGTCTACACAGACAACCCCAAACTGATTCCTGAAATATATTCTGACTTACAGAAAAACATTCAAGATGATTGTTTTGCCAGAGGTATTGAGATCCTCTCCCCCAATTATTTAACACTGAGATTTGATGAAGTATAGAGTAAACTATTATGTTATAATTTGGATGTAGAGAGCTATAGTATCTTCAAGATTACGTCACATTAGATATTGACCGGTATTAGCTTCCTTCCATAACTTAAGAATATTGAAGAGGCAAGAAATGACTAGCAACAAATCAACCATGAAAAATAGGACTACAAGTCTTGTGTCAGTGATTCCCAAGATTTTTGTGATCACACTAGTACTGTTAACAGTTTCTTTTTCGGCTAGAGGACATATGGCTGGCACAGATGAAAATGGTTGTCACTACGATTATAATGATCGTTATCACTGTCATTAGTAGAGAACATTGTTACTTATGTTAGGAACGAAATTGCTACTGTTATTCATGAATAGTGGTCGAGTTTAGCTGAAAAAACTGTTGATTTAGATTGCAAAACGTTTCAGTTACTTTGTTTTCTTTAGCTAATCAGGAATCAATTCGGCAAACTGGAGAAATATGATTTTCGTCAAAGGCACACACCAAGCTATGCAAATAAATGGTTTACATGCATTGCCGTTACCGTCAGAATGCATTGAAATTAACTTTTCAGCACATTTTGAGAAATCTAGAAAGTATTTGTGCCAGGGATACACTATGAACTAGTAAATTTTTTCGTTAATGGTATAAGTACAAAAACACTTAACATCGATCGCAGTTGCTACTATTACAATATATAAAATAATCATAGACAAAAAATTTTTTAGATAGTATGGCTGCTGCCGTTTTAATTGAAAACTTACGGAAAAGCTATGGCGAGGTTCAAGCGGTAAAGGATATTTCCTTTACTGTCCAGCCAGGAGAAATCTTTGGTTTATTGGGTCCTAATGGTGCGGGGAAAACCACCACGATTCGCTGTCTGTGTACCCTAGCTAAACCCGATGCGGGCAAAATTGAAGTTGGGGGCATAAATGCGATCGCTTCGCCGAAAATGGTGCGACAAAGGCTGGGTTATGTGGCTCAGGAAGTAGCGATTGATAAGGTCTTAACAGGTCGAGAATTGCTCAAGCTTCAGGCGGCACTTTATCATTTACCGAAAAAAACTATTAGCGATCGCATCCAACAGCTAGTGGAGGTTTTAGGATTACAGGAATATGCTGACAACAAGACAGGAACTTATTCTGGGGGCATTCGTAAACGTTTAGACTTGGCAGCAGGTTTACTCCATCAACCTGAAGTATTGGTCTTAGATGAGCCTACCGTCGGTCTAGATATTGAAAGTCGCATGGTAGTGTGGAAGTTCCTACAAGAGTTGCGCGCCGCAGGTACAACGGTTTTAATTACCAGTCATTATCTCGAAGAGATTGATGCTTTAGCAGATCGCTTGGCAATTATCGATCAAGGAGTAGTGATTGCCGAAGGAAAGCCATCGGAGTTAAAAGATAAGCTAGGAGGCGATCGAGTTACCCTGCGGATTCGAGAATTTACCCCAGATGAGGAAGCAGATAAAGCTAAACATATCCTAGAATCTTTGCCCTTTGTGGAAGAAGTTATTATTAATACTGTCCAAGGTAATTCTTTAAATTTAATTGTTCAATCTGGTCAAAGTTCCCTCAGCAAAATTGAGCAGTCTTTATCAGAAGTAGATTTACCCACCTTTAGTTTGGCGCAATCCCGCCCTAGTCTTGATGATGTCTATCTTGCGGCTACTGGTCAAACCATCATGGATGC
>JAAUYH010082399.1_pt1 | contig 10335 bp, 6 predicted proteins | sample 7278061 | NCBI WGS metagenome assembly JAAUYH01 (sample SAMN14350203, study PRJNA611818) | marine sediment metagenome | isolation source: surface marine sediment (0.6m) | place: French Polynesia: Moorea | collected 2018-08 | reverse complement strand
TTGCGGCCATGGGTTGCCCTGGGTGCGCAGGTCTGGGGGCGCCGGCAATAGCTCGATTTGCTGCACTTGGGCTGCGCCTTGGCGCAAACTTGTGCCCAGGCAATCGGAACCGGTATCGCCGCCACCGAGGATGATGACGCGTTTACCGGCTGCGTCGATGCGGGACTCGGTAACTGCATCACCCGACTCGATCTGATTTTGTTGGGTGAGAAAATCCATGGCGAAATGGACGCCGCTCAAGCTGTCGCGGCCGGGGACCGGGAGGTCGCGGGGCCTTTGCGCTCCAATGGCGATCAGCACCGCGTCGTGGTCGTGGCGCAGGGTGTCCCAGGTGATGGTTTCGCCGATTTTGACCCCGGTTTTGAATGCAATGCCGCTGGCCTCCATCACGTTGATGCGGCGGTCGATGACCCATTTTTCCATTTTGAAATCGGGGATGCCGTAGCGGAGCAGCCCGCCGATGCGGGCCGCCGACTCGTATACCGTCACCCGATGGCCGATGCTGTTGAGCTGCTCGGCGGCGGCGAGGCCCGCCGGGCCACTGCCAACCACGGCCACGTGTTGTTCGGTGCGCTGGCGCGGCGGCGTGGCTTTGACCCAACCCTCGGCAAAGGCGCGCTCGATGATCTCTTTTTCGATCTGCTCGATGGTCACAGCGTCAGTGTTGATCGCTAGCACGCACGCACCCTCGCATGGCGCCGGGCACAGGCGGCCGGTGAACTCGGGGAAGTTGTTGGTAGCGGCTAAGCGGGCATAGGCTTTTTGCCAGCGATCGCGGTACACCAACTCGTTCCAATCGGGGATGTGATTGCCGAGGGGGCATCCCTGTTGGCAGAAGGGGACGCCGCAGTCCATGCAGCGTCCGCCCTGCTCGCGCACCTGCGCCTCATCTTGCGGCAGGTAGAATTCCTTCCAGTCGCGCAGCCGATGTTCGACTGGACGCTTGGCCGGCAGTTGGCGCTGCCAATTGAGAAATCCGTCTACTTTGCCCATTCGTGTTTTCCTCCATCGACGAGGGCCAGGCGCGGTTGCGCTGCCGGTGTCTCGGTCGTGCCGGGTTGGCCGGGTTGGCCGGGTTGGCCAGGTTGGCCAGGTTGGGTAGTCGGCGGCCGTTTGCTCCCCGGCCGGCGCGCGGCCCGTCGGGCCTGCAAGATGCGCTTGTAGTCGGTGGGCATAACTTTGACAAATTGCGAAACCATGATCTCCCAATTGTCGAGAATGCGGCGGCCGAGCTTGCTGTCCGTGTAGCGCACGTGGTCTTCGATCATGCCGTACACCAGCCAGATTTCGCTCTCGTCGACCAGCGATTCGAGTTCCACCATGCCCATGTTACAGCGTTTGCGGAATTCGTGGTGGTGGTCAAAGACGTAGGCCACGCCGCCGCTCATGCCGGCGGCAAAGTTGCGCCCGGTTTCGCCGAGAACCACGACCACGCCGCCGGTCATGTATTCGCAGCCGTGATCGCCAACGCCTTCGACCACGGCGCGGGCGCCGCTATTGCGCACGGCAAAGCGTTCGCCGGCCACGCCGCGCAAGAACACTTCGCCCGAAGTGGCGCCGTAGAGCAGGGTGTTGCCGACCAAGATGTTTTCCTCGGCGACGAATTGGCTGCCGGCCGGTGGATACACAATGATGCGGCCACCAGAGAGACCTTTGCCCAAATAGTCGTTGGCGTCGCCTTCGAGTTCCAAGGTCACGCCCTTGACCAAGTAGGCGCCAAAGCTCTGCCCCGCAGAACCTTGAAAGTGCAGATGAATGGTACCGTCGGGCAGACCCTGAGCGCCGCGCTCGCGGGCGATGAGGTTGCTCAGCATGGCCCCGGCAGTGCGGTTAGAATTGGCAATCGGCATCTGCAATTGCACAGGCTCGGCCCGTTCGATGGCGTGCTCGACTTGGGGAATGATCGATTGGTCGATGTGATCGTCGAGGGGCCAGGGGTTCCTGGCGACAAAGTGGCGCGGCCAATCTGCCGGTGCCTGGGGCTTGGCCAAGATGGCCGAAAGATCTAGCGACTGGGCTTTCCAGTGAGCGTGGCGCTCGACTTTGAGCAGGTCCACACGGCCGATCATGTCGTCGAATTTGCGGAATCCAAGGCTGGCCATGTGGCCGCGGATCTCTTCGGCCATGAGCATAAAGAAGTTGACCACGTGGTCGGGATCGCCGGTAAAGCGCTGGCGCAGTTCGGGGTTTTGTGTGGCCACGCCCACCGAGCAGGTGTTGAGATGGCATTTGCGCAGCATGATGCAGCCCTCGACAATGAGGGCGGCAGTGGCGACGCCAAATTCGTCGGCGCCCAGCAGCGCGCCGATAATCACGTCACGACCGGTGCGCATGCCGCCGTCCACTTGCAGGTTGATCCAGCCGCGCAGGTTGTTCTGCACCAGCACCTGCTGGGTCTCGGCCAGGCCCAATTCCCAGGGCAGACCGGCGTGTTTAATGCTCGAGACCGGCGAGGCCCCGGTGCCGCCATCGTGGCCGGCGATGACCACGGCGCCAGCGTGTCCCTTGACCACCCCGGCGGCCACGGTACCCACGCCGATTTCACTCACCAGTTTGACGCTCACGCGGCTCTCGGGGTTGATCGACTGCAGGTCGTAGATGAGCTGGGCCAGGTCTTCGATGGAGTAGATGTCGTGGTGCGGGGGCGGGGAAATCAGGGTGACGCCCGGGGTCGAGCAGCGCACTTTGGCGATGCGTTCGTCCACTTTATGGCCGGGCAATTGTCCGCCCTCGCCGGGCTTGGCGCCCTGGGCGACTTTGATCTGCAAATCGTCGGCGTTGACCAGGTAGTGGGCGGTGACACCAAAGCGGCCCGAGGCCACCTGCTTGATGGCGCTGCGGCGCAAGTCGCCGTTTTCGTCGGGCGTAAAGCGATGGGGCTCCTCGCCGCCTTCGCCGCTGTTGGAGCGACCGCCGATGCGGTTCATGGCAATGGCCAGGGTCTCGTGGGCCTCGGCGCTGAGCGAGCCAAATGACATGGCGCCCGTGGCAAAGCGCTTGACGATGGCGCTGGCGGGTTCGACTTCGTCGAGGGGGACTGGGGTGACGCCCTCGGTGTTGAAGCGCAAAAGCCCGCGCAGGGTGCTCAGGTTGCGGTCTTCGTCGTCGACCAAGCGGGTGTATTCGTCATAGATTTTGCGGCTGTTGAGGCTGGCCGCGGCTTGCAATTTGGCGATGGTGGCCGGGTTCCAGCTATGGTGTTCGCCGCGGCGGCGCCATTGGTAGTGACCGCCGACGGGCAATTCGTCCACCAGCTCAAGGGCCTGGCGGCCAAAGCCGCGGTCGTGGCGGTCGAAGAGTTCGCGGCCGAGTTCGCGCAGGCCAATGCCCTCGATGCGCGACGGGGTGCCGGTAAAATGGCGCTGAATCAGCGATTGGTTGAGGCCCACGCACTCGAAAATCTGTGCCCCCCGATAGGATTGCACGGTGGAGATACCCATCTTGGACATCACCTTCAAGAGGCCGCCGCAGATGGCTTCGATGTAGCGTCGAGCGGCCTCATCCCCGGTGCCGTCGCCGTTGGGTACCTGTATGAGGCCCTCCTCGACCAAGGCGTGCACGGTGTCGAGGGCCAGATAGGGGTTGATGGCGGCGGCGCCGTAACCGATGAGGACGGCAAAATCGTGCACTTCGCGGGCCTCTGCGGTTTCGACCACAATGCCGGCCTGCATGCGCGTGCCCTCGCGCACCAGGTGTTGGTGCACGGCGCTCAGCGCCAGGAGTGAGGGAATCGCCACCCGTTTGGCGTCGACGTTGCGGTCGCTCAGGATGAGCACACTGGCGCCGTCGTCAATGGCGTCCTCGGCATGTTTGCATAGGCGTTCGAGGGCGCCCTCCAGGCCGCCGGGGCCCTCCTCGGCGTCGTAGAGCAGCGATAACCTGGCCGTTTCAAAGACGCCTTCGCTGAGCGAGGCCACTTTGGCCAGTTGGGCGTTGTCGAGGATGGGGTGGGCAATGGTGAAGCGGTGGCATTGCTCCGGGGTTTCATCAAAGGTGTTGCCGTCGGGGCCGATGGCGGTCTCCAGGCTCATGACCAGCGATTCGCGGATGGGGTCGATGGCCGGGTTGGTCACCTGGGCGAATAATTGATGAAAGTAGTGAAACAGGGTCGGCGCGCGCTCGCTGAGGATGGCCAGCGGGGTATCGGCCCCCATGGCGCCGGTGGGCTCTTTGCCGCTCTCGGCCATCGGCTGGATGATGATGCGCAGGTCTTCGTCGGTATAGCCAAAGGCGCGCTGGAGCCGCTGCAGGTGAACGCCGCTATTGCGCAAGGGCGCTTCCATGTCGGGGAATTGATCGAGATAAAAGACGTTCTTGGCCAGCCATTTCTTGTATGGGAAGCGGCTGCTGATGTCGTGTTTGAGCTCGTCGTCGGCCACGATGCGGCCCTCGCTGGTATCGACGACAAACATGCGTCCGGGTTTGAGGCGGCCCTTTTCCCGCACCATCTCGGGAGGCACATCGATGACGCCGGTCTCAGAGGCCAAAATTACCCGATCGTCGCTCGTGACCAGGTAGCGGGCCGGTCTGAGACCGTTGCGGTCGAGGGTGGCGCCGACGATGTTGCCGTCGGAAAACACGATGGCGGCGGGGCCATCCCAGGGTTCGAGTAGCGAGCTCGAATAGTGGTAAAAATCGCGGCGCTCCTGGGTCATTAAGGTGTGCCGCTCCCACGCTTCGGGAATCATCATCATCATGGCGTGGGGCAGGCGACGTCCGCCCAAGTGCAGCAACTCGAGCATGTTGTCAAACTGTGCGGAATCGCTTTTACCCGGCATGATGATGGGGAAGAAGCGGTCCATGTCGCCGCCGAATTTGGCCGATTGCAGCATGCTCCGCCGCGCCATCATCCAGTTGCGGTTGCCACGCAAGGTGTTGATTTCGCCGTTATGGGCGATGAAGCGAAACGGCTGGGCCAGGTCCCAGGTGGGGAAGGTGTTGGTGGAAAAGCGCGAGTGCACAACGGCAATGGCGCTGACCATGTCGGGATGCTGCAGATCGAGATACACCTGTGATAGGCGCTCGGGCAGGAGCAGGCCCTTGTACACAATGGTCTCGGCCGACATGCTGGCCACGTGAAAGTAATGCTCGGGATCGATGCCGCTTTCGCGAATGCGGCGACCGGCGAGTTTGCGAATGATGAAGAGTTTGCGCTCGTAGGCGCTCGGGGGAACCCGGCGCAGGCGCACGTAGAGCTGGCGCATGACCGGCAGGACGGCGCGGGCGCTTTTGCCCAAGTGGGTGGTGTCGATGGGAACGTCGCGCCAGCCCAAGACTGCCTGGCCCTCCTCTTGAACCACCTCTTCTAAAATGCTCTCACACGCAGCGCGGGCGTTGCGGTCGGGAGGGAGAAAGATCTGACCGACCCCATAGCGCCGACGCCGCGGCATATCAAAGCCCAGGCGCAGACCTTCGGCTTTGAAAAAGCGGTGGGGCAGCTGCAGGAGCATGCCGGCGCCGTCCGCGGTCTCGGGGTCGGCGCCCGTGGCTGCGCGATGGCGCAGGCGGCGCAGGACTTCTAAGCCCTGCTCGACGATGGCGCGCGACTTCTCGCCCTTGATGTGAGCGACAAAGCCGACGCCGCAAGCGTCTTTCTCAAATTGGGGATCGTATAATCCCCATGGATCGGGAAGTCTGGGTTGACGGTGGGTCATCGAAAGATCTCCATCGGCCGTGCGTGGATGGCATGGGGGGAGAAGAAGTGGACCATGTCGGAGCAATGTATCGAATATCGGACGATGTTACAACGCGCTGCGTTAGTAGAAACCGGATCGATACAGATGCGGTCTGGGCAAAAGCCGTTGGGTCTCAGTATGTCGAGTTGTGGCCCTATGCTGCAAGGCTCATTGAAATGGCGCTGACACCGGCCTCCAGTGCAGCGAATCTTACTGTAATGTAGAAAACATGGTCGGCGGTGCGCGTGCATGGGGACCGGCACGCATGTATGCGTTACCTTACATCTTTGGCGAGGGGGCGGCGCGGTCGGTTACCGCCATCTGCGGGGTCTCTGTGCCTGCGTCCGGCGCTTCAGCCGGGGCATGCGGTCGCTGGTGGGCAAGCGAAGGTTCAGGGCCCTCGTCGGCGCGGGCGTCTACTGGCGGGCCAGTAATCTGCACAGCGACGCCCGATGCCCGTGCCGAGCGCCAACCGAGCACTTTGCGCAGCGCCCAAATGCCATCGTCTGGGGTGATCTCAAAGGACAGTTGAGCGATCTTATCGGCCCCCATGGCCTTGGCGGTGGCGATGAGCATGCGGTTGACGACTTGGTCGAGCTCCACGTTATTGGGGAGGGGCACAAATAGGATGTAGGCGCTGGCGGCATTGGCCTGGATGGCGGCGATTGCGCGCTGGTTTGGCCCTGTGGCCACGGCGTCTGGATGGAGGCGAATACTGGTGACGCTGGTACAGGCACCGCTAGCGATGAGGATGCATACCGTCGAGGCGAGGGCGGCGACAGACGATAAGAGCGAACGTGAGATTGCCACGCCGGGACCATACCACATTAGCTTAGGCGTTCTTCGAGCATGCTGGATAGGGTCTGGATCTCCTGGCCACCCATGGTTGGGCTGAAGATATAGGGCAGTTGCGTCGTGGGGATGGGCATGATGCGGGCCAGCTCGGCCAAATAGTGCTCATTGAGCAGGCGACGGCTGCGGGCCAGGCGACTGTGGGCCACAAGGGCGGTGAGATCGGATGCCCCGGCCGCATGCGCGTCGGGCACGTTGCCATGGTGCTCGTCGGTGGACGGTATGGCATCGAGAATTTGCGTGACGATTGACCCCTCGTCAAATCGCGATGGATATACCTGGTTAATAATGAGATGCTGCACCGAAATACCCAATTCGCGATCGAGGGATGCACGCAATTCGCTGGCTTCGTTGGTCGGCATCTCTTCGGCCAATGTGACCGCAATGACGGTGGTTCGTGCGGGATCGCGCAGAAGCTGTAAAATCTTGCCTGCATCGCGGGTGAGCGGACCCTCTGGGACGGTTTCGAGAATGACTTTGGGAATCCGCAACATCGATAAGCAATGGCCGCTGGCGGGCATATCGAATACCAGGGTATCCCAGGTGGGGCGTCCTCGGGTGGTTTCCGTGGTGTGATACCAGGCTTTGCCGAGAATAGAATAGTCGTCGAGTCCCGGTATGGCTCGCAGGAAATAGCGAGATACGCGGTTTTCGAATATCATTTTGTACACCCGCTTAAATCGCAGCACCATGAGGCCATACTCTTCTAGCGCGTCTGCGGGACTGGTGTTGATGGCGTGGAGGTTGGGGGCGAGCGGCGTGATCTGGGGACCGACCGGCTGTCTGCCAAAGAAGGCGCCAAAGCGATCGTTGGCGTTGGCCTGGAAAAGCAAGGTTCGCCGGCCGCGTTTGGCGGTGGCCGACGCAATGGCGGCAGCCACGGTGCTGCGACCAACGCCACCCTTACCGGTGACCAGAATCAGACGATTGTCGAGAAGCGACCCTGTGGACATGCGCTGGCAGCATAGCAGACAATGTCTCGCAGCAGCATCACCTGTGTTGCGATATGCAACACGACTGCGGTCGAGTTGCGACCAACAGCAGCGCGATGAGGGTTAGCCTCACGCGGTCTGCGTGAGAAGCGCGCGTCAGGAGCGACTGGCAGAATGTCTCATTGACCGGCCGATGACGATCCCGAGGGCTTGGCGCGCAGCATGGCGTGGGAGCCGACGGCGCGGTTGACGGCGACGGGTTCGCCGTGAATCTCCAGCCGGTACACGCTGTTTTCGGTCTCGACAAACAGGACCTTGCTTTCGCTGTCCCCGAGGATGCGCTTGACCGGTGTTGTGATCATACGATGGCCATGAGGATCGCGGAAGATGACCATTCCACGACCGACGACGGGATAGTGAATGAGATATCCCGTATAGATGCGGCTCACCCCAGCCGCAATCCGCTCGCCACCCTGTTCTCGAATCTTTCGCGCAGTTACGCTTACCATGGATTCTTACCGTGAATGCAGTCATTGTACGGCGGCTGAGTCTTCGCGTCACCTGTTTTCGACCCTGCAGCCGAGGCGAAAATGTGAAAAACTGCGCTTATGTCGGAAACCTACACCTCTAGAAACGCGTCACGCCATGATGAGGTAGACGAGCTCTACCGACAAGTGCGTCGGGCGATATCCCCACAGAGCGACGGCGGCATCGCCGTGAGCCCCGGCAACCCGGGTGCCCCCAGGAGCGGCGACGGGCGCGGCGAAAAGCGCGGCGAAGGGCCCGAATATGCACCGGTTTCTGCCACGTTCCACGAGCTCGCCCGCGGGGTAGAAATGTGCTCTTTGTACACACCTACCCTGCCACCAGCGACCCACACCAACTGCTATCTGCTCGGCGAGGACGAGGTGATCGTTGTCGATCCCGCGTCGCCCTATGAGCCGGTGCAGCGCGGGCTGGCCGAGCTCTTATCCGAGCATGTAGCCGCCGGTCGTCGCATCGTATCTATTTGGCTCACGCACCACCACGGCGACCACGTAGGTGGTGCGCGGGCGTTGGCGGCAGAGTTTTCTGTCCCCATCGCGGCCCATCGCCGCACAGCCGAGCTTCTCGCCGGTCACATCGACGTAGATGAGACCATTGCCGACGGTACCGTGCGCGCGCTTTCGGGCGCCGGCGGGCGCCGGGTGCGGGCCATTCACACGCCTGGCCACGCTCCCGGTCATCTCTGCTTTCTCGAAGAAACCACCGGCCACTTGGTCGCCGGGGATATGGTTGCCGGTATTGGGACCATTTTGGTCGAGCCCAAAGACGGCGATATGGCCGCGTATTTGGCCTCGCTAGAGCGCATGAAGACGCTCCAGCCCGCCGCGCTCTTGCCCGCGCATGGTCCGGTGATCCGCGATGCGGTGGCCAAGCTCAATGCGTATATCGCCCATCGGCTGTGGCGCGAGGAGCGGGTGTTGGCCGCGCTATCGCCGCGCGATGGCAAGGGCCTCGAAGAGCTGGTGACCGAGGTATACGAGGACGTGCCGGCCGCGGTTCACGTCCTAGCCATGTGTTCGTTCGAGGCGCATCTCATCAAGCTGGTAGAGGAACAGCGCGCCCAACGCGTCTCTGGTGACAGGGACACGTGGTTGGCGATGTGAAAGGCGAGGGCATGACGCGTGTTTGCTCGGCTAGAATTCTGCCGCCACTTGCGCTACAGATAGGCCATGGAGTCCCAGTCTGCAAAATGTCCTATCTGCCAGGCGAAATGCCCACCACGGGCGGAAAATGGGGCATACCCCTTTTGCTCTCATCGCTGTCAGCTCGTCGATCTATCGCGCTGGCTCGACGGTGAGTACCGCATCCCGGGCGACCCTGTGCCCTTGGACGATGTGGGCTTCGGCGCCAGGCTGCCGCCGGGCGACGACCGGGACTACTGACGAACGCGGCGATATCTCGTCTGGGACCGTGCCGCTACGAGATATCCTCAGGTAAGAGCGCCACGCGTTTGACCAGATAGACGACGTGGGCCCGCTGTTCGCCGGTCAGCTCAAGGAAGCGGATCCCCATCCCGGGAGCCAAGTGATTGCGGTCCGCCGGTCGATAGGGATTTATCCATATGACTTCGCCCGCGAGTTCCAGGGCAGGGGGGAATTTGCCGGAGCAAAAGCGCAGATGCACGCCTGTCCCCGGCGCGCGCGGGCTGGGGGTGCGCACAAACATGCCGAGCGCGCCAATGTTTGATAGATAGACGAAGAGATAGTTTTCCTGGTCGTGAAAGTCGACTTCGACATCGTGAAAGAGGCGCGGGTTTGTCCACGTTCCAGCGCCCCCATGGCTGGCTCGTTGATCCATCGATTTCCTCGGCGATTTACTCGGCGCCGGCAATAGACGCCCATGCGTCATAGCCCAGCGGGGAATCTCGATGCAAGAACTATTGCGATGCGATTGTGCGCCTTCGCGCCATCGCCTGGCGATAACGGGCCGCCGCTTACCGGGTGGACGACGTGATCGCGGCGGTCTGCTCGACCTCACACTGCGGGCCTTCGAGTGTGGCCTCTACCTCCATGTTGGCGATATACATGAAGATGTCCGAGCGGTCTTCGACGATGCTGCCATCTTCGTTGATATACCATTCGCGATAGCGAAATAGCATATTTTCAAAGCGCCAAATGGAACTGGTGCAGGTATCGAGCTCGCTGAGTTCGGTAGTCACGGTCACCTCTTCCAGGACAAATTCCCACGTGGTCAGTGGACCATCGTCGAGCGACGGCAAGCGGGCGATCTGGCAGCCTTCGATGTTGTCGGTTGGATCTGGCGGCGGGGGCGGGTCGATAGGGTCGCGCGGGTCGTTGGGGTCGCTCGGGTCAGGGGCGACCGGATCGTCG
>JAAUYH010037326.1_pt1 | contig 10335 bp, 14 predicted proteins | sample 7278061 | NCBI WGS metagenome assembly JAAUYH01 (sample SAMN14350203, study PRJNA611818) | marine sediment metagenome | isolation source: surface marine sediment (0.6m) | place: French Polynesia: Moorea | collected 2018-08 | reverse complement strand
TGGTCACTGTCGCCCGAATTCCCGTCATAATTCATGTTCGCGGGGGTCTTGGTCACGCTCGAGAAGACCTGCAGCGCGACATTGCCATCCTGCAGGCGCGGCAAGTCCATATGGCCGTAATCGTGGCGGTCGAGCACATCGCGCTTCCACAGCAGCGAATCCGAATGCAGATCGACAATCGTCAGTGTCGCGTGGAGCGCTTTCGCTTCCTCGCTTACTTGGGGAAGGGGCTTTCTATCGACCCGATTCATGTCGGCATCGAAATAGGCCGGCGCAAAGATGAAGAAGCATGCCGCGCCAACCACGAGCAGTCCCAGAAGGCCAAGAAGTGCCTTACGGATCATGCCAAATCCTCGGCGGTGTTGTCATCATGGCGCAGATAGGTGACGAAAGAATAGGCGGGTTTGTCGCCCTCAGCCGGGTGATCTTCGCGCGCGGCGACTTTCCATTCGGCATTGAGCGGTTTCATGAACACGTCGCCTTTATACTCGGCGTGAATCTCGGTCACTTCGATGCGGTTCGCGAGCGGGCGGAAGACGTCATAGATTGCCGAGCCGCCGACAACCGGGATCTCGCCGGTGTCATTGTCTTCGCGAGCCGCAGCCAGTGCTTCCTCGACCGAGCGCACAACTTGCGCGCCCTCGCTCTCCCACATTTCGCGCCGCGTGAGCACGATGTGGCGGCGGCCGGGCAGGAGGCTCGGGAGGCTCTCGAAGGTCTTGCGACCCATGATCATGGGTTTGCCCATTGTCAGCGCCTTGAAACGCTTGAGATCGGCAGGCAGCCGCCATGGCAGCTGGCCTTCGAACCCGATCGCGCCATTGGCTGCGCGGGCATAGATCAGGAAAATCTCGTGCTCGTCCATTGCGCTCACGGCTTTTGGTGGCTCACCCGCGTTACGTGACCCATCTTGCGCCCTTCGCGCGCCTCACGCTTACCATAGAGGTGCAGATGCGGCTCGCCTGGTTCGGCCAGAATCTTGTGCGCGGAAAGCGCGTCTTCACCGACGATATTGCGCATGTCGATGCTGGCAAAGCGAGTCTCTGTTCCGCCCAAGGGCAGCCCGCAAATCGCGCGGATGTGGTTCTCGAACTGGCTCGTTGCAGCGCCCTCGATGGTCCAGTGCCCCGAATTGTGCACGCGCGGAGCCATCTCGTTGAAGACGGGCCCTTGAGGCGTTGCGAAGAATTCGAGCGTCAGCACGCCGACATAGCGGAGCGCGTCCGCCGTCTGGCGGGCAATGTCTCGGGCTTGCTCAACCTGCGCTTCGACCGCAGGTCCGGCGGGCAGCAGTGATTGCACCAGCATCCCGCCGCGATGCGTGTTGGCCGAGGAATCCCAGAAGTGGATCGTTCCGTCAGCGCCGCGCACAAGTATGACCGAGAATTCCGCCTGAAATTCGACCTTGCCTTCGTATATGCAGGTGCGGCCGGGAAAGCGCACGCCTTTTGCTTCGTAAGTGGAACTGATGCGCCACTGGCCCTTGCCATCATAGCCGTCGCGCGCGGTCTTCAGGATGCCGGGCGTGCCGATCCGTTCGAGCGCGCGGGCAAAATCATCGTCGCTATCGACCCTGACATAGGACGCGCACGTTCCGCCCAACTGTTCGATGAAGCGCTTTTCATTGAGGCGGTCCTGCGCGACTTCGAGTGCCTTGGGGTGCGGCGCGAGCATGGTTTGCGGGATGGCTTCGATGGCTGTCAGCGGGACATTCTCGAATTCCCACGTCACGACATCGCACTGGCTGGCAAAGGCTGCGAGCGCGGCCGTGTCACCCCAGCCTTTCTCGAAGAAGTCGGCACACACATCTGCTGAGACATTGTCGCCAGCGGGGGCATAGCTGATGCAGCGATAGCCCAGCTGCGCTGCTGCCATGGCAAGCATCCGGCCCAGCTGACCGCCGCCCAGAATGCCGACGGTTGATCCGGGTGGGAGTGGTTTGGAACCAGTCATTGCGGCACCTCGCCGACCGCAGCTGAACGGGCCGCGCGCCAGTCCTGCAGGCGTTCAGACAGGTCATCGTCCGAAAGCGCAAGGATCGCCGCCGCCATCAGAGCGGCATTCTTCGCGCCAGCTTCGCCAATCGCGAGCGTCCCGACTGGAACCCCGGCTGGCATCTGAACGATGGAGAGCAGGCTATCCATGCCCGAAAGCGCCTTTGACTGCACTGGCACACCCAGCACCGGAAGATGCGTCATGCTGGCAATCATTCCGGGCAGGTGCGCCGCGCCGCCAGCACCTGCGATGATGACATCGAAACCTTCGCCTTCGGCCCCCTTGGCGAAGGCGCTCATCCGGTCGGGCGTGCGGTGGGCCGAGACGATCCGTGCTTCATGCTGAACCTCAAGCTCGCTCAGCACTTCGCTTGCGAGCTGCATAGTGGGCCAGTCAGACTGACTGCCCATGACGATCGCGACCTTGCCGTTCCCCTCCTTGGCCATGTGTGCCCCTTATGCGTCCTTGAGGTAATACCGTTCGCCCGGCACCATATTATCGTCGAAGTCATAAATGATCGGTTGCCCGGTGGGAATCTCGAGGCCGGTAATGTCCTCATCCGAAATCTTGGAGAGGTGCTTCACAAGAGCGCGCAGCGAATTGCCATGCGCGGAGATGATCACGGTTTCGCCGCTGGCAAGAACCGGCAGGATGTCGCTTTCCCAATAGGGCAGCACCCGCTCAATCGTGAGCTTCAGGCTCTCGGTATAGGGAACGTCGATCCCGTCATAACGCGGATCGGCTCCCGGATCGAACTCGCTGCCCGGCTCCATCGGCGGCGGCGGCGTGTCGAAGCTGCGGCGCCAGATATGCACCTGTTCATCACCGTGTTTCTCGCGCATTTCCTGCTTGTTGAGCCCGGTGAGCCCGCCATAGTGGCGCTCATTAAGTCGCCAGTCCTTAGTGACGGGGATCCACAGCCGCCCTGCCTGATGCAGCGCGAGGTGCATGGTCCGGATCGCGCGGGTCTGAACGCTGGTAAAGCCTACCGTGGGCAATACGCCCTTGTCCTTCATCAGGACCCCGGCGGCCTTGGCTTCCTCGACGCCCTTTTCAGTCAGGTCGACATCCCACCAACCGGTAAAGCGGTTTTCAAGGTTCCACTGGCTCTGGCCGTGGCGGACAAGGATTAGCTTAGGCATTTTCTCTCCAAAGAGCAGGTGGCGAGGCCGCTAAACAAGACAATGCGGGTTAGCTTTCGCTGCCGTCTTTGGAAACCCCGTTGTCGCCTGATTCGCTCTTCATCTCGCGGCTCTGCGCTTTGCGGCGACGCAGGTTCTCGCGCAGTTTTGCCGCCATGCGCTCTTCGCGCGACATTTTCTTGCTTGGCTCTTCACTCATGCGAAACGCCTTGGCGATAAGGGGCGTACACATCAAGCTTGGCTTGACATTGTGCGCCCGCAAGACAATAGCGCGCGCCTGTTTCGGTTAGCTGCTGTAGCTCAGTGGTAGAGCGCACCCTTGGTAAGGGTGAGGCCGAGAGTTCAATTCTCTCCAGCAGCACCATTCTTGTCTGGCCTCAATCGCCAGCATTCGCTTCCGCTCATTCGGCTTTCCTCGCTCATGCGACATCTCGGTCGCGTCGCTGCGGTCGCGCTTGCGACGGCTATCGCCGCCGTCTGGTCCGCGCAAATACCCCTTCACCCCAACACTTTTGACGAGTGCGCGCATCGCCCGCGAGCCGTATCCCCTTGCCATTACTCATTTGCGATGGAGAGGTGGCAATGGATCTCGGACTTAAAGGCAAGAAAGTCATCATGAATGGCGGCGCGCATGGGCTTGGCCTGGCTTCGCTCAAGCTGTTCGCTGCCGAGGGCGCCGATGTCGCCTTCTTCAGCCGCAAGGAAGACAAGATCGAAGCCGCCAAGGCTGAAATCGACGCCGCTGGGCCAGGCAAGGTGTTCGCCGAGGTCTTCGACATGAATTCCGGTGCAGATGCCTACAAGGCCTGGCTGGAAAAAGCCGCGGGCGAGCTAGGTGGCTGCGATATCTTCGTTCACACCGCGTCTTCCTCTGGCACCGGTGGTACGGGCGATTGGCAGAACAGCCTAGACATGGACATCATGGGGGCGGTCAACGGTGTCGAAGTGCTCACTCCGCACCTCGCCAATTCCTCTAGCGGGTCGATTGTCTTCATGTCATCGACTGCGGCACTTGAAACCTTCATCGCTCCACAGGCCTTCAATGCGCTGAAAGCGGCGCTCATCACCTATGGCTCGCAATTGTCGCAGGCGCTCGCGCCGCAGGGCATTCGCGTGAACTGCGTCTCGCCCGGCGCGATCTACTATCCCGGCGGCAACTGGGAGGTCATCGAAGGCGCGATGCCGGAACTTTTCCAAGGCACGCTCGCAAAGATGCCGATGGGCCGGTTTGGCAACGATCAGGAAGTCGCCAATGCGATCGTTTTCGTCGCCAGCCCCGCAGTGCCGTACATGACTGGTGCCAATATCGTGGTCGATGGCGGCTTTACGCAGCGCGTCCAGTTCTAGTTCAATCCCCTCAACAAAAGGCCCATTCCTATGGCTGAGATCGACCGCGACAAGCTGCTCGATATTTATACCCGCACGATGAAGGTGAACCGCACGGATGAGAAATTCCGCGAACTGCTGATGCAAGGCAAGGTTGCAGTGATGTATTACTGTGTGCGCGGGCAGGAGCTGGTTTCTGCAGCCGCGATGGCTGCGCTTGAGGACGACGATTACGTCGTGTGCACCTATCGCGGTCAGGGCGAGCAGACCGCAAAAGGAATTCCGATCGAGAAGTGGTGGGGCGAATGCCTCGGCAAGGCGACCGGCACCTGCAAGGGCAAGGGCGGGACGATGCATATAACCGATCCCGACACCGGCATCATGGTAACGACCGGTGTTGTCGGATCGGGCCTGCCTATCGCCAATGGCCTTGCCATGGCGAGCCAGAACAATGGCGATGGCCGGGTGACATTGGTGAGCTTTGGTGATGGCGCAGCCAATATTGGCGGTTTCCATGAAGCAATGAACATGGCCCAGCTCTACAAACTGCCCGTGGTCTTCCTGTGCCAGAACAATCGCTACGGCGAGCACACCGCCTATGCCGATCACACCGACAGCCCAAACATCGCTGCGCGAGCGGAGGGCTACGGGATGAAAGGTGTAACGGTCGACGGGAATGACGTGAACCAGATCTACCCGGCGGTGAAGGAAGCCGTCGACCGCGCGCGTGCAGGAGAGGGCCCAACGCTGGTTGAGGCCATGTGCTACCGGATGATGGGCCACTTCTTCGGCTCGGATTTCTCCTACATGCCCGAAGAACACCTCGCTGAAATGCAGGCGGAGGACCCGCTTCCCAAGCTGCGCAAGGTCATGCTGGAACGGCAATTCACCGAGGAGGAGCTCGACAAGATTGTCGCCGATATCGACGCGGAAATCGATGCCGCTGTTCAGCATGCGCTCGACGCGCCGCTGCCTGATACCGATGAAATCTACAAAGACGTGCTTGAGGAGACTGCGTAATGGCTGAGATCACCATGACACAGGCTCTCAACCTCGCGATTGACGAGGCGATGGCCGAAGATGACGGCGTGTTCTGCCTTGGCGAAGACGTCTCCGCCAAGCAGGGCGGCGGGGTGTTCAAGGTCACCGCTGGCCTGACCGAGAAATATGGCGAGCACCGGATCCGCGCGACGCCGATTTCGGAAACTGCGATCATCGGTGCAGCCGTGGGCGCAGCGCTCGCCGGACAGCGCCCGATTGCCGAGATCATGCTGATGAACTTCGTCGGCGTGTGCATGGACCAGATCGTCAACCACGCGGCAAAATTGCGCTTCATGTCAGGCGGACAGACGCCTTGCCCGATTGTGATCCGCACCACGACCGGTGTGGGTGTGGGCTTTGGGGGTCAGCACTCCGACATGCTCGAAGCGTGGTTCGCGCATGTTGCCGGAATGCATGTGGTGACGCCGTCGAACGCGGCCGATGCGCGCGGGCTGATGCGCTCTGCGATTGATGCAAACGATCCGGTCATCTTTATCGAGAACATCCTGTGCTACGGGCTGACATCAGAAGACCCGGGCCCCGGCTACCGCGTCCCTCTGGGTAAGGCGGCGGTGCCCAAGGAAGGCTCTGATATCAGTCTCATCACCTATGGCCGCACGGTGCTCGATGCACTCGAAGTTGCGGGCGAGTTGGAAAAGGAAGGCATCAGTGTTGAAGTTGTCGATCTGCGCACGATCGCTCCGTATGATGAGGAAGCGGTGCTTGCTTCGGTCAACAAGACAGGCCGCGCGCTGACGCTGCACGAAGCCGTGCGCCCATTCGGCACGGGCGCTGAGATCGCCGCGAACATCCAGGAGAAGTGCTGGGACAACCTCAAAGGTCCGGTTCGCCGGATCGGTGGTACATTCTCCGCCGTGCCTTTTGCGACCCATCTTGAGCAGGCATGGATCCCGACCAAGGAAGAGATTGTCGGTCAGATCAAGGCGTCGGTAGGGAAGGCGTAAATGGCCGAGGAAATCCGCATCCCCAAGCTCGGTATGAGCGCCACCGAAGTCACTTTGGCCGAATGGATGTTCGGCGACGGTGAGGCGGTTTCCAAGGGCGACATCATCTACACCGCTGAAACCGACAAGACGACCGTGGAGATCGAAGCGCAGGCTTCGGGGACGATCCGCCCGACTGGCGAAGAAGGCGTCAAATACAAGGTCGGCGACGTCATTGGAACGATTGAGTAGGCGCGCATGAAAGCGAAGTCGGGCGTTGAGAAACTCGGAGCGAAACCCACACCGCGAGAGCTTTTGTCTGCCGTCTACGCTGCTGCCGGTGCGCGCGATTGGGACAAGGTCGAAAGCCTGCTTCATCCCGACTTTGTGCTTTATGAGGCTGAATGCCTGCCATTTGGCGGCGAATGGCGCGGCAAGGACGCGCTGCAACGATGCGCGGCGGCGATGTACGGCACCTGGGCCGAAGCCAAGGTCGACATTCACGATATCACTGGCGGTGACACCCATGCCGTGACGGTTCTGACGCTGACCATGACGCCCAAGCCAAAGGACGGCAAACCCGGAGAGACCTTCAGCCAGACGGTCAACGAAATGGGCGTGTTCGAAGACGGCCTGCTCAAGGAATTGCGCATCCACTATTTCGATGCCGCAGAGGTGGCGGCGAAGGCTTAACGCTGTGCTTTCGTTTGCTCTTTCTGCTGCGCAGGTTCAATACCGCGCAGGGGATCGAGACATTGGGAGGGTGATTATGCGGCTTTCACTTGTATTCTTGAGCGCGTTCGCGCTTGGCGTCGGGACACCGGCCTTGGCAGATGCGCATACCGAGGAGGCTCCAGCAGCCGAGCGCCAGAAGGTTCTCGGCTTTGGCGGTTTCTTCTTCCGGGCAGAGGATCCAGCGGCGCTCGCCGAATGGTACCGCGAGCATCTCGGCATCGACCGCGTTCCGACAAGTTATGATGTGGAGCCTTGGGTGCAGGAAGAGGGCCCGACCGTCTTTTCTCCTTTCCCGCGCGCAACCGAGGCAATGGGCGTCGAGGGCAAGGAATTCGTTCTCAATTTCCGCGTCGCAGACCTTGATGCAATGGCCGCGCAGCTTCGTGCTGCTGGAATTGAAGTCGAAGTCGACCCCACAACCTATCCCAATGGCCGCTTTGCTGGGCTAGAAGACCCGGAAGGCAATCCTATCCAGCTGTGGCAGCCGATGGATCCGGCCGCTCAAACAAGTCCCTAGGGCACGGAGAAACCGCGCTTCAGGAGCCCCTCCTCCTCAAGCGTCTTGATGGCAACTTCATCGTGACCCGGGACTAGGATAAGGTCGGGAACCTCATGCATCATCCGCTTGATCGCAATTGTCTGAAGGAAGACGGTGTCCCGATTGTCCTCGTGACCGCCCGTTATCATCACATAACGGGACCGTGGTCTGAGCAGCGCCACATTGTCGAGTGATGATGCCGTGTCGCCGGAAAAGAGAAATTCCCTTCCATCCTCCTGACGAACATAGACCATTTGTGAGCCAAGAGTGTGACCGGAGGCTTCAATCAATACCACGCCGGGCGCAACCGCATGAAGGCCGTCATACTGCAAGGGCTCAAAGCTTTCGCGTGAGCCTTCTGGCCAGACCGTGCATTCCGGTTGATTTTCGAACTGCGCCTGGTTGAGGATTGCTTTGGAAAGCAGGCTCTTCCAGTTCGGGCTTTGGAGCAATCCGCCAATATGATCGCAGTGTTCATGCGTAACGATAATCATGTCTGCTTGGGACATGGCTGACTGCATCCGCGCCCAAGCCGACACATCATAGCTGACGGTCCATGTATCGTCTCTCGCAGTAGCCTCATCATTCGCGGTATCGAGGATGATCGAATAGTCGGCATACGCAATCCGATAGCTGTTTCGTACAAACTTGAGATCGCCCCAATCCGTCCCGGTTATCAGCGCAATGCGCGGCACTTCGGAACGATAGATTGTTTCCACTTCGATCCGAATTGGACCCGGACCGGGTAGGGAAGACGCAGCATCTCGAAGGGCCGCAATATCAAGCGGAAACTTGCCATCTGACGGCGGATTGTTCTCGTAGAATAGCCAATACACTGCCGCAGCAAGCCCGAGCGCCAATACCGCAAGACCACCAAGAAAGGCTCGTTTCATCGGTACCCCCCACTCGATCATTATCTCAGCTTCTAACTCCCGAAGCTAAGAAAGCGAAGGGACTAGAGCGTCTGCCCATCATCCAACACAAAGTCGCTTCCGGTCACATATTCGGCGGCATCTGAGCACAGGAATAGCAGCGGACCGTCCAGGCCTTCTTCGGCCATCAAGCGGCGCTTGGGGAATCGGGCGATTTGTTTCTTGCCGGGTTCGGTGTCGAACCAGTCATCGTTGATTGCGGTCCGGATGTAGCCAGGGGAAATCGTGTTGACGCATATCCCTGCGCGCGCCCATTCGCGTGCCATGCTGCGCGCCGCTTGCACGACGCCTGCCTTGCTTGCGGAATAGGCGACGAGGCCGGGGGAGGGTTCAAACGCGGTGATGGAGGCGATCATGACGATACGCCCCCGCTCAACCTTGTTGGCCATCATCCGCTTGGCGCCTTCGCGCGCGGTCAGGATTGCGCCTTTGAGGTTGATCGCGAGCGTGCGCTCGATTTCTTCCTCACTCATGGTGGCGATCATGCCCGCGCCGTCTATACCGGCATTGGCAATCACCGTATCCACCGCGCCGAAAGCGCTTTTGGCTGCATCAAAGCCTGCGATGATGTCAGCTTCACGCGCGACGTCCATTTCGATGGCGGCGGCCTTGTTGCCGATTTCGCTCGCCAGCGCTTCAAGCCGATCCTTGCGCCGCGCACCCAGCGCCACATTCGCACCGTTCGCGGCCAGAATTCGCCCAAAGCGCGAACCAAGACCCGAAGACGCGCCGGTAATGAGCGCGGTGCGCCCGGAGAGGTCAACAGAAAGGCTCATAATGTCGGCTACTTAGTCGCCGGAAGCTCGCCGTCGATATATTTCTTCAGAGTGGTCTGGAAATGGCGCACGCGGCTGTCCTGATAATGGCCCAGTTCCATCAGACCTTCCTTCATCGACTTCATGCCGGTCTGGACATGCGGCAGGTTCGACATGTCCTGATCGAACACATTCGCCAGCTGCGGACCCATGATGTCTGCTGCCCAGGCGAAGGGTTCATCATCAGGAATGTAGTTCATTTCGACCGCGCGCGGCCGCTCTTCATCCTTTGGTGTGGGGAACAACAGGCGGATTTCCATGATGCACCAATCGGGCGTGTCACCGGGCAACCAGCGATAGGTCAGCGTCGGCAGGAAACCGATCCACGGCGCGAAATTGGGGAAGATATTGTAGGTAAAATTGTCGAGGATTTCGCTGTCCGAGGCGTCCGAATAGTCATAGCCATATTGTTCGGTGAAGCCTTGACGACCCGCTTCGGCAAGCACTTTGCGTGCGCCCAACGGATCGGCAGGATCATAGCCTTCCGCCGGCTGATCCCCCGCGGCAAAGCGGCGGTTGGTGTCAGCATCCGCTCCGCCCGAAAACTCGTTCATCTTCTCCAGGACGTAGTCGGAATCCTTGCCCTTCATATGCGGGCTGAGCACTCCTGAAGGCGTGATCGCACGGTTGAAGTGATCGCCGATGTGATCGTAACGTGTGTTCGCATCGCCAAGGAACGGCAGAAGCTGCGGGTGCGTCGTGATTGAGTGCCAGGCTTCCATGAAGGCCTCGGCAGTGGCCTTCCAGTTGGCAGGGATCTTCTTCTGCACCCACATGCCGGTGTAGCGATTTTCAAAGTCATAGCGATCGTAGTGGGATGCCGCCGGGCCAAGCCATGTCTTGAAATCGGGCAGATCGTGGTTCTCG
>JAAUYH010244531.1_pt1 | contig 10336 bp, 10 predicted proteins | sample 7278061 | NCBI WGS metagenome assembly JAAUYH01 (sample SAMN14350203, study PRJNA611818) | marine sediment metagenome | isolation source: surface marine sediment (0.6m) | place: French Polynesia: Moorea | collected 2018-08 | reverse complement strand
GAGCTCCACGACAGGATTGATCGGCGCCGCACCGCAGTCGGGATCCGTTGGCTGCGCTGGGTCGTTCCGATTCTCCTGCTCGCCGTGGGCGCCGTTCTACTCACCGGAGACTTCGGTGACGACACCAGCGTGCCCTGGGCGGCCAACGAGGGACCGGGGTCTCATTCGCTCGATGGAGCGGTGGCGACCCTCACCTACGTGCATCCGGTTGCCACGGAGACCGCTGGTCCCTTTGCTGCGAGCGAGGGGCCGGGATCGCATTCGTTGATCGCGGCCACCCCGAGCGTCGGCTCGTGGGCCGCTACCAGGGGACCGGGATCTGATTCGCTGGTGATGCCGGCAGTCGCCCCGCTCGCCGAGAGCGTGACCGTGGACTATCCGCAGCTGATGGAGCTCGAGACCGCTCCTGCGGTTGCTTCGGCTTCTGGCGGTTATCCGTGGCCGGAGAGGCTGACGGCTGCTGTCGCGGCTGATCCGACCGTGGACTATCCGGTGCTGATGGAGTTCGAGGCCGCTCCTGCGGTTACCTCGACGCCCAGCGACTATCCGTTTGACACGGCCGGCTGACAGTCGACCGCTCGATAGACCGGCGCTTCGGCGCCGGTCTATCGCGTACGAGTGCCCTGCTTGGCCTCCACCCCTCGCCAACCGCAGGATTCGCAGTGTTTCGGTAGGGTGCCGCCATGACAGCGATCGACGAGGCCGGGGGCTGGCCCGCAATCCTGGGTTCTCTGAGTGCGGGTGCAGACCTGACGGGCGAGCAGACCCGGGCCGTTCTGGACACGATCCTGGCCGGTGAAGCTACCGATGCTCAGATAGCGGCCTACATCGTCGCCCTCCGCCAGAAGGGTGAGACCGTCGAGGAGTTGGCCGGGATGGTCCGGGCCATGCACGATGCGGCAACACCGCTGACCATGCCCGAGGACACCATCGACATCGTCGGAATGGGTGGCGCGCCCGCTCGCCGGCGGGCGGCGCTCAACGTCTCGACCATGGCGTGCTTCGTCGCCGGGGCGGCCGGAGCTCGCGTCTGCAAGCACGGCAACATCAAGGCGTCGTCGACCTCGGGGAGTTTCGACCTATTGGCCGCCATGGGTGTACCGACCGACATCGACCCGTCGGCGCTCGAACGAATGGTCGCCGAGACCGGTGTCGGATTCGCCTTTGCCCGCTCGTACCACCCGGCGATGCGACATGTGGGTCCGGTGCGGATGCAGCTCGGTATTCCGACCGTCTTCAATGCGCTCGGCCCCTTGGCCCATCCCGCTCGGCTGCGCCGGCAGGTGGTCGGAGTCGCCGACGAGGCACTGGCCGACAAGATGATCGCCGTGCTCGAGGCGACCGGATCCGAGCGCGCCTGGGTGGTCACCGGCCACGGCCCCCTGGACGAGCTCGCCACCACGGGCCCGACCGCCGTTCGTGAGCTTCGAGGCGGAGCGGTCCGCAGCTTCGTCGTCGACCCGCGGGAGCTCGGCCTCGCCGAACCGGCGGCAGGTGCCCTCGACGGGGGCGACGCCGAAGCCAACAAGGCGATCCTCGAACGAATCGTCGAGGGCGAGCCGGGTGCGGCCCGAGACATCGTCGCTCTGAACGCTGCGGCCGGTCTGGTGGTGGCTGGTGTCGTCGACGAACTGGCCGACGGCTTGACCCGCTGTTTCGAAGCGATCGATTCCGGCGCCGCCGCCAGGAAACTGGAAGAGGTAGTCGGGTTCCCGGTCTGAACCGACCGCCGGCGTCGAGTGGGGACGAGTCTGGGGTGAGCCGACCAACGGCGAGGACTCGAGCGCGACGAGCGTCGGCGAACATGTAGATGTCGGCGGATCTCGACCGGAAGTGTCGAGAAGAGCACTGTCACAGTGCGTTCGTACTGTGACCGGGGTGAAACAGCTTCCCCCTGAGCCCGACGAGAACTCGATCACGATCGACTGCGACGAATGCATCATGCGCGACACCGACGCCTGTACCGACTGCGTCGTCACGTTCATTTGTGATCGCGAGCCCGACGATGCGGTCGTGATCGACATCGAGGATCTCCGCGCCATGCGCTTGTTGGCCGACGCTGGTCTCGTGCCCGAGCTCCGCCATCGAACCCGCTGACGGGCAGGCCGGCTCGGGCCGCCCATAGCCTTGGGGCGTGTCCGCCGAAGCCACTCGCACCGAGCTGATCGAAATCGGCCATCGCCACGGGCTCGAGAAGGTCGGCTTCTGCACGGCCGACGTGTTCGAGGACGTGCGAAGCGATCTCTTCGACAGACGCGAGCGCGGCCTCCATGCCACCATGCAGTTCACCTACCGGAACCCGGAACGGTCGACCGATCCGAGCCGAGCCCTCGACGACGCTCGAACGCTCGTCGTCGGGGCTCTGTCGTACCGGCGCCGGGCCGAGCCGAACGAGACGACCCGTCCTGAGGCTCGAATCGGGGAGTACGTCTGGGAGCCTCACTACGACCGGCTCCGAGCCGCTCTCGGCGAGATGGGCGAGAGGCTGGCCGCCGACGGTCACCGGAGTCGCGTCCTGGTCGATGACAACGCTTTGGTCGACCGGGCGGCCGCCCACCGAGCCGGAATCGGTTGGTGGGGGAAGAACTCGAACCTGCTCATTCCCGGAAAGGGATCGCGCTTCGCCCTCGGGTCGTTGGTCACCGACGCCGATCTGGGTGTGCCGGGCGAACCCGAACCGGATGGGTGCGGGCCGTGCCGTCGATGCATCGACAGTTGCCCGACCGGGGCCATCGTCGCCGACGGTGTCATCGACTCGAACCGCTGCCTGGCGTGGCTCGTGCAAGCCGATGGCGTCCTCCCGGTTGAGTACCGGGAAGCGCTCGGCGATCGCATCTACGGCTGTGACGACTGTCAGGCCACCTGCCCGCCCAACCTGGCTCATGACCGGTCGGAGCCGGCGCCGACCACGACCGGCACTGTCACGGTCGATCTGATCGAGATGCTCGAGCTCGGCGATGCCGAGCTGCTCGATCGGTTCGGGACGTGGTACATCCCCCGGCGGGAGCCGCGTTACCTCCGCCGCAACGCCCTGATAGCTCTCGGGAACGTGGCCACCCCCGATGATGGCCGAGCCCGATCGGCGGTGGCCCGCATGCTCGCCAGCGCCGACCCGATCGAGCGGGCCCACGCGGTGTGGACGGCCTCACGACTCGGTCACGACGACCTGCTCGACGCCGTGGCGGCCGACATCGATCCCATCGTTCGAGCCGAGCTCGCCCTCGCGACCGCCTCGCCTTCGGTCGAGTGACGCGCCACCTCCTCGTCACCAATGACTTCCCGCCGAAGGTCGGCGGGATCCAACAGTACCTGTGGGAGTTGTGGCGGCGGCTCGACCCGTCGACCTTCGAGGTCCACTGCACCCCGTACGCCGGGGCGGCCGAGTTCGACCGGGCCCAGGATTTCTCGGTCCATCGATCCCGCGAGCCTGTACTGCTTCCCTATCCCTGGCTTCCGGCTCGCATCGACGCCGCAGCCCGACGGTTCGGGGCCGAGATCGTCGTGATCGACCCGGCCGTGCCTCTCGGCCTGATCGGGCCGGCCCTCTCGGTGCCTTACGCCGTGGTGCTGCACGGCGCCGAGGTCACCGTGCCCGGCCGACTGCCCGGGTCCCGCCAAGCGATCGCCCGCGTGCTCGACGGCGCCGCCGGCGTCATCTCGGCCGGCCGGTACGCCCTCGACGAGGCCGAGAGAGCGGTCGGTCGACCCCTCCGATCGGTCGTGATCCCTCCCGGTGTCGACGTCGCCAGGTTCCGGCCCCTCGACGACGACGAGCGCGCCGAGGTCCGACGGTCGCTGGGCATCGCCACTCACGCCCCGTTCGTCCTCAGCCTCAGCCGGCTCGTCCCTCGCAAGGGCATGGACACCCTCATCGCCGCAGCGGCTCGCCTCGCCCGCAGGCATCCCGACCTGGAGGTGGCGATCGCCGGTTCGGGCCGCGACAGTCGGAGGCTTCAGCGGCGCATCGACGCCCTCGGGGCCCCGGTGCGGCTTCTCGGGAGGGTCGACGAGCACGACAAGGCCGCCCTGTACGGGTCCGCAGACGTGTTCGCCATGCTCTGTCGAACTCGGTGGGGCGGACTCGAGCAAGAGGGTTTCGGCATCGTCTTCGTCGAGGCAGCGGCGGCCGGGGTTCCCCAGATCGCCCGAGCCAGCGGGGGTGCGGCCGAAGCCGTGCAGCACGACCGATCCGGCTTGGTACTGGACGCCGACGCCACCGTCGATGATGCCGTCGGCGCCCTCGATACCCTTCTCTCCGACGAGGGTCGCCGCCGAGAGATGGGGCGGGTAGCCCGCAGCCGGGCCACCGCCGAGTTCTCCTACGACAGGCTCGCCCAGAGACTGGAGCGGGCGCTCGAGGAGTGGACGTCGTGACCGACGAGCGGGGCGACCGACTCTTGCGCTTCAACTGGGAGGTGACCGTGGTCTTCGCGTTGCTGACCGGTCTCAGCTGGGCCCTCGACGGGTCCTTCGACGTTCCATACGCGGTCCTGTGCGCTGTCCTGTTCGGCGCCGGCGTCATCGGCTTCGTCGTCGGGTTCTGGAACGGCGCTCAGCGCAGTCGCACCGAGCTGGTGACTCTCAGCGGCCTGCTCGCCGTCGACACCAGCCACGTACCGGCCCGGGCGCGGCGGCTCATCTGGTCCGCAGTCACAGTCCAGACGATCGTGGCGACCGCCGCTGCCGTGGCCCGGCCATTCACGACCCAGGCCTTCGGCCTACTCGTTCCGATGTTCGGCGTCGGGGTGGCGATTCTCTGGGGGGCCCGGAACGCCCGCTTCCATTTGCGCGAAACCGCCTAGTCGGGACAACCTTCAAAACGGCGAGGGAGGGTCCCGCAGTAATCGGGTCGCGACCGGCCGTGAGCTACTGTCGATACGCCCGACGATCCGAAGGACTGCCATGACCGATCAAGCCGCCGAGCGCATCGAGATCGACGCATCGCCCGAGGCTTGTTTCGCCGTCGCCCTCGACTTCGAGCGCTATCCGCAGTGGGCCCGCGACGTGAAGCACGCCGAGATCGTCGCGACCGACGATCAGGGTCGGGGAGGCGATGTCGCCTACCGGGTGGCGGCGATGGGCCGGTCGGCCAACTACACGCTGCGGTACAACTACGGGTCGAACCCGCTCCGGCTCTCCTGGCGCCTGATCGAAGCCGATGTGATGCAGCGAATCGATGGCGAGTACGAGTTCGTGCCGATCGGCGACGGATCGCGCACCGAGGCCCGCTACTACGTGGCGATCGATCTCCTGATCCGGCTGCCGGCGTTCGTCAAGCGCCGCGCCGAGGCCAAGTTGCTCCACACCGCCCTCGAGGATCTGAAGCAGAGAGTCGAATCGATCTCGGTGTGACCACCGCCGACGTCGACCGGGCCTCCGATGCCCGTTTGGACATCCGCACCGAGATCGCGGACCGCAGTGCCGGTGACGAGGCGATCCGCATCGTCGAGCTCGTCGCGCCCGCAGATGACGGATCTCCGCTCGCCCTGAATCCGCGCTTTTCGATCCTCACCGGACTCACAGATGAAGCCAAACACCGGATCGGCGAGACGGTGCTCTCGCTCTACACGAGGCCCGGCCGCCCTGATCTCGCCGGAACGGTGCTGGTCGACGGTCTTCGCCGGTCGCTAGCCGAACAACCCGATCCGGCCGAGCGCCAGACGGCCGGACCGGCAGCAATCTTCCGCGACCACTCCGACACGGTGGCCGGCCACAGCATCGCCTGGGCCGACCCCATAGACCTTCAGGCGGTCGTCGACGCGCTCGAAGTAGCGATCCGGCTCACCGCCGCCGAGCTCCGCGGTGCTGATCAGGCGGCCCGCGCCGCCCGGATCGAAGACGGGCAGCCGGCCGAGCTGATCGATCTGACCGATGCCCACGACGACGAGGCCGAGGATCTCGAAGAGGCGGTAGAACTCCTCGACCGCATCGCCGCCGACCCCCGACACTTCGACGAGTTGGAGGCCCTGCTCGCCGAGATCGACGGCGTCGAGCCCCTTGCCGATGTCGACTCGGAGGTCGCCCAGTACGCCGCGGCACTCTCCCGCCTGGCTCCGAGCGATCCGGCGGCACTGCGCGCCGACCTGGAGGCGAAATTGGCGGCCGCCGAGCGAGTACGAGACTCCCACCTGCTCGAACGACGGGTTTTCGTCGACCGGCTCGTCGATGTGCTCGACGAGCTGGGCGTCGATGCCGACATTGAGAAGGCGACCGAAGTGGCTGAGAGGGTCCTGGGTGAGCGACAGGAGATCGCCGAGCTCCGGGCTCGCCTCGAATCGCGGCGATCCGAGCTGGCGACGATCACGGAGCCGCCACCCGCGGCCTCCCCCGACCTGGAGCGCCACCGCAGTCGGCTCCGCCGTCGGCTTCAGAGCCAACAGAGAATCCTGGCCGCCACCCGCGAACAGCTCGCCTACGCCACCCGAGAACCGATCGTCTGGTCGGAGCTGCCGGGTCGGACCGTGACCCCCACCAACAGCGACGGCCGCCCGCTGCCGATCCTCGTCGAGGACCCGACTGTCGACCTGCCCGTGCGGCATGGGGCGAGCGCCCTCTCCGTCCTGTTGAGACTCAGCGAGCTCACCCAGGTCGTCTGCATCTCCGACGACCCCGACCTGGCCCGATGGAGCAACCAGATCGGCGACCGAGTGGAGCTGATCGAGGCGAACGGATGGTTCGCCCGAGAGGGCCGCAGGTCTTGATCGTCGGCTTCGACGTCGGCGGCACGAACGTCAGGGGCGTGGCGCTCCGACCCGGCACGGTCGAAGCGTTGGCGACACGCCGGGGCCGGACTCGGCCCGATGGCGACGTCCTGGTCGACACCATCGTCGAGATCACCAACGGTCTGAGCGCCGACGTCGGCGAGCCCGTCCGAGCGGTGGGCCTCGGCATGGCCGCACTCATGGACGCTGACGGCGTGTTCCGCTACGCCCCCAACATTGCCGGGGTCACCGACTACCCGCTGGTCGAAAGGGTCCGCAAGCAGCTCGGAGTGCCGGTCGTGGCCGAAAACGACGCCACGGCCGCCACATGGGCCGAGTCGCAGTTCGGGGCCGGTCGGGGCTACTCCCACATGGCCTTCGTGGCGCTGGGCACCGGCATAGGCACCGGCTTCGTGCTCGACGGCCGGCTCCACAGGGGCGCCCACGGCTACGCAGGCGAGTCCGGCCACATCACGATCCAACGCGACGGACCCGTCCACATCACCGGCGCCGCCGGTCCGTGGGAGTACTACGCGTCGGGGACCGGGCTGGGCCGGCTGGCCCGGCGGTGGGCGGCCGAGGGTCGTGTCGACGCGCTCGTCGAGCGGGCCGGATCGGTCGATGGCATCCGAGGCGAGCATGTGCAGGAGCTTCTCGATGAGGGAGAGCCGGGGATCGAGCCGTTGATCGCCCGTTTCGCCGAGGACGTGGCCGTCGGCCTGGCCGATCTGGTCTACGTGCTCGACCCCGAGGTGTTCGTTCTCGGCGGCGGGTTGATCGATCTGGGCGAGGTGCTGCGGGCCAATGTCGAGCGCCACCTGGCCGGAATGATCCTCGGGGCGGATCATCGTCCGGTCGTTCCGGTCGTCGCCGCCCAGCTGGGTTCCCACGCCGGCGCCATCGGGGCGGCGGCGCTGGCCGCCGACCTGGTGAGGGAGTCCTGACGGGAGTTCAGGCCCAGTCGCGCGAGCGGCTCAGCGCCTCGAGCCATCGGGCATGTAGTCGGTCGGCGGGTTCCCGGTCCTCGGTCGGGTGAGCCACGTGATCAGAACGCCACGCCTCCGCCACCTCGTCGGTCCCTGACCAGACTCCCTCCGCGATCCCGGCCAGGTAGGCGGCGCCCAGCGCCGTCGTCTCGGTGACCGCCGAGCGGTAGACCGGCACGCCGATCTGATCAGCTTGGATCTGCAGGAGCAGCTCCATCACCGAAGCACCGCCGTCGACGCGAAGGCTCTCGACCGTCACGCCACCCGCGCTCGCCATGGCGTCGATCACGTCCCGGCACTGGAGGGCGATCGATTCGACCGTGGCCCGGGCCAGATGGGCTCGGGTCGTGCCGCGGGTCAAACCGACGATCGTGCCCCGGGCCCCGGCATCCCACCACGGGCTCCCGAGACCCGTGAAAGCGGGCACGACGAAGACGTCATCGCTCGAGTCGACCGACTCGGCGAGCGGACCGATCTCGGCGGCTTCGTCGATCATCTCCAGGCCGTCGCGGAGCCACTGGATCGCAGCACCGGTGACGAACACAGCTCCCTCCAGGGCGTAGACCGTCGAGCCGTCGCCCAGTGTCCACCCGACGGTGGTGAGCAGCCCCTCGACCGGCGCGGGCATCGTCGGGCCCACGTTCATGAGAATGAACGAGCCGGTGCCATACGTGTTCTTGGCGCTACCGGGCGCGAAGCAGGCCTGACCGAAGAGGGCGGCCTGCTGGTCGCCGGCGATTCCCGAAATCGGCAGTCCGGCCGGCACCGGGAGGCCATCGGTCGTGACACCGAAGCGACCGCTCGACGGCCGGACCTCGGGCAGGATCGACTTCGGAATCCCGAGCATGTCGGTCATCTCGTCGGACCAGCTGAGCGATCCGATGTCGAAGAGCAGTGTCCGGGACGCGTTCGTGGGGTCGGTCACGTGTTCGGCACCCCCGGTGAGCTTCCAGACCAGCCAGCTGTCGATGGTGCCGAATGCGGTGTTGGCGTCGGGCGTTATGTGCCGACCGGAGATCAGCCATTCGAGCTTCGTCCCCGAGAAGTAGGGGTCGAGGACGAGGCCGGTGGTGGCCCGAACTCGATCGAGGTGACCGGCGTCGGTCAACTCGTCGCAGCGGGCGGCGGTTCGCCGGTCCTGCCACACGATCGCCCGGTGCAGCGGCCGGCTCGTCTGCCGGTCCCAGACGACGACGGTTTCGCGCTGGTCGGTGATGCCGATCGCCGCGATCGGTTGGTCGAGCCCGCTTGCCAGCTCGCCCAGCGTGGTGACCACGGCATCCCAGATCTCGTCGGCGTCGTGTTCGACCCAGCCCGGTTGGGGGAAGTATTGCGGGAACTCCCGGTAGGCCGAGGCCACGGGGACCCCCGCCTCGTCGAAGGCGATCGAACGCACGCCTGTTGTTCCGGAATCGATTGCTACTACGACGCTCATGGCGCCAGAGTAGGTGTCCTAGGATCACCGGCATGAAACTCGCAGTGATGACCGGCGGCGGCGATGCTCCGGGATTGAACGCGGTCATCCGCGGAATCGTGCGCAAGGCCACCGCCAACGGTGACGACGTGATCGGCTTTCTCGACGGTTGGCGCGGCGTCATCGAAGACGAGTGGATGGACCTCGACATCGACACGTGTCGAGGTCTGCTCACCCAGGGCGGCACTATTCTCGGGACCACTCGGATCAACCCGTTCAACGTCGAGGGCGGCGTCGAGAAGGCGCGCAAGACCCTCGAGCGGTGGAGGGTCGATGCGCTGATCGTTCTCGGCGGGGAGGGGACGCTGGCTTGCACGGACGAGCTCTACAGGGACGGGTTTCCCGTGCTGGGCGTGCCGAAGACGATCGACAACGACGTCGGAGTCACCGAGATGACGTTCGGATTCGCCACCGCTGTCGACATCGCCACGGAGGCGATCGGCCGGCTGCACACGACGGGCGAATCCCACGATCGGGTGATGGTCATCGAGGTCATGGGTCGCCATGTCGGGCACATCGCGGCCTGGTCGGGCATCGCCGGCGGCGCCACCGTGACCCTCGTGCCCGAGTTCCCTTTCGACATCGGCGAGATCTGCGAGTCGATCATTCGCCGGCACCACCGCGGGAAGTACTCATCGGTCGTCGTCGTCGCCGAAGGAGCGGTCCCGGCGCCGGGCACGATCGAGCTCCCCGATCGAGAGCGCGACGAGTTCGGGCACGTGAACCTGGGCGGCATCGGCGAGATCGTCGCCTCCGAGATCGCCAAGCGAACCGGGTTCGACACCAGGACCACGGTTCTCGGCTACGTGCAGCGCGGCGGCGAACCGTCCCCGTTCGATCGTGTGCTGTCGACCTGGTACGGCGTCGAGGCCGCCATGGCGGCTCACGAGCAGGACTTCGGCAAGATGATCGCCTACCAGTGCGGAACCATGACTCGGGTCCCGATCACGGACGCCGTCGCCGAGCTCAAGTACCTCGAGCCCGAGATCTACGAGGTCGCTCGAACGTTCTTCGCCTGATCTCGGGTCAGCCGGCGCCGGGCCGGAGGCTGGTGTAGTCGATCCGGCCGACGGGCCGGGTCACGTCGCCCTCTTCGGTATCGGTCTTGACCGCAATGAAGTCGTCGACTCCAGCGTCGTCACGAACCAGGAAGGCGTCGAGTTCGTCGCCTTCCT